>Ga0209542_10011226_pt1 | contig 15922 bp, 13 predicted proteins | sample RifCSPhighO2_01_FD_184028 | JGI IMG/M metagenome (GOLD analysis project Ga0209542, IMG submission 184028) | Soil microbial communities from Rifle, Colorado - Rifle CSP2_plank highO2_0.1 (SPAdes) (version 2) | ecosystem: Environmental > Terrestrial > Deep subsurface > Rock core/Sediment ... | reverse complement strand
GCTCCATGGCGCCTTGCACCGCCATAGGCCAGATATATTTTAGGCGCGAGGTAACGGTGGTCTCGGTAAGAGATATCGAGGCGAGGCGGCGGAATGCCGGAACTTCTTTGATGAAGGCGGTGTCGCGCACGGCGTATATTGCTCCCGCAAAAATAACGACGGCTACCGCCGCGCCTATGGCGATGTTGCGCAGGGCGCGCGACTCTTTGCCGCGCTCGAAGAACAGCAAATACAGCGCCGCGACAACAAGACCGACGCCGAGCCCGAGAATTGCGCCGCGCGTTTCGGTAAAGAATATGCCTCCGAGCTGCAGCACCAGCGCCACGCCGTACAACATCTGCAGAGTAACTTTATTGTGCGAGTCTTTAGTGCGCGCCAGCATGTAGAGCGTCAGAAAGAAGTTGATGAGCAGGTACACAGCGAGGTACGTCGCGTTGCCGAAGGTGGTGTCGGCGCGCACGCCGCTTTGGCTTGATATGGTGGCGTAGCCCATTACTTGCATGAGCGCCCATCCGCCCTGCACGGATGCGGCAAAGATAGAAGTGTTGAGGAAAGCATTCCATAGCTTGTCGGCCGAAAGCATCGCGCCGGCAACGATAAACCACGCAAACATATGAAGCAGGCCGACGTATCCCTCCATGCGCTCAAAGTTGCTCCAAAAACTCTTGACCGGGTCGACAGAGAAAAAAGTCGCTACCGCCATCCACGCGACGAAAGCCAAAACGGTCCACATAATGCTGGAGACGCGCGGGCGGTACTTCAGGTCTTTGAGCGCCAATAACACATAGCAAAGGAGCGCCGCCTCAACCAATATGCGGAACGCGAAGTTTTTGCCGGTAATAAAAGGGAAGAAAAGGTTAGGCCAGAACCCGCCGACCGCGACAATAAAAGGAACAAACAACGCTAAAAAGAGGGCACAGAGCGCTCCCCAGCGCAGGTAATCAGTGTATTTCATACCCGCAGAATATACCACACTACGAGCCGTGCTGCATTTTGTAGAAGTAGGATTTCTTGTTTTTAAGCAGCTCCTGCGGAGCCCCACGCTCGACGATGTGTCCGCGACTGAGCACTAAAATAGTGTCCGCCTCGGCAACAGTGGAAGGGCGGTGAGCGATTATAAATACGGTGACCGAACCGTGCAACTTCGCAATCGCCTCTTGTATAAGTTTTTCCGATTCGTGGTCGAGCGCGCTCGTCGCTTCGTCTAAAATAAGCAGTGTGGGCTTGCCCGCAAGCGCGCGTGCCAAAACGATGCGCTGGCGCTGGCCGCCGGAGAGCAGTACCCCGCGGTCCCCCACGACCGTCTGGTATCCCTTGGGCAGCCCTGAGATAAATTCGTGTATGTTAGCCTGCTTGGCCGCCGCATGAATGTCTTCTGCAGTCAGCGCTTCGTTATAAAAGCGGATATTTTCCTCAACCGTACTATGGAGCAGAAACGCGTCCTGCGGAACATAACCGATATTTTGGCGCCAAGAATCGAGCGTTATATCCTCGACCGGAGCGCCGTCGAGCACAAGCTCTCCCGCGCCCGGTTTAAAGAGCCGCAGCAGCAGGTCGGCGACCGAGGTTTTGCCGGCGCCGGAGGGGCCGATGAGTCCAACAGTCTCGCCCGCCCGCACCTCAAAATCCACCAGGTCAAGCACGGACTTTCCTTCCTGATATGCAAAAGAAACCGTCTCGAACCTCAAGGATTGCTTAAACTCGAACGGTCTCTTCCCTTTGCTGCTTTCTTCGCGATGCACAGAAAGCTCGCGCTTAAACCATGCGACATTGGCCGCGTACGGCAGAAGCTCCACGACCGCCTGGAAGGCATTCTGCCCGGACTCGAGATACGTGAATATTTTCTGGATGAGATACAGTGTTGCGCCGAAAGCGATGATGCTGAAATTGGGCTGGTGATACGTGAGCAAGAACAGTACTACGACTAGGATGAGGCTCATCGGCTGAAAGACGCTGCTTCCCAGCGACCGTATGAGTGCCTGGTATATCGTAATGGTGCGCAGTTCCGTGATATAGCTCGTCCCCAACGCCAGAGCCCGGCGTTCGGTGCCGGCCGCCTTAATCGATTTCATGCCCATAATATGCTCGCTGAGGAACTGCGAGTATTGCTTCTCCACCAGCGTGGCGCTTTCCGCGAGGCCGCGCATGCGGCGCAACAGGGGGCGTACGATAAAAAACAATATAGCTCCCCCGCCGATGGCATACAGAGTAACCATGTGAGAGATGTTGAGCGCCACCAAGAGGTACATCAAAAAACCGCTGAAGGATTGAATGACTTGTCCCAGAACGCCCAAGAGGCTGCTGCTGGCTTGGATGTCGCGTACGAGCGTATTGTGCAAAGTGCCAATCTTCTGCTTGAGCAAGAACGGCCAGGACGAGCGCATAGTTAACCGCAGAACCTCCGCACTCTCTTTGCTCAAAAAGTCGGCCGTTATCCAGCCGCGGATGTAGCCGAACAGCACCATAGAAAAGGCTCGCAGTATAAACAGTGCCAATATAAATCCGAGCAGGTACCTGAAGCTGAACGGCAGATGCAATACGGCAAAGAGCGACTGAATTGTCTGAGTGATGAAATCGGTCGCGGAGCTAGGGCCTCCGTTAAAAAACGCGAGGAGGGGTATCGCCGCATTTATGCCGATACCTTCGAGTACGGCGCTGACGAGCCCGAGCACGGTAAGCGCAACCACATGGTAGCGATAGCGTTCAAAGGTCTGCCACAAGATTTTGAATGTACTGGCCATATATTCTCCCTAACGCAGGTGCCTTAGGGAAAGCGGCTCTCCGCGCTTGAGGTCGCACGAGGCACGCTTGCGTAACACCGTCCGGTACAGTGCGGGGGGCAATCCGCTGCCCGGTCGGATAGACCGTACATTCCTTGCGGTAAAGCGCTGTCCTTTTTTGATGTCGGCAACAGCAAACAGCGATTTGCGAAAATTGTGGTTTTCCTTTTCCTCTGCGGAAAGTGCATACGACGGACTGCCCACCGCGAGCTCGATCGCGCGTATGGATTTGACCAAAGACTTAAATTCCTTCGGTTCCATAGAAAATGAAGCGTCCGGTCCTACGTCTGAACGCCTGAGTGTGAGATGTTTTTCTATCACGCGGGCGCCAAGCGCGACTGCCGCAACCGATACATCGTTATCGAGCGTATGGTCTGAGAGTCCCGCATATACTTTGAAACGTTTTGCGAGGTCGGGGATGTTCGAGAGGTGCATGTCTTCAGACTGCGCCGGATAAGCGCTGATGCACTGCAAAAGAGTGATGTCTTTGGTGCCGAATTTTTTGAGTGTCTTGATGGCGAGCGAAAGCTCTGAAAGCGTAGCCATCCCGCGCGACATAATGACGGGCTTGCGGGTCTTGCCTATCGCCTCTAAAAGCGGAATATCCACCACTTCGAAGGAAGCAACTTTGTAGATAGGATTGCGCAGCTGCTCCAAAAACCGTACCGCTGTCGGATCGAACGGCGAAGAGAAACAAACGAGTCCGCGTTTATGCGCATGAGCAAATAACTTTTTGTGCCACTTCCACGGAGTGAAAGCCTCTTGATACAATTCATAAAGCGTTTTGTCGCTCCAGTCCTTGTTCTTGGATTTGATGATGAACTCAGGTCGATCGGAGTTTATAGTGATAGTGTCAGCCGTATAGGTCTGAAGCTTGACCGCGTCGGCGCCCGCTTCGGCTGCGGCATCAATGATCTTGAGCGCATGCGAAAGCTTCTGTCCGTGGTTAGCAGAGAGTTCGGCTACTATAAAAACAGCCCTCCCCGGGCCCTTGTTTCCCTTACCGTTTTTCATAGGTCAATACTAGCGTACAGAATATTAAAACACCATACGACTTCCAAAAGTCACCTGTTGCAAAAAGTGCGCACAGAGGTTACAGCCGCACCGGAAGGCCGGCGTTATGCATAAAAGATTTTACTTGCGATAGATTGGAGTCGCTGAAATGGAATATTGACGCTGCCGCGACGGCGGAGGATCCTGCCCCAACAGCGTCGACAAAATCCTGTCGGTTCCCTGACCCGCCGTGGGCAATGACCGGAATAGTCACCGCTGCCGAGACCTCTTTAATAAGCGCAAGCTCGTAGCCGCCCATCATCCCTTCATTATCTATCGAGGTAAGCAGCAGTTCCCCGGCGCCCCGCTGTGCCGCTTCCTTGGCCCACGCGACCGCTGTCCACCCGGCACGCTCGGCGCCGCCGCGACAGTATACTTCGTATACACCGTTCTCCTTTCGGACATCAATCGACACGACAACGCATTGGCTTCCGTAGCGCTTGGCGATCTCGGTAATAAACTCAGGGCGTCGGAGGGCTTCCGTATTTATAGACACTTTGTCAGCACCGCTCTTGAGGACTTCCTGTACGTCGTCAAGCGAACGAATACCTCCGCCCGCGGTAATAGGAATGAAGCATTGTTGCGCTATCTCCTTGAGCGTGTCGAGCAGGAACGCGCGACCCGCACCGGCGCTCAGGTCGATAAATACCAACTCATCGGCATTCTGCGAGTCGTAGATCCGCGCGGTTGTAGCGGGATACCCGACATCACGCTCCCCGCCGGCGCCGAATTGTTTCGGTTTCACCATTCGACCGTCCCGCAGGAGCAAAACAGGTATTACCCGGACCTTTAGCATTACGGGTGTTGCTCCCACAGAGCCATGTCAGGGAGCGGCGGCGCTTTTTTTTCTTGCGAGAAATCGTGGACATAGGGCGGTATGCGCTGGGCAGTGGCAATTGTGCGCCATTCCTCCTCGGTAATACCCAGGATGGGCAGGAGATAGTCGAGGCTGGCGGGACGCTTGCCTTCGTACTCCTCGATGAGCTTCCGGGCCTCCGCTCTACTCATACGACCATGACGGATATCGATGGAGGTCAGGTGGGTCACACGTGCGTAGCCGCGTTTGATGAATTTTAAATAATCCCGGGCGCCCTGAAGTTGGTACTCTATCTTTTCATAGGGGTATTGAGGCGGCACGCCCTCGACCTGATCGCCCTGCCAGCCAAGCATATCCGCGATGAGCGCCGACTGCTCGCGCACATCCCAAGGAATATATGAGCCCAGGCATACTGATCGCATCTTAAGTGCGTGGATATCCTTCTCATCGGGGATGCGGTAGAAATCGAGATCGCGTAAGTTCACCTCGCCGCCCAAGAAACCCGCCATGTCTTCGGCCGCGATACCCAGGTCGTTGAGCTTGTGGTGGCGCGTCACATCAAACTCTTCTATTTCATCATAGTTGTAATAGGCGGTGTACTCTGCGGAAGGCTCACCCCAAAAGAGGAGCGGGATCTTGTAATGCACTGCGGCACGCATCGGGAGCGTAAAGAGCCCGACATGCGCGTGCCAGTCGAAATCTCCTTTGCGCTTCAGAGACTCGAGCATCAGCTTGCGCACCACCTTCCAGTCGCCGCGCATTTTTATGAAGTCAACGCCAAGCTTGCGGAGCGTGCGCTCATTGTTCGCAAGAGTCATCGGGCGGTAAAAGCCGTGGTCATGGGAGACTACCAGCGGCTTCAGCCTCAGTTCCTTAACTATATAGTAGAGGGTGTAGGTTGAGTCCTTGCCGCCACTAAAAGGCACAATGCAGTCGTAGGCACCCGTGCCTCGGTGTAGGTCGGCGAGTTCATGGAGCTCCTTTTTACGTGCCTCCCAATTTACCTTATCTCCCTTCTGATCGGCGTTGCGGCAAATATTGCATACACCCTCGACGTCGAAGGTGATTGTTTCGTGTGTCTCGGGCAAGGTACAGCGCGTACAGCGACGCAAGGTATTAAGGATGTGGGTTTCTTCGAAGTTCATGTTAGTTATATGGAGAGGAATTTTTTCAATAATTGCAGGCCGCTATTCTGGCTCTTCTCAGGATGGAATTGTACCCCGAAAAGGCTTCCAACTTCCACCGCCGCGACGAACGATTCACCATAGTCTCCTATGGCTGCCGTTGCGACTTCTGACGCGGGGACAAGATGGTAGCTGTGAACGAAGTAGAATACCGGCTGTTTGATCCCCTCGAAGAGCCGTGCACCTTGCTTGGGCAATACATCATTCCAGCCCACATGCGGCACCGGATAACGTCGCTCATCTATGCTAAATCGACGCACCACGCCCTCAATAAGTCCGAGCCCTTCAGACCCGGCTCCTTCTTCTCCCCGGCTCGCCAACAGTTGCATGCCGAGGCATATTCCCAAAAAAGGTTTCCCTGAAGCCACCTCTGCGCGCAACACCTCAGGAAGCCCGCGACTTGTAAGCTGTCTCATACCCTCGTCAAAAGCACCAACGCCGGGCAACAAAATATGCGTTGCGGTGCGTATGTCTGCAGGATCTGCAGTGACGGAATATTTCACGCCAAGAAAGTGCAGGGCATTCCCTACCGAGCCCACATTACCCATCCCATAGTCGACAATAGCCGCTTTCATACCTATTCTTTAAGGCCATGTGGGGTATACCTTGCGCGATATTGGCGTGCACGCTCAAGATCGGCTTGAGGCGTATGCAGACGATGCCCAAGCTTTGCTGCTTCGCCGCTCTCGTCCGAAACACTTCTCAATACGACGGAACCGCCGCGCGCAGCCACACGCACTCCGTCGGCATCAATACGGTATATGAGGCCCGCTTGGAACGGGTGGAAGTCCCCTGCTTCAAAGCGCGCGCCACGCATACGCACTCGCGTTGCACCAAGATAGGTACTGGCACCCGGATAGGGTTCGTCAAAAGCGGCAATGAAGCGCACAATTTCTTCGGCACTCCAGCTCCAGTCGGCGAAACCGTGCAAGTCGGTTGCGAGTCGGGGCCAATAGGTCGATGCGCGTTCGTCCTGGGTCAAGAGTTCAAAAGTTTCTCCTGTGGCTGATCTGCGCAGGAACTCCGTAAAGAGCGCCTCATAGCGAGCCACCGAGTATGTAATATAGTCCCCAGGCACCACACATGATGCCGTAAATTCGTACTCTTGGCGCATAAGTATCCCTCCGGTGTCTAGCCCCGGCTCTATCTGATGCATAAGCGCGCAGCCGCGCCTATCTCCCACCATAATCCGCCAGGAGAACCCTCCTGCGCCGCGGTCAAGTGGCAGGAGCGAGCCGTGCATATTTATAAGCTTGCCGCCAAAGCGGTCGATGAAAGGTGCTTTGAGAATCCAAGCCGCTCCCATAGAGATGCCGACTGTTGTGGGCCCGATGAGCGCCAGTACATCTGAGTCGACATTCACATCATCTGAAGCTTTATACTGCCATCCTTCTTTCGTAAGCAGTTCCTCGAAGCGGACATCTCCCACAACTTCTTTAAGATGCCGTTCGCTCGTCAGGACTGAGAACGATTTCCCCGCCGCTTTCAGCAGGTGGGCGCACGCCACCAAGAGCGGGCCGCCTCCCAGAAGTAAATACCGGGCTTGGGTCCCAAAGGTGATTGTTTTATTTGCCATACTGACGAGTAGTATACCTGCGTGCTACCCTTGGCGCCATGTATATCTGCCTGCGTTGATGTCCTCGACACCCTTCTTCTCGAGCGCAATGCGCTTGGCTATGCGTGGATCCGCGCGCATGCGCGCGACACGGCTGACCCACAGCGCCGCATCATGGCGCAGCAGCACTTCTTCCGCCGGCAAAACGCGGGCGCGCGGCACAGGAACATAGGCAACCATCGCTTCGACGCGCGGTGCATGCCATTCGTTCGTTACAATCAGGGCCTCCTCATATCCGCGCGCCATCAGCACTGAAAGTTCTTTAAGCTCATGATATGTATTGCGCGGAGTATCGAGCAGCATAATTCGTGCAGGTGCAACGCCGAACCTAATGAGTTGTTCTTTCACCACGCTCGCGATGCTTGGTCCGTCGGGCGACGGAGTGAAACCCGATGCCACCAGGTCTGCCTCCGGATACTCCTCAGCCACATAGGCCCCGGCAGCGACCCGAAAGGCTCCATAGGTTGGGCCTACCGTATCGCCCGGACCGTCCCCTTCTTCTATCACCCAACCGGTCGGGGTGTGTTGAATTTGTGACGCAAGTATCACTATGAGCTTCTTCCTTGATTCCATATATCTTATACTCATAAGATACCCTATGAAGTTACACATCCGCCCGGCAACCCTCGATGACGCAGAGTGTCTTTTTCTATGGCGCAACGACGAAGAGACGCGTCGAAACTCCATCAACACCGACCCAGTTGAGCGGGAGAGCCATGTCGGCTGGCTTACCCGCTCGCTTACTAACTCCGCCCGCAAGCTCTATATAGTTGAGGCCGATGGCATACCGGCAGGCACCGTGCGTACCGATATCCTCAACGACGGCGCCTATGAACTTTCGTGGACTGTAGCTCCCGAGGCGCGAGGCAAAGGCATCGGCAAGGCAATGCTCGTGCAATTTAAACAAGAAGTACTTCCCGAGGCGCGTATCGTTGCAACTATCCAAGACGGCAATGTCGCTTCAGAGAAAATAGCTCAGGCACTCGGCCTCGCCAAAGCGGAGCCCGCAGAGCATCCGGGCTTCAGCGTCTGGAGGAGCACTAGTGATGCCAGCGAGACGGGTCAATGATATCGACCGGGGGCTTGGGCAAAGCACGGACCGCATCCAAAAACCCTTCAGGCACCGCGGTGTGGGCGGCTGCAAGTATTTCTGTAAGTTGTACTGCACTCTTTACTCCAAACACAATGCGGTGCGCGGGCTCCTGGTGCAAGGCAAAGAGTAGTGCCGCCTGCAATTGAGATAGGCCGAAGCGTGCTGCCACGTCGATAAAACTTTCAAGATACGGCCGAGCCGCAGCCAGATGCGCCGGCAGCGCACCCGGCTCAATCAAAAGCACGCCTTGCAAAAAAGGGCTGCGCGCAAACACGACAGGAGTCGACACCTGTTCGAACCGCCGATCAAGCGCGCTGTAGGGGATTTGCACATACTCAAACCACGGCTCAACTTCCTCGGGATGGTATATCGATGCGCCGATGTGTTTGACCAACCCATCGCGCTGTGCGGCTTGGAGCTCTGCAACATCACCCCGGTTGTTGTGCAGCAAATAGCCGTCGAGCGTTTGCAGCCGCAATCGCTGCAGCGAACGCTCAAGGTCGGCCCGGCCCGAACCTTTTGAAATAATCCGCATGCTCTGTGCACAGCCGCGCGAGGCCATCCACTCGCCGAGCACCTCTTCGGCCGAGCCGTACGCCGAGGCGGTGTCAAAAATGCGTATCCCGGCGGCATACGCTTGGTCGAGGATACCGAACGATTCTGCTTTGGTGGGTTGCGGCATCGAGTCGACGCCATAGGACAACCCCAGTTGCACGGTGCCCAACACCAGCCGTTGTATCAACTTCCACTCCTCGTCTTCTTTGAGCGACTTATGCAGGCCCTCATAGCCGGTAGTACCCTCATTAATGGCGCGTAGACCTGGTTGACGTGTCAAAAGTGCCAGTACGTCAGTGGTCCTAAAGTCCTCTCCCAACTCGTTAAAAATCGCTTCGGCAAACACAAAATCCTCCTGCGTATCGACCGACAGATGCAGCGCAGAGTGGTCCTCGCCGCCGAGCTTCCACGATTCAGCAATCTTGAAGATCTCCGGATGATTGCGGATGTAGGGGGTTACGTGCTCACGCTCCGACGGCAAGATTGAGGCACGTGCCGATCGTTCAAGCGCGGCGAAAGTAAAAATTTCCGTATCAAGCCCTTCTGGCAGGTCAGCCGCGCCTAATGCATAATCGGCGCCGCTTTTACTGAAGTACTCAATGGTACGGTCTACCACCTCGCCGTTATGCAAAGGGCAATCGCCGGTGACTCGCACCACAACGTCGGCCTGTGCTTCTTTTGCGGCAAGGTAATAGCGTTCAAGAACATCACTCTCACTTCCTCGAAACACTGGTATTCCGAAAGACTCACCGAGTGCCGCGGTCGCGTCATCTTTCGGATTAGTCGTGGTCGTAAGCACTATCGCATCAACCATGGTAGAGGTCTTTAGGCGCTCGAGCTCTACTGCGAGCATTGGCTTCCCCGCCAATGGTTTAAGAATTTTGCCCGGCAGACGCGTCGAGCCCATCCGAGCCTGGAGTATTAGCACTATACGCATATTAGTTGAGCCGCGAGAAACCGGTGTGCGCCACGGGACCCTTGAGTAATTTTTGGAGCCGACCCTCCTTTTGCGCTTTGACTATGAGCGCGAACACTTCATTGAGCGCGCATCCGTAGCGTTTGAGGTCGGCATCGGTATGCGCGTATGATGCATAGTAAAGATTTGACGCGAGAAACCCCCTCTTAAGCATCTCTGTTACGAAAACTGTTTTTACTGTCTGCCCGTCCGGTTGTGCGAAGGAGAAGAATAGCAAAGGGTCCGGTCCGCTCGCCACAATAGGCAAGCCGTGTTTTTTGGCCGCGGTCATCCATATCGCCCTTACCGTGCGGCCGAGCGTAGCAAGTTTTGCCTGCACTTTCTTCTCCCGCATTTTCTTTATCGTAGCGAGCGCGGCAACAGGCCCAATCGCCTCCGTCCAGTAGGTACTTGAAATAAAAGTGCCCTGTGCCGCCTGCATAATCTTTTTTCTGCCGATAATAGCCGCCATCGGATATCCGTTGCTCATGCCCTTGGCAAAAATCGCCATGTCGGGCATTACCCCGTACTTTAAATGCGCGCCGCCGAGCGTCAGGCGGAAGCCCATCGTAATCTCATCAAACACCAACACCGCACCGGCCTTATCGGCAAGTTTACGCACTTGTTTAAGAAAACCTTTTTTTGGCTCTTCTCCGTGTAGGGGCTCCATAATTATGGCCGCAAGCTTGCCGTGCTTTTTTATTATTGCCTCAAGCTCCTCCGGATGGTTGTAGCGGAACGGTATAATACTGCCGCGCAGACATTTGGGTACTCCCTTGGGCTCGAGCCCTTTGAGTAAATGTGCCGCGAGCGCGTCTTTGGTTTTGAGATTAGTGGCAAGATACCAGTCGGCCCAGCCGTGATACCCGCAAAAGGCTATTATCTCGCGGCCGGTATGCGCGCGCGCAATGCGCGCGGCAATCGCCATCGACTCCCCGCCGGTGCGCGCATAGCGTACCATCCCAGCCCACGGATGAATCTTCAGCAGAACCTCAGCAAGTTCAACCTCTTGAGGAACATTAAGTGTCGACATTGAGCCTTTTTTAATCGCGTCTGCGATGACTGCGCCGTCCACGTCGGCCTCAGCATAACCGAGCATGCATGCACCCACCCCCATGAGCGACATATCCGTGTATTTTTTGCCGTCGAGGTCCCACACGTTCGCTCCTTTGGCGCGCGAGTAGTATGCGGGCCAGACCTCGGGCACAAACATCTCAGCCCGTTTGGAAAGCAGTTGACTACCGCCGGGGATCAGCTTCTTGGCTTTTCGCCACAATATTTGTCCAGAATTTTTCATGATAATGCTTTTTTGAGCGCCTCAGCGACCGCGCGCTGCTGTTTGGGAGTTATCTTTGCAAAGATGGGTATCGAAATAGCGGTCGCATAAAACCGCTCGGCGGCGGGGCATGACCCTTTTTTATATCCGAGCTTTTGATAGTACGGATGCGTATGTACGGGGATGTGATGCACTTGCACGCCGATGCCACTGCTCCGCAAGGAGTCAAAGACCGCGCGGCGCTTTTGGGCGTCTACGCGCACCGGGTAGAGGTGCCAAGCGGAACGGTTGTCGGCGGAGTCCTGCGGCGGGAGCGTCAGGCCGGGGATATTTTTAAGCAGTTTGTCGTAGCGCCGGGCCGCCACGGCGCGTTTGGCGATAAAAGACTTCAGGCGCTTCAGCTGGCTTGCCCCCAGCGACGCGTTGATGTCGGGCATCCGGTAGTTAAAGCCTAGTGAGTGCTGCTCCATGTACCAGCCCCCCTCTTTTTTGTTTTTAAGGTATGAGGCGTCTTTCGTAATTCCGTGGGTGCGGAAGAGTTTTACCAAGCGGGCGTACTCGTGGTTGTCGGTTACCACCGCCCCGCCCTCGCCGGTCGTAATCGATTTGACGGGATGAAAGCTGTAGATGCTCATGCCGGCAATGCATCCGGCGGGTTTGCCATGATACGTCGCGCCGAGGCTCTGCGCCGCGTCAGAAATAAAAACAAGTTTGTGTTTGCGGGAGAGCTTTTTAAAAGCCGAGAGGTCGGCTGGCCGTCCGGCGTAGTCGACCGGCACGATGGCTTTTGTTTTTTTAGTTATTTTTTTGCGCGCATCTGCGACACTCATGTTGCCCGTCCGCTGGTCGATGTCGGCGAACACCGGCTTGGCACCCAAGTACAAAGCCGCGTTGCCTGTCGCGGCAAAGGTGAGCGCGGGCACCAGCACCTCGTCGCCTTTTTTTATTCCAGCGGCAAAATATGCAGCATGCAGCGCCGCCGTGCCTGAGTTGAGCGCCACCGCGTATGTGGTGCCCGCCGCTTTGGCGAGCGCTTTTTCAAACTGCTCCACTCCCGGCCCCTGGGTAAGCCAGCCCGAGCGCAGTGTCTTTATTACCGCCAGCACATCGGCGTCATTAACGTCTTGAGTCGAGTACGGGATCATTGTTTGATTATACCGCCAGCTCCGCCAACATGGCCGTCATCTTCTTTTGCGAGAGATAATCTTTGTTGTTGTAGCTGTTGTACTCGAACCCTTCCTTAACCTTTTTGTAGCGGGTATATATAGATTCATCAACCTCCCACTCGCGCGAGGGCGACAGCACGATGTAGCGGTCTTTCATCTCGCGGATCAGCGGACTCTCCTCGACGGTGGTCAGAGACTCATGCAACTTTTCGCCGGGGCGGATGCCTATCACTTTAATTTTTGCCTTGGGCGCAACCGTCTTGGCGAGGTCGGTAATCTTCATGCTCGGGATTTTCGGGACAAAAATCTCTCCGCCCTGCATCATCTCAAAACTCGAGAGCACAAAGTCCACCGCGTGCGGAAGCGTTATCCAAAAACGCGTCATGCGCGCGTCGGTAACCGTGAGCACCCCCGACTCCGCCTGCTTGCGGAACAGCGGGATGACGCTGCCGCGGCTGGCCATCACGTTGCCGTAGCGCACCACCGAGAAGCGCGTCTGCCGCACCGGCCCGGCGTAGCTGTTGGACTGTACAAAAAGGCGGTCCGAACACAGTTTGGTTGCGCCGTAGATATTGACCGGGTTGACCGCCTTGTCGGTCGAGAGCGCGATGACCTTTTTGACATTGGTGTCGAGCGCGGCGTTGATGACATTGATGGCGCCGTCGACATTGGTTCGCACGGCCTCCACTGGGTTGTACTCGCAGGCTGGCACGTGTTTGAGCGCGGCGGCGTGGATGACGTAGTCCGCCCCCTCAAAGGCGCGCTTAAGGCGCCCGGCGTCGCGCACATCTCCTATAAAAAAACGTACCCGCGGGTCGTTGAACTCCCGCACCATCTCCCACTGCTTGAGTTCGTCGCGGCTGAAGATGCGTATAGCGGCCGGGTCGTGGGCCTCCAAAAGGCGCTTAACACAGGCTTTACCGAACGAGCCGGTACCGCCCGTGATAAGGATTATTTTGCCCTTGAATATAGACATAGCCGGCACACTCTACAACTATCCTGCCGATAAGGCAAGTTACCGGCACACTATTTACTGTTTAGCAATAGAGGACTGAAGCCCGTCCTAAAATTGGAAGTAGATAAAGGGGTTTGTCGCAAATACTCCAAACAGGATTATCGCGAGCATGAGCGAAGAATAGAGAAAGGTCCGTGTTGCCACCGAGCGCTCCTGCAACCATGCCCCGATTGGTTTTTCTATCTCGATACGCTCAACGGTAATCATAATCGCAATACAAGCCACTGCGACAAAGAGCACGCTGCGGCTGATGCCAAGCGCAAAAAACGGATAGAGCACATAAGTGTCGAGATATTGCATAGGTGTTATACCCCACCCGGAACCCAAATGCCCGAAAAAAGATAGCGCGGTAGCCAAGTCCGGCGAGCGGAAAAAGACCCAACTCACGCAGACAAGCGCAAAAGTGCACAATATTTGGAGCGCGTGGCGCGCGCGCGGTACGCGCAGAAGCCCGAGTTGCGCCGCAACCCGCTCCCGCCATTTTTTTGTAAACTGGCCTACCAAAATGTACATACCGTGCAAGCCTCCCAAAATAATGAAAGTCCAGCCGGCACCGTGCCACAGCCCCATCAGAAGGAATGTGAGCATGGTGCCGGCATAGATGCGCACGGGCGTGATGCGCTTTGCCCCGGAGACGAACGGGTAATAAAGGTAATCGCGGAACCAGCTCGAAAGCGAAATATGCCAGCGCCGCCAAAACTCACTGATAGATGCAGAGAAATACGGCTGCTTAAAATTGAGCACGATATCGATGCCAAGCACGCGCGCCGAGCCGCGCGCAATGTCAGAGTATCCTGAAAAGTCGGCGTAGAGCTGAAACGCGAACGCAACCGCCGCAAATGCAACCGCGGGGCCTGAACTGTAATCAATGGTGCTGTAGATATAATCGACCGACTGCGCGAGCGCGTCGGCAATAACCAGTTTTTTGAAGAACCCCCACGCCATGAGACGCAGGCCGGAGAAGACGCGCGCGCTGTTGAATCGCGCCTGCAGGTTCCTCAGCTGCGGGAGGAGGTGTCCAGGACGCTCGATTGGGCCGGCGATAAGCTGAGGAAAGAAGAAGACGTACAGAGCATAGACACCCAGGTGCCGCTCGGCCTTGTACTTGCCGCGGTACACCTCGGTCACATAGCTGATGCTCTGGAAGGTATGAAAAGAAAGTCCGAGCGGCAACGCCAATCGCAGTGTTTCGATAGAGTAATTCCAGTTGATAAGATCCGCGAGCGCGGTCATATTTTCGTTAAAGAAATTGAAATATTTGAATACAAACAGCATGCCGATATTGGCGATAAGACTGCCTACAAAATAGGCGCGCCGCGCCGGACCGGTAGCACCCTCTATTTTTTTTGCAAATAGAAAGTCAATGAGCACCAAAAATAACAAAATAAAAAGATACTTCGGTACAAACGCCGCATAAAAATAGCAGCTCCCCAACAGCAACACCGCCCAACGAAACCGCTTCGGGCACAGATAAAACGCCGCGACGATGACCGCAAAAAAGAACAGAAATGCGATGGAGGTAAAAGTCATCGTGTTATAAGCGCCGGGTGCGCTTTGAGATACTCGTACAGCGCGTCCGCCGCATACCGGTTGCCGGCGACGCTCCAATGCCCTTCGCACGGCGAGAGGGTTGCGGACTCACCCTCTGCGGTTTCTAAGTCGGTCATGCGGGGCTGCAAGTCGACATACGGCGCGCCTGCGCGGGCGGCGAGGCTCGCAGAGCGCGCTACAAGCTCCCCATGGGTAACGGTAGGGGCAGCCTCTGGTGCGTATGCGGTGGCCAGCAGAAATTTGGCGCGGTCTTCGGCAACTTTGTTGGCTAACGCAAGCGTGGATGCCTCCTGCTTTTGCAAGTGCACAGCAGGTTCTTTAGCCATCTGCTCCTCGCTTTGCGGGAGGACTACGGCGCTCTCCGGCAAAAAGAATAGCGGACGTGCAAGATACCCCGAGACATTGTCCTTAAACAACAGGTAGCGATTGTAGAGATTTACCAGCAGTTTTGAACGTCGGAGCGTATCCCGTACGAGCGCTCTGGTCGGGTTCTCATTTATTTTTGGAACCTCCAGGATTGCCTTCCCCTCCGCGTCTAAGTCAGCCTCCGGCCCGTCGAAATGGGAAAGTTCCCACTGTGTTTCAAAATTTATGACGAGGTCGGGCTTGAGCGGACTGCCATATAAAAGGTAGTACAAGGCATTATAAAAGGGTTTGTTGCCGTTGATGGCTACCGGGATAACTTCGTACGTATACTTCCGACCGTTGTCTGCGTTCAGTTTTTGTTGGAGCACGGTCGAGAACATTTCCTCGACCTGCACCTGGACGGCCGCGATGAAGGAGCCTCCGAGGATAATGATGCGGTATACGTTTTCGCCTTTTTGCTCCGGCACGTCTTGCCCGTGAAAGCCGAGGTTGTTTA
>Ga0209542_10011223_pt1 | contig 15924 bp, 19 predicted proteins | sample RifCSPhighO2_01_FD_184028 | JGI IMG/M metagenome (GOLD analysis project Ga0209542, IMG submission 184028) | Soil microbial communities from Rifle, Colorado - Rifle CSP2_plank highO2_0.1 (SPAdes) (version 2) | ecosystem: Environmental > Terrestrial > Deep subsurface > Rock core/Sediment ... | reverse complement strand
GAAGATAGTCAAGAAAAGCATTGGGAAATAATTTCTATAGAAGATGTCAAACCAATTTTACAGAAGAGAATAGGTGATTTTTAATTTGTTGTTAAAACCCGTTGGGCTTTAGCCCAACGTAGTTTAGTTTTATTTTTTCTCATTATTTTTATAGCCAATAACCCTAAAATTATAGCGATAATTATTAATAGAGGAATAATATAGTTCTTAAATTTACTATCAACAACAGCACCTGTAATAAAAACCTTAGATTTTTCTTGAGAAACTTCTACTTTTTCTATATAATTTACCTCTGCATTTTCCAAGGAATCATTATTTAATGAAATTTCTTCTAGAGGTTGATTCATAATTATGCTATTCCCGTCATTTGAGATAAATGCTGTTGAATCTTCACTACTATTAATATCAAATTTTCCTTCTAATTTTAGTTCTCCTTCTTTGGAAACAATACTTCCAGCACTGACTAATGCAGAAAAAACAATTATTATTACCAAAATAAAATATAATTTACAAATCTGCATTTTCATATAATCCTCCAACTAAACATAAATCTCCTTCACCATCTATATAGGCAGTATAATCAGTAGAGTTTGCTATTATGAATGCTCCATCTGCAGGACTATTGCAGTTAGCCGATTTATCTGAACAATCTCCTTTTATTATGCAAAGATCTCCGGTTACATTAATAAACCCAAGATTGTAATTAGAATCATTTCTAAAAATAATTGAACCATCTCCAGGATTATTACAATTTCCTCCTGAAAAACACTTTCCTTTTAATACAATATTTCCTTGATTTCCTAACCATGCAACAGTATTTCCTAAAGCATCTTTATGATAAGTTTTATGAGGGTCGTTTGGTAAGACAATTTTACTAACATTTAATGTCCAATTATTTATTCCAAAACTACTTAGTCCTTCCTTATCAAAACATTTAACATTCCACTTGTACAATCCATTACCTAAGTTTAATTTTTCAAAATTAATTATTTGTTCTTCAGAAAGAGGATGATATTTAATGTAAATATCACTAATAGAAGTATTGCATGTGGATGTTGCACGAATTTGGAAAGAAATATTTCCATAGCTATCTATACAATCATTATAAAAATCCATACTACTATTTGCATATTCCATAGAAAAACAACCTCTTCCTCCACCAAAAGGTGCTTGTACATATTGATTTGATGACCAATTATAACAATAATAATTCTCTGAAGGTGTTTTAATTCTCATATAGACAGTAATATTGTCTTTAGCATTAAGCTTAAAATTAAGGGTAAAATTGGATCCGGGATACAAAATACTCTCTGTCAATGTATCACCGTAACTATTATCTGAAACATTCTCCGGAGAAATAATAGTTCCCTGAGAATTATAGCCATAAGCTCTTTTATATAATGGTAATGTCTGGTTTGATTCCCAAATTCCAGAGAAATCACTCCATAATGAACAATTCTGAATTTCGTTAACAGAACTAAATGAAAAATTAAATTGTACAATTCCATCTTCATTTTCTGTGTTATTTAATGGCTCAATTAAAGTAATGTTTAGAGGGTTTTCAGAAGTTATGAATATGCTGATTGGAGCATGGGCTAAATTTCCATAACTAAAACTAATATTCTCATTATTAGAAGTTATATTCAACATATTTCCAATTTCATTATAAGAATAATTAATAGTTTTATTTTCTCCTTTTGAATAATTTATTAAGTTCGCAAAAACTAGTCTATTTAAATTATCATAATTCATTAAATATTTCTTTAAGTTTGCAGTGTCATTAATACTTTTTATATTTCCTACAAAATCATAATCATAGTTTAAGTCTTGTTTATCACTAGTTTTAATTCTCATTAATTTAAGACTATCTGTTTTATAAGTGTAATTGGTTATCAATCCATTTTTATACAATTTAGTAGCTGGCTTATTTAATTCATTGTATGAAATATTAAGAATATCATTTATTGAACCAACCTTTCCTTGATTATTATAATTATAAGTTATATTTGACTTATCTGGAAGAATCTTTAAAGTAATTCTGTCCATAGCATCATATGAATAATTCATGATAAATTTTATCCCATCTATAATATTAATCTCTGAAACTTTTCTTAAACGATTGTCATAAGTATAATTGGTAATAGAACTTTTAGTTTCCATCATGGAGAGGGAATTATTTTTATTTATATCGTAAGTATAACTTATATTTTCTTCATCAGAAATTTTTTTAATTATCCTATTTAATTCATCATATTCCATTAAAATTGTAATATTTTTGTTATCAACCTGTTTTAAAATGTTTCCAACCTTATCATAAGAATAGTTCCAAATTCCTAGATCTGGATCTTTCATTTTAATTTTTCTTCCCAAACTATCATAAGTATAATTGAAAATATTCCCTTTTGCATCTTGAATTTCAATCAAATTTCCAGAAGGGTCATATTGGTATTCGGTAATATAAACATTTCCATTATTGTGCTCTAATACTTTTATTATTTTATTATATGCATCTATTTGATAATCTTTCTCATGCTCATTTTCATCAAAAATGGTTATATTCCAATGATTATAAGTAAGATTTTTATAGGTATTATCTGGATTAATAATCTTAATAATCCTATCTAAAATGTCATATTCATAACTCATATTATTAATAGAAGAATTTGGAAAACTATAATTCTCAAAATAATTTATAAAATAAGGATTGCTTTTTGATTTAATTCTACCATTATTATCATAAAAATAGTTTGTAATTATTTGCTTTTGATTTTCAGCCTCTGACTTTATTTGAATGGTTCTTCCAAATCCATCATAAAACGAATAAGAATCCAGAGTATTATTAATCCCACTTATTTCTTGTTTAGATATCTTTATCTTTTCTGGAGAAATTCCATCAAAATCATATTCATATTTTATTGTAGGATAAGATAAACTATCATAAGGTAATATTTCACTTGTCTTTCTTCCAAAAACATCATAAGTATAATTAGTTGCATATCCATTTGCATCAACAACTGATAATAAATTGCCTGTTCCTAGGTCATAATAATAATTAAGTATCTGATTTTTTGCATTAATAATTTGGTCAACAAAGGTGTTTGTTGAATCTCTTATACCATAAACATATTTTGTTGTATGATTATTTGCATCAGTTTGATTTATTAAATTTCCATAAACATCATAACCATATTCTGTAACAGGATTTTCTCCCCCCATATTTAACCAATCTTCTCTTCTTGTAAAACTACCTTTTGTAGGAACCTGTCCATAATTCTGATTGTCATAGCTATATAAACTCCCTTTTACTTTAATGGAATTATTATTAAAAAGAGAATAATTTTTTATTTTATTGATAATCCAAATATTTGAATTATTTAGATAATTATAGTATTCGTATTTATCATCAGAAATATCATTAACATCCCCTTTAAACCATTTTTTAATTATATTTCCGAATTCATCATAGTTATAAGAGAGATTTTTTATTTTTGGATTTGTTAAGTTTCCATCAAAAGTATATTCAGATTCTTCAGATAAAAGAGTAATATAATATCCATTTTTTTGAGTTGAATTAAAGATATATTCTTTCTTTATGTAAGGATTATTTTGACTATTCAGAGTCTCAGTTCTATATTCCTTTCCCTTCTTTCCGTCATCTTGATAAAAATGGTGTTCAATTTTTTTATCCCCGATTTTTTCTTCAGCATAACTAAATCCTCTAAATTCATTTTTAGGATAATAATCATATTTTCCTCCAGAATAATTATATATTATTATAGATGTAATGTTGTGACTATTATTCATACCATTAAATTCTGTAATATTTGAGACTACCCAAGCATTAAAACCTAAATCGCTGACGTTATCCTCCCCCTTATTATCCAAATTAGAAGATTTTGTATAGTCTATATTTATGAATCCGCCATATTTTGTAGTAATATTTTTTAGTAGATAAGGTTTAGATGCATTATTTAACCAAGTAGTTTTATTACTATTGGTAGATTTGATAATATCTATTAATCCGTCTCCGTTAACATCAACTAATCTAGTTCCTTGGTCTTCGAGCAAGGAATTAACAAAGTTAGCTGGTAAAATCCAATCATTATCTAGTTTCCATCCACTACCATTATTAATATAGACCTTGTTATCACTTCCTTGACCCTTGATTATATCAACAAATCCGTCTCCATTAACATCAGCAAGTCTTACTCCTTGATCAACACCATATCTAGTATAACAAATAGGATCTCCGTAGACTTTATCGTCAACAAAATATTCTGGAATTGTCCAGTTGATTTCAACAAAATTCTTCCCATTGTTAATTAATATTTTTCTCTCATTACCTCCAGAATATCCCCCATAGACTTTTCGGCTGATAATTGCATCATCCAGTCCATCCCCATTAATATCAATAAATTTTGTACCAACATCTATACCATATTGATATTTGCAGCTTGTATCTGCTTGTCTTTCAAGAAATATGATATCTTCTGGAAAATACCAATCAGATGATTGATACCATCCGTTCCCGGTGTTTAATAATCCATTTGAAGATTCTTCTATTTCATCAACTAACCCGTCCCCATTTAAATCTGCAAACCTAACTCCCCTATCAACACCAAAAACTACATAACATGGAGGGGTATCCGAGGGATAATTCGCCTCTTTTCTTACAATTTGTCCTTTTCCCCCACTAAGTGCAAAAGATATATTTTCTATCCAAGTAGAGTTACCCAATCCAATGAAAGCTGTATTATTGACATATTCATCTATTTTACTCCAGCTACCTGAATTGGAATGGGGATTTACTAATAAATCTTCAAAACCATCTCCATTTAAGTCTAAGGAAAGGATTCCTCGATTAATACCATATTGAGCATCCATAGAAGGACAGCCATAAAGCTCCCCCCAATCTGTGACAACAAAACTATGAGGAAAATTCTCGTTATTATCTATATCCCAACCATTAGTTTTATTATTTATTCTAATAGTTGTAGATTCAGGATCTGAATCAAAAACCTTATATCCTTCTATGATATCCATATACCCATCTCTATTTACATCTCCAAACCTGACACCTTCATCAAAAGCATCATCATATGCAATACCAATAAATGAATCAGGTGATTTCCAATAATCTGTTTGATACCATCCTTTTTGAGGTATATAATAAGAAAATGTTTCCGAATAAAATATACTCGCATTATCACTTCCATAAACAGAAATATTCTTCAAAAAACTTCTGGTATCTAAATAATCATAGTTTAAAACATACTTTTTTACAAGGCTATTATTTGCTTTAATCTGTATTTCCTTTAACCTTCTTGTAATATTAATCAAACTACTTTGATCATAATAAGTAAATAAATCAGGTCTATTTGAATTATCCAAAATAAATTCAATAACTCTTTGTTTATCATTATTATATTCTATTTTATATGGATAAGTAATTCCAGCATCTCCCGAATTTGGATTTTCTCTATATGAATAAAAGATTTTATTATTATATGCATCATTAACTAAATCTAGATACCATCTTACAGTATAATTTTCTTGATTTGAAATTTGTTCAGAATCATTATTAAAACCTAATCTATAAGAAGTCCCATCTTTATTTTTTACAATCCAATATTGCCCATATGTATTATTTCCTCCACTAAAATTCTTAATATAAAAATAAGATTCAATTTCAGTATGATATAGTCCTCCAGATGTATCATAAGTAAGATCGTAAACCTGTCCGTTAAAAACTAATTTAAATTCATCATCATAAGTTGTATTTCTTGTATAATTAATGATTCTTTGTATATAATTCTCTGTTAGAGCCCACGATGTACCAAATATTCCTGGTTTATTGTCTGCTTGTGAATTATAATTAATTGATACTAATGGTGTTAAATCGTTAGTTCCTTTTGGAACTTCAATAGGAAAATTATATGTTACAGCCCCTGTAAATAATGACACTGCAAACTCTTTACTAGGATTAAGATTACTAATACTTTTAACAATTGAATTATCCTTAGAAGGATTAAAAAATGCATCAGGTGGGTTATCAACAGCCGTAACCAGAGGGATAATTATAATTAAAAATAATATGTAAAATCCAAAAGTGGAAATTTTTTTGCCTCTTTTTTTATTTATTTTCATTTTTATCAATTCTATTTTTGTTATTTCTTAATATCCTTTTTAATTAAAACTGATGATAAAATTTTCCCAATTAATGCTCCAATTATTCCTGCCAAAATTGTTGGTAATAAACTATAATTAGTAATTGTTCCAATTGTTACTAAGAGAATAACTAATGGTATAATTACTATTACAGATTTTTTTGTATTTTCATCCATTTTTGTTTAGTCTTATCAGATTGCCTCCTTTTTCTTTTATTTTTACCCTCTTTTTTATCTCTTCAATTATTTTTTTACGAGGTGTATCGGTGATAAGTCCAATAGCTCCTAAAAGTTTCTCATCCGAATTATAAGGAGGATTTCCAAGTTCAATATCTATCTTATATTTTTTTAAAAGTTTTAAAAAATCTTCATCATGGATATTTTCTAGACTATTTAATAATTTCTTTTCCAAATTAGTCCATTTTATTTTTTTCATTCTAAGTTAAGGAAGATTTTAAATTATTTATATAGTTGGAATTAGCATTCTGGATAATGGTTGTAATCTCATTATTATATGAACCAACAAAGATTTTTGAATTAGTATCATAATATCCTAACTTATTGCTACCTTCATGAAAATAATTAAAAGATTCTCCTTTTTCTATAGTGTTTCTTAATTGATCTATACTAATTCCTCTTTCATTCATTCTGTCTATAGCATGAGATTGTATTCCGATTTGTCCCCGAGATGTTTCAATAGATTTTATAACGTCTCTCCCACTAATTGGATTTTGTTTAATGTTAATTTCTTGATTATAATTTCCTTGAATAAAACTTTCTGCATATTTCCCAGCAACCCCAAGTCCAGCTCCGGCTCCAGTTTCAATTGCTATATCCAAGGGATTAATTAAATTATTATACCAAGATTGTCCATAGAGAACATTTGAAGTTACTTGACCTGTTCTCCCTCCAGAGAATCCTGAAATTGCTCCCCCTAAAGCATATCCTCCATAACCAGTTCCTGAAAGGGTAGTTCCAATTCCAAAAGTTAATCCAGCCACTCCTCCGGCTATGCCTCCTGTTAAAGCACTTTTTCTAACATCAGACCAACTTACTTGACCTGTGCTATATGTCTGTGAAGCTATAGAAATAACGGCACCAATTGTGGCACCTATGCCTGCACCAATAGCTGCAGTAACAATTGTAGGAGTCTCTCCAGTCGGGTCAGTATATTTATATGGATTATTTCTTGTATAAGAATAACGATTTAAATCTTGAGGATTATAGACATCAGCTATAGCACTATCTGGCTGAATAAAATGTTTTGAAAAAGAATCATAATATCTTGCACCATAATAATATAATTCTGTATTTTTATCTTTTTCTTTTCCAGTAAATAAAAATCTACTTTCTCCCCCTTCAATGATTTCTCCATAAGGAAAATAAAAAGTTTCTTCAACTACCTCTCCAGATTCATTTGTTACTAAATTAGTGCTTCCAAGATGATCTGGATGATAATAATCTATTTTTCCATTATTATCCTTTTTTGCAATTAAATTTTCCTCATCAGAATAATAGGTTTCATTGAAAACTCCTGAAGAATTAACTATTTGAATAAAATCTTTTCCAATATAATAAGTAGTTGTATTTGTTCCATCCGAATTAAATTCAATTTTCTTTATTCTATTTCCTTCAGGATCATAAGAATATTCTTCAATTATCCTACCACTTAGACTATCCTCTCGAATAACCTTAAGCTGATTAAATCCATCATATTCAAAATATTTATTAAATCTTTGAATTAAATTACCATCACTATCATAGGACAATTCATATTCCGATAAAGCTAAACTGTATGAAATATTACTTATAATAATTAAAAATACCGCAACTAAAACAAACTCTCTTTTCATAATTTACTCAATATTATCTTATATAAAAAGCTTGTTGTAAGTTATTTTTCAAATATATTTCACAATATTCCACACTAAACTTTTCTTCATTAATGTTGTTATATGGAGCAGAATCTAGTGATGGTGGTGGATGATTTTCATCATTTAGTTCAGGAATTTTACAATTTGGCATTAGTTTCCAACAACTTGAGCCACATTCTTCACATTTTTCCTTATCGGTATCTAACACTAATGCAAGAACTTTTTGATCAAGATTTTTGATAATATCATCTCCATTCTCAAATTCCAAAAGAGTAAAGATCTCATCTTCTTGTAAGTTTAATTTTTTAAAATAATCGGTTGATTTGCTACCTTTCCTTATCTCAGGTCTAAAATTCCCATATTCAAATTTAATAGTTTCATTTAGAAATTTCTGTTTAATCTCTGTTTTATCAGAGTCATCTATAATAGAAACTGGCTCAGAAAATATTAATGGAAAAAATTTTTCATTTTTTTCAAAAGAAAAAACCCCTGAAGAAGAATAAGATGCAGGAAGGAATAAATAGACAAAAAACGTTAATAAAATTACAAGAAAAATAGTTTTAGTTTTCATTCTAACCTCTTTTATACCAACTTCATTATAAAAAGAATATATAAATAGCTTTCTGTCAGCGTTTATTGGGAAATATAATATAAAAAAAGATAATAGATATTAAAAGAGTTACCAAAATCCTAATAAAAATTTTGAAATTTATAATCTGCATAAAATATAGAAAAATATTTAACAATAAAAATATCACAAAAAATATCCAATAGAATCTAACTCTTTTTTTAGTAAATTCTATTCTAAAATTTCTTTTAATATTATTACTCTTTATTAAAGAAAAAATTATTCCTAAAAATATCAAAATTCCTCCAATAAAAAATAAAATAATAGTTATTATATTCAAAACAAATAAGATTTTTAAGCCAAAAAAGTTCCCAACAAAATGATTAACTAAAGCTAAAGAAAAAAGTAAAAATCCTATTAACGCTATTGTTATTCCATTATATCCTTTCATAATAAACATTAATAAAAAACATCTTAAAAACCTTTCTACAGATTAAAAGAAAACTATCAAAAGAACCATAATCAATTTAAGACGTTTTATGAAGGATTTATTATTTTTATTTTAAGAATAAACAATTTTTTAGCCATCTTCAGCTTTAACCATCTCTTCCTTACTTACTTCAATATATTTTTGAGGAAATGGAACCAATATTTTTCTTAGATGTCCTTGAATATATCCTAATCTTTTTTTCTCTTTTTCTGGATAACTCTTTGTTTCTTTTTTATCCATTTTTCTAAGTTCTTCAGGATTAGGTTTAGGATAATCTTCCACGAATTGATAAGAAAAAGATAATATAAAAATCTTCATTTGTATTTATTTTTTGCCTTATGGTATTTTGATATATTCCACATTAGACTTTTCTTCATTAATGTTGTTATGTGAAGCAGAATCTGGTAATGGTAGTGGAGGATCAGGCTTTAATTGATCAAAATTAAAAATTATTTCATGTCTAATTTTATGATAACCACTAATTTCTCCACATATTGGACATTTCAAAACCATAATATCCGTAGTAATTGAACCATGGGATGGAATTCGAATTCCGCCAAAGCCTACAAATAATTTCTTACCATGAACATTTTTAAGATACTGTTCTTCTGTCATTACATCCTTTAGGAACATATATTTGCCTTCTTGGATAGATTTCTTAAGATTTCCTGGCTTGGGCACTTCATAATTAAAATTAAGAGTTTTATCATACTTATATAGACCAATGCTTCTTAAAGACAAATAAGCAAATCCTGATTCTTTCTTAATAAAACCAAAACTCTGAACATGAAAAGGAATTTTAATTCTCTGCCTTGCTATTATTCCCATTCTAATTTTTTGAACATCTGTCATAAATTGCCGTTTATTAACTTTAAAAGGTTTAATTAATAAATGATAATGAATGTAAACCTTTCCATCTGCCTCTTTAGTAAAAGAAAAATCATTAGTTCTAAAACCTTTAAATTGAGGGTATAATTTTCTAACCTTTTTAGTAAATGTGTTTAAGATTTTCTCATGATCTTTTTTGTATTTTGCATAATCATTAGAAAAATCAACCAGATCCACTAAAGGAAAGCCTATAGCCCAATGCAATAAAGATTTTTCATTCTTAAGCTCTGGGATATCATTTAACCTTTTTAGATTATTTTTAAACATATGACATTTACAATCTGGGTTAATACAGAATCTACTATCACAGAAAAAAGGCTGAACAACAGACTTTAAACAACCTGCAAACCCATGTTCTCTGCAATAAAAATTATGTGTAGCAAATTTACCACATAAGGCAATTCTGTCTCTTAATTTAATTTCGTCAGGAGTTATATCTATTTTTCCGTATTTTTCTAAATTAAATCTAAACCTAATCTGCTCATATTCTTGTTTTTGTTCATCAATTAATTTTTTAAGTTCAGCATCATCCTTGAATCCTTGTTTAGCCTCTTTAGAAGTGAAATCTATTATACCTTCTAATACTTCTTTTTGAAGGGTTAGCTGTTCCATTGGCTAGCCTCCTGTTCACAATCGCAAAATCCGCCTACTGACGTTACGGCGGATTTTGCTTTATCTAAATCTAAAGAAATAGACGTAACGGGCTCCTCCTGAGACAAATAGAGGAGTTTCGATCTAATATTTTGACATCTTTCAATAAATATATCTGCTTCTATTTCTAGTTTTCTGACATCTACAAAACATGAATCATCATTTATCATAAAGTTCCATTCTACAGAAATCTTTTTAAAGCCAATAATCCTATAAAGGTTAATGGCTCTTACTAAGGATCAGGTAATAAATAAAGGATTAGAAAGTTTAGAAACTGAAAAAGGAAAAGAAATATTCAATTATTATTTCCTTAATGAAATTAGTCAAGATGAAGTTAAAGAGATAATGAATAAAAAAGAAAGAGTAAGAGATACGCAAGTTCTATCTAACTTAATCTCTGGCTATACTTCTGGATGGAAAGAATTGGGTTATATAACTGAAAGAAAAGTTCATAACCTTAAATCAAAGAGTAAATTTCATCCCAACAAATTGGTTTATACTGCTACAATAAAACCTCTAATTGATTATTGTGAAAATATCTTATCAAATCTTTCTATAAAAGAAAAGATAAGTCGTGGAGAGATTCTTAAAATTCCAGAAGAACTAAGAAAAAGGTTTAAGAGAAAAGAAGAGCCAACAAAAGAAGAATTAAAAGAATATAGTGAGCCTAAGTTTACTAAAATTGAAAAAGAGATTTTAGAACATATATTTAGTTTTAAAAAAGTCAGGGAAATTGTTTGTAATCATAATAGTATTTTACAAGGCATGGTATCTTTTTTAGAAAGGATATTTTTTCATAAAAGTATATTAGATGATGTTTTTATATCAAGTTATTTCGGAAAAAGTTTTTTTATTAAAAATAAGATGTATGTAAAAAAATGGAAAAGTCGTGAAGAAAAATTTTTTAATTTTCATAAAGCAATAAATAAAAATTTTCATAAATTGTTTATTAAGATAAAAATAGTTTCTAATTTTAGTGCACAAGAATATTTTGATCTTATAGTAAAGACCGAATTAAGGAAGTATCAATATATTTCTTCACTGATTCAATACAAGAAAAGCATAAACAAGATGGAAGATTTAGTGATTTTCGATATGATTTATGAAACAGATAAAATTCCACCAAATTGGTGATTAGTGTTTTAACAATTTTCTTTCTACTTGTGCCAATGTTAGGTTTGCTTCTGTCATAGATTTACTCCAGATTTCTTTCATTTGTTTTAATTCTTTCTTTAATTCTTCTACCTCTTCTTCTTGTCTTTCCATTCTTTGACCTGTAAGTTTTTCTCTTCTTTTGGTTTCTTCTAATTCGTCTTGAACTTCTTCTAAATTGCTTTGGAAGAGTTTCTTTTTTGGCATTTTTTTATTAGCTGCCAAATATGAAACATAAACATCCAATTCTCTTGAGCTTATTCTATGTCCTAATCTTAAATTTATTTCATCAGAATGCCAGCCATGTTTAAGCAAATGACACGCCATACTACTCCTCAAATCTTTCCAAGTTGGTTTATTCCCAGAAGGAATAACCTTAATTCCTGTTTTTTTAACAGCATTATCAAATATTTTAGATGCCTGTCTTTTTTCAAATCCAAAAATCAAATCATTTGGCTCATAGGGAACATATTTTCTTTTCCCATAAATTACTTTATATTTTCCATCTTTCTGCATTACTTTATGAATTTGTTTACCATTTTTGTCTTCAATAAAAACTTCTTTTCCTCTTTCAAGAATTATGTCAAGATATCTTAATGTTTCAGGATAAAGAGTTAATTCACTTCTTGATTGCCTGCTTCTTTTCAAAGCTGATTTAGGAAGATTAACTAAATATTCAGGGCTTTTAGTATTTCTATTATATTGCCTAGTAAAATCCTTTTTAGTTAATTTAAGCAGAGAAGTTACATTTTCGCCAATATCCCAAGCAAGCCAAAATAAAAGTAAATGCTCTGGCTTTGAAACAACACTAACTAATTTCCTAAAACCCTCTTCATCAATAAATCTAACATCCTTATCTTTCCTGTCTGTAAAGTATTCTAAAATTTCTCTAGCAAGATCATCTTTATGTCCTGCTAATTTAAATGGTTTTGATTTGAATATTTTATTATAATAACTTCTCCGGTCTTTGAAAGGCAAGCCTTGAGAAGTTGTAATTTTTCCATCTTCTAAATCATCATAAACTTTTCTAATGTCTTCTTTTGTCAAATCATTCCAGGGTTTATTCTTAAACCAGTTATTAACGTTTCTAAGCCTTGTAGTATAAGATAAAAGGGTTTTATAGCATCCTTCATCTAATTTAGGCAATTCATTAATCCGTTTTATCTTATGTTCTTCAAATTCAAAGAACTCTTTAAACAAATTTCTGTTCTCTTTGCATATAGAATTATCAATTAGAAGTTTTTCTTTTCCTCTTTCATAACTCTCTTTTAATCCCATAAAGAATTCAGGGAGCAAGACTATATAAATCTTACTCCCCTAATAGTGAACTCTTTAGTTCCATGCCCCCACCGAGATTCGAACTCGGGTTGCGGCCTTGAGAAGGCCGAATGCTTGACCGCTACATTATGGGGGCTATCTCTCCATTTTTATTAGAAAATGAACTTACATCTTCTTAATAAAACTTGCTTTCATCAACTTGCTATCTTAAATTAATCGGATTATTATTTATAAAATTATCATTATATTAAATCCTATAAAAATTTAAATACGCTCTTTTCCTAGGTTTTAATAACAAAAAATGGAAGAAACAAAGTTCAGTTCTTTAAGACTTGAAGACAAAAGGGTTTGCCCTAAATGTCATGGAACAGGCATTGTAAAAGATGAAACTGGAGTTCATACATGTTTTGATTGCTTGAGATCTGACAAATTTGAACAGCACGGACAACCCAAAGATAGCGGAATAAAATTATAGTTCTAATACAATATTTTAAAAATACTTTAATATTATTCATAGAATGAAAAAAGATGTGATAACTGGAATAATAATATTGGTTTTAGCAATTCTGCTACTAGGATTTACATTTGTGGTCAATGTTACAAATGCTTTTAGTTTTTTAGATAAACCAATTTTAGGAGAAGGGCTTGGTCCTCTATGCTCTTCCCTTCCAGATTGCCAGAATTTTTGTTTAAATAGCAAGGGAATATGCAATTCTTATTGCAGGGCTAATCCTAGCAATAGAATATGTGATAATATAAAATGAGACAAAATTTTAATCTTGATAAATTTTTAATTTTAACAGGAATCCTTACCTTCCCTCTTTTTGTAATTTTATTTTGGATTGTATTTCCTTCAATATACCCTGGATATGATATTATAACAACAGGAATTAGTTATCTTGGGGGATATGAAAGTCCAATTAGAACACTTGTAAATGTTTGGGGTTTCGGTTTATGGGGAGTTTTAACAATGATGTTTGGTTATGGTATTTTCAGGTCAAAACTATTAAGCGTTTTTGGAAAAATCGCAGGAATATTCCTGATTATTGGAGGATTTATGATATATTTAGTATCACTCTTTCAAGGACCCTCTAAAGAAGGAATTTATACATTAGCAGGACAATTGCATAATTTTTTTTCAAATTATCCTCCTATACCAATAAGTATTGCTATTTTTTTATTTCTTTTTGAATTTGCAATAAATAAAAAGTTTAGATGGTTAATACTTCCCATAATCATTTTCGGCCCAATAAGTCTATATTTAAATTATCAGCGGGCATTTCTCAGCGGAGAGATTCCTTATTTTGGGATTTTACAAAGAGCAGCACTAACCTTGCCATTTCTATTAATTATGTTAATTGCAATACTATTATATAAATCAAAAAAAAAGGAGGTGTAAAATGTTTTCAAAAGCAATAATGGGTTCTGGAGCAATACTCATAGCTATACTTATCTCTTTAACCACTCTTTTAGCATGGCCGAACTATCTTCAATATATTTGGGCTTTAATAACAGCTATTTTGGGAATTTTTATTTTTATAGAAAAGTAAGCAGAATTGCAATCTGAATTCGCAACACAACCATTGAAGGTTTATATTAATGATATTTTTACTAATGTCAAGAACCATGGGCTAAAGCCACATGGCGTGTCTGGTTCTTGATCACCCAAAAAATGCCTTTGCTTTTTATGGGCTAAAGCCCATAGCGTACGCAAAGAGCATTTTTTATGTGTTAAGAATGTAGATTTCTTTTTATTTAATTGCCACATCCCCACCAACCCTTTCCATTAGTTTTCATATTTTTATCAGAATACCTAATAGAATATTCAAATTCAGGGTTCTCATGTCTCAATTCTTCAACATATTTTCTTGCTTCAGTTTTTAAATCATCAATCCTGCTGAATTCATTTGTATGAATAAATTCTATTAATTTGCTATTTTCAAAAATAAAAACCTGATAGCCAAAGATACCTCCGATTATATAAAGAATATAAATGATTAATTCTGCTGCCAGAGGCAATTGAACTCTGTCATACTAAAATAAGCAAACTGGAATTTATAAGGATTGCTATACTGGTGAATTGTTGCGTTATCTGGTGCTGGGTTGAATAAAAAAATTAAGTTTTGCTCAACTTAATCAAACTTAGCCACTTATTCGTGCTTAATGTCAATTTTGGTATTGCTTCTTTTTGAGATGTCTTATTTTCTATTCCCTGATGTTTTCTGATAAAATTATAGTAAATTTCCATTCCTTTCATGATTGCTTTAGCACTTTCCAAAGAGCCATGAAAACCACGCATTATCTTGGTTCTATCCCTTATCGTATTGTGCAACCTTTCTATTTTATGATTAAATCCTCTTTCAGAAGCTATGACAATATTGTGCTGAACTTTTGGGTTAATCTTAAATTTATTATTAACTCCAAATGCTTTTCTTAAAATTCTTGGATAACCTTTTAGTCCGTCTGTTGTAATTACCTTAACTTGTTCGCCTGTTACAAACTTCCCATGCTTTAGAACTCTTGTTAGATTGTCTATGGTTCTGCTTTTCATGTAATCAGAAGCAACCATAAAATGAGTCTCTGTATCCATGACATCAACAAACCAATTCTGTTCTCCCAATCTATGATATTCCATTTCATCAGACATTAACTCTATTCCGCTTTCTATTTGTAAATTGTTTGTTAATGTGCTTATCATATTTGCATATTTTACAATCCATCGGTAAATGCTTGAATTCGCCAGTTGCGAATTCAACAGTAGGTAGTCGGTCGTAAGTCGTTTGTAGTTAATATTTAATACTCTATTTCTTAGCGAATTTTAATTATTGAAAGGAGGTTCAATTAAAATGAAGAGAA
>Ga0209542_10011220_pt1 | contig 15927 bp, 18 predicted proteins | sample RifCSPhighO2_01_FD_184028 | JGI IMG/M metagenome (GOLD analysis project Ga0209542, IMG submission 184028) | Soil microbial communities from Rifle, Colorado - Rifle CSP2_plank highO2_0.1 (SPAdes) (version 2) | ecosystem: Environmental > Terrestrial > Deep subsurface > Rock core/Sediment ... | reverse complement strand
AATAAGCTAAGAACCTTACCACGGCTTGACATGCTCTAGAAAGCTTCTGGAAACAGGAGCCCTCCTTACGGACTGGAAGCACAGGTGCTGCATGGTTGTCGTCAGCTCGTATCGTGAGACGTTCCGTTAAGTCGGGTAACGAGCGCTACCCCTGCTGTCTGTTATAAGTGTCAGACAGGACTGCCGACTCTACGTCGGAGGAAGGCGGGGATGACGTCAAATCAGCATGGCCCTTACGTCGTGGGCGACACAGGCGCTACAATGGGTGGGACAATGGGTTGCCAAACCGCAAGGTGGAGCTAATCCCATCAAACCCATCCTCAGTTCAGATTGGGGTCTGCAATTCGACCCCATGAAGTCGGAATCGGTAGTAATCGCGGATCAGCCACGCCGCGGTGAATACGTTCTCGGGTCTTGTACTCACATTACACAACGCGTCGGGCAGTTTGTCAAACAAGCAGGTTAAAATCCTGCCAAACTTTACACAACCGTCAAAAGTAGTAGTGAACAGCCAGTCTTATAAGCGCAAGTTTGCAAGACAGAGGGGCTTAGTAACGAATCGCAGCCTCGAGTAAACAAAAGCGGAATCGAGCTATGAGTGGGTGGTGAGCATAGCGAAGATTTAACGATGTGCTTTCTTGGATGCGAGGAATTGTTTGTCAGATAACCCCGAGAGATCCTATAGGGAGTTATATAGGTTATTGCTCTATAGGAAGTCAGCTGTGTCATAGTAGTTACGGAAAAATTGTGTTATTTACCGTACGGATTTTGTATGGTACAATGACATTATGATTCAGAATAACGAAGGACACAACCCATTCAATATAAAATGGGACTCGCCGTATGCGGGAAAACCGCTCGTACGGTGGGAACGTCAATTGCCAACCTTAGCAAAACTTTCGCCCGTCAACTCAGGAAAGTCAGCAATACCCGAAGCACCTCCGATAACAGGAGGTTCGAAGGTAAGGTTGATGATCAGGAGTAAGTCGTAAACTAGTTGCGACTGTAGAGAGTAATCTCTAACAACAAACTCGGCTATTTGCTGGAAAAACTGTGAATCTTGTACTACTCATTCGTTCATAACATAGATATTATGCGCATTGTGAGTGAAAATGTAACAAGTGCAGCCAATCAGCAGGGAAGTCCGCTGTCCGTTTCAAATGGATATGACCCCTCAGAGACTACACGCCGAGCGCCTAGCGTATCAGAGGTTCAACATTATTTCTGGGGAGTAAAACATGATGGAACAAAAGCAAAGCTCCATAACAGCATACGAATTGCTCAAAAGGAGCGAGAATGGCTTACGTTTCTTCAAAAATTACTCAAACATATCGGCCATAATTCTTGGATATACAAAGAGGGCAAGGAACGCTCAGTATATATTCTCGAAACCTATGCCGAATTCATCCGACAGGATAGGAATCCCACAGACATAATTTCGAAATCTGATCAAATTGCTTACATTCGAGGCTTCTTTGATGCCGAAGGCGGCATACCTCAAAAAGGGCAAGCGAGATTTTATATCCAGCTTGTTCAAAAGGATTATAAGAAGCTTCAAATTATTAAGGATTGGCTTACTGCACTTGAGATTGGTGTCGGAAAGATACATAATCCAAGCGCAAGAGTTGATCCACATTATTGGAGAATGTTTGTTCGAACACATTCCCACCAACGATTCATGAGCATTATTGGCTCATGGCATCCGCGGAAACAAGCAATTTTCGAATCTAGGATGGTGATATAGTCCATGCCTTATGGCGACATAGGGAGAATCATGAACAAGGTGTCCCTAGGGGAATCTGGGGATGGATCACCTCCTTTCTAAGAATTTTTGCTTCATTGCAACGTTCTCAGAAGAGTCGACTGCTATTAGTGAGCAAGTTCCGAAACTATAATCGGCGTCGACGGCACAAGACGTAAAATTGGCTGGGTTATGGCGTTCGCGTCATATGCCCTAGGGCGATTAAAAAGAGGAGTATCTCATGTACTTAGTATTGCGACAAAATCTCGCTTCACCGCGAGTTTTTTGTTTTCATAAAACCTCGTGCTATACTACATTTGAAAATAAAAATAACTCATAATCCGTATTACCATCATGGTCAACACAAAAAAAGTCATTGTCTACTCAACGCCCACATGCGTGTATTGCCATGCTGCCAAGGAGTTTTTCAAGGAAAACAATGTGGCATTTGACGACATCGATGTGTCGGGCGACCCGCAGAAAGCCCAAGAAATGGTTGAAAAATCAGGTCAGATGGGTGTGCCGGTGATCGATATAGACAATACAATTGTTGTCGGGTTCAATAAACCAAAGCTGAAAGAGTTGCTCGGGATATAAGAACTAACTGACTGATTATTCGTTATGTACGATCTGATAATCGTTGGCGGATCAGCAGCGGCGACTGCGGCAGGCATATACGCCGCGCGACGCAAGCTCAATTTTAAGATCGTCACCACGGAATTTGGGGGCGAAGTGGCGACGTCGGGAGATATTGAGAACTGGCCCGGCATTGTGCATACAAATGGCATTGTCCTTGCCAGTGATTTTCGCAAACACCTCAAGTCGTACAACGTTGAAATGGAAGACGGTGCAACAATTACGAAAGTTGAGAAGATGCCAGATGGCAGCTTTACGCTGCAGGTGAATAAAGCAGGTAATGGCACGACTTCATATCAAAGTCGCGCTGTTTTAATTACAACTGGCGTTCACCCACGCCTGCTCGGAATCCACGGAGAGAAAGAATTTTTCCATAAAGGGGTCACATATTGCACGACATGCGATGGCCCATTATTTCAAGACAAAATGGTTGCGACGATTGGTGGCGGGAACTCTGCTCTCGAATCGGCGTTGATGCTCAACGATATCGCAAAAAAGGTCTATGTCATCAATCGGAATCCTGCATTTCAAGGGGAGCAGGTGCTTATGGACAAGGTGCAGGAGGCAAAGCGCATAGAAATCGTGTATAATGCAAATACCACAAAGATTATCGGGGATCAGTTTGTGACGGGTCTTACGTATGATAACGGCGATGGAAAAGAGCATCAAATCGATGTACAGGGCGTATTTGTTCATATAGGTATGGTGCCAAACAGCGGCTTTTTGGATATTGTGGAAAAAGATCGGCTTGGACAGATTATTGTTGATGGCCTGTGCCAAACTAACATCTCTGGGTTATTCGCAGCAGGAGATGTGACAAATGTGCCGTATAAGCAGATAGCCATTGCGGCAGGGCAGGGGGTATGTGCAGCACTTGCAATCATCGATTATTTGAATAAACAGAAAGCATAAGATATTCGCTCGATAATTTTTACGGAGGAACTCGACTATGCCAACATTTTTTGAGAATACGAAGCAACTATTGGAGGATGCAGCGCAAGCTCTCGGTCTGGATAAGGGCATTTTAACGCATATACAACAGCCAAAACGAATTGTACACGTAAGTATTCCCGTGAAAATGGACAATGGCAGCATCCGAATTTTTGAGGGTTATCGAGTGCAACATAGCGATACGCTCGGGCCTTTCAAGGGTGGCATTCGTTTTGCTCCTGAAGTAAATCTCGATGAGGTGAAAGCGCTTGCGTCGTTGATGACATGGAAAACATCGCTTGTGCACTTACCTTATGGTGGAGCGAAGGGTGGTATTGCAGTAAATCCAAAGGAGTTGTCGGCACGCGAGCTTGAATCTTTGTCTCGTGGCTATGTACAGCAGTTATTTCATGTATTAGGCCCGTATCGCGATGTGCCGGCGCCGGACGTGAATACAAACCCACAAATTATGGCATGGATGACCGATGAATATTCTCGACTTGCGGGGGTGACGACGTTGGCGAGTTTCACTGGCAAGCCGATTGAGTTTTTTGGGTCGCAAGGGCGGGAAGTTGCGACTGCATACGGAGCATTTGTTGTATTAAAGACCGCGTTACAACAGCATCCGGTGCTCAACAAGAAGAAAAAAGCTGACATTACCTGCGCAATCCAAGGGTTCGGAAATGCAGGCTCATACTTGGCAAAATTTATCTACGATGAGGGGTATAAGTTGCTTGCAGTGTCTGATTCAAAAGGCGGAGTGGCCATTGAGCCGTCAGAAGAGTCGCTGAATCCCCATTTATTGGCAGAACAGCGGGCGAAAAATGGCACCATTGCTGGCGTGTATTGCTCGAAATCGGTGTGCGATATTCGTGAAGATAAGAAAATTGGCCCGCAAGATATACTAGAGTTGGAGGTGGATGTATTGATCCCAGCCGCTATAGAAGAGCAAATTACGAAAAAAAACGCTGATCGCGTAAAAGCACAGATTGTACTTGAGGTGGCCAATGGTCCGACGACGCGCGAAGCAGACGCAATTCTCGAAAAGAAGGGAATATGGGTTGTGCCTGATATTCTCACGAACGCGGGTGGTGTGATTGGGAGTTATTGGGAATGGGTACAGAATATTACCGGTACCTACTGGAGCGAGTCGGAAGTTTTGCAAAAAATTGAAAAAATTATTGCACCAGCGTTTGAGCGATTATGCGACAAACAACGAGCAGCAAAAACCTCGATGCGCAAAGCCGCGTATATGCTGGCGCTTGAGCGAGTGCATACAACGATGAAATTGCGAGGCGAGGTGTAATATAATACGCTTCGCACACACTGTTAATTCGTAATATCTTACTCTATATGCCAACGACGTTAGCGATCAATGGTTTTGGCCGCATAGGCCGGACATTTTTCAAGCAAGCACTTGAGCACCCCGGCATGAAAATTGCCGCGGTGAATGATTTAGGAGACCTCCCAACGCTTGCCTATTTATTAAAGTATGACTCGACGTATCACCGCTATAATAAGCGGGTAGAAGTGAAAGGAAATTCACTCGTTGTTGATGGCAAGGAAGTCCGTTTTACCCAGGAAAAAGATCCTTCGAAGTTGCCATGGAAAGACCTGGGGGTAGATATTGTTATTGAATCAACGGGTTTTTTTACTGCCTATGATGAAGCCAAGGCACATTTGGATGCCGGAGCCAAGCGTGTGGTGATTTCAGCTCCTGCCAAAGACGAAAATCAGACGATTTATGCCACTCCAAACGTGAATATTGAAGCTTTGAAAAATGGACCGATTAGCTGCAATGCCTCGTGCACCACGAACGCTACAACCCCTATTGCCGCAGTGTTGAGCGAGAATCCGGGGATTGCAAAAGCACTCCTGAACACCGTGCACGCGTATACCGCAACCCAGTCGCTGGTGGACGGCCCTATCGCGAAGGATCCACGTCGCGGCCGCGCGGCAGCGCAAAATATTATTCCTTCGACAACCGGAGCTGCTAAAGCAACGGGCAAGGTAGTGAAAGCGATTAATGGTTTATTTGACGGCATCGCGATTCGGGTGCCCGTGATTTCTGGATCGATCTCTGATTTTACCTTCCTGGCAAAACGTAAGACGAGCGTTGAAGAAATCAATCAGATTTTAAGCGATGCGGCCAAGAAACCCGAATGGCAGGGGATTTTGACAGTCAGCGAAGAACCACTCGTATCGTCGGATATTCTTGGTCAGCCATTTGGCGCGATTGTTGATCTTGAAATGACCCAAGTGGTTGATGGGGACTTGGTAAAGGTTTTGTCATGGTACGATAATGAGTGGGGCTATTGTGCGATGCTGCTCAAACACGTTGAAGCGGTTGCGGCGTTGCTGTAGGTTGGATTTTCATTTTTACAGCGTAATTTACTCATTATGTTATTCATAGGCGCCGATCATCGCGGACTACTACTTAAAGAGGAGATAAAGCAGTTTTTAACGCGTAAGCACGTTGCATTTGAGGATTGCGGGGCGCACAGCCTTGATTTACAAGATGATTTTACTGATTATGCCGTGGCTGTGGCGCGAAAGGTTTCTGAATCGCCGGCCGATCATCGCGGCATTGTGATGTGTGGTTCCGGGGTTGGCGTCGATATTGTGGCAAATCGATTTCCAGAGGTACGGTGTGCATTAAGTTGGGAAGTTGCGATTGTGAAGCAATCGCGCGAACACGAAGACATTAATATGGTCGCGATTCCGGCGGAACATATTGCTGGGAGTGAAGCAATTGCTGTTGTTGAGGCGTTTCTGCACACGCCGTTCAGCAAGAAGGAAAAATATATCCGACGGATTGGAGAGATTAATGAACTATCACAATCGAAATAACGTCACGCTATCTTTATGCAGGTTATTCCCGCAGTACTTGAGACAGAACTAGCCGAAATACAACGAAAAATTAATCTCATTGGCCCAGCTACCCACTGGGTTCATCTTGATGTGGGGGATGGGAGCTTTACGAAGCAGACATTTGAAGATGGACCACGGCTGCAAGCTATAACGAGCGGGCATGCGAATTCTGCCGCGCACACCAAATTTGAGGCGCACCTGATGGTTACTGAACCCTGGACGCTCTGGGAAACATGGCTTAGTGCCGGATGTTCCCGTTTCTATATCCACTATCGGTCATTTATCAAAATTCCGCACAAGACGCGGTCATTTGCAGTCAATAATCTGATCAATACCATGCATACACATGAAGGCTTCGAGGTAGGGATGGCACTTGAGATGCACGATTCGATCACCGTTCTTAATCCATTTTTGTCCAAGCTCGATTGCGTTTTACTCATGGCTATAGATACAATCGGTGCACAGGGACATAGGTTTAACGAGCAGGTACTCGACAAGGCGAAATCGCTGAAAACAGTATGGCCGAATGGCTGCGTGTCTGTCGATGGTGGTGTACAAGATTTAAATATTATGCGACTAAAAGAAGTAGGAGGCGACTGCGCTATTGTGGGGTCTAATATTTTTACGGCAACGGATCCCATTGCACAGCTGAAAAAACTGCAATCCATGGTAGAATAAGGGTATAAGTCGATCACTCGAATAGGAGGGACATGAACCCATTTGGCTATAACAGTATTCAATTACAAGAAAAAGCAAATGATATCCGTCAGGATATTGTTACCTCTCTATTGGCGGCGGGGAGTGGGCACTCTGCCGGGCCTTTAGGTATGGCAGACATTTTTACTGCGCTCTATTTTAATGTTGCCAATGTTGATGGAAAGAATATTGACGATGCGAATCGCGACCGTATCGTACTTAGCAGCGGTCACATTTGTCCGGTGCTCTATGTGACCATGGCTCACGCCGGGTATTTTCCGCGTAAAGAACTGCAGACCTTACGAAAATTTGGTTCTCGATTACAAGGCCATCCGCATCGGGAATCGCTTCCGGGGCTTGAGACAACCAGCGGACCGCTTGGATCCGGATTATCCCAGGGCGTTGGTATGGCGTATGCACTCCGTATGAATCGCTCGCGAGCTCGAGTGTGGGTAGTTGGGTCAGACGGCGAACACGACGAGGGGAATACATGGGAGGCAGTGATGTTCGCGGGCAAGCATCGATTGCATAACATTACCTATATCATCGATCGCAATAACATCCAGATCGATGGTTTTACCGAGGATATAATGCCGCTGGAGCCGCTTCGAGACAAATATGAGGCGTTTAATTGGCATGTCGAGGATATCAACGGTCATAATATGGATGCAATCGTCAATGCACTGGAAGAGGCGCGCGCAATTCAGGAAAAACCAACCTGTATCATTGCCAATACGATTCCCGGGAAAGGAGTCGAGTTCATGGAAGATATGCCCGAGTGGCACGGAAAGCCCCCAACTAAGGAAGAGTCGCGCAAAGCGCTTGCGGAATTGCGCACATTGCGTGGGAAAATTTCACACAGCGAAGCGAGTTAAACGCATCAAACATGTCAGTTTCCCTCGAGTTACAACCGCACTTATACGATCCCAAGAAAATCGAACTCGCGCACATACGCGATGGGTTTGGACATGGCTTAGTTAAGGCCGCAGATGCAAACGATCAGATCGTAGCGTTGTGCGCTGATTTGACTGAATCAACGCGCATGAACTATTTCCAAGAGAAATTTCCGGAGCGCTATATCGAAGTCGGCGTTGCCGAGCAGAACTTAGTCACATTGGCATCGGGCATGGCAGCAATCGGGAAGATACCCTTTGTTGCAAGTTATGCGACGTTCAGCCCAGGCCGCAACTGGGAACAAATCCGCACTACCATTTGTTACAATAACAGACCTGTTGTAATTGTTGGGGCGCACGCTGGCGTGTCAGTCGGTCCGGATGGCGCCACCCATCAGGCGCTCGAAGACATTGCGCTTATGCGCGTTTTGCCAAATATGACGGTGATTGTGCCGTGCGATATGCACCAGGCGTATCAAGCAACGATCGCCGCAGCTTCTTATGGAAAACCAGCGTACCTCCGATTGGCGCGTGATAAAAGCCCGCTGATTACGACCGAAAAGACCGGGTTTGAAATAGGCAAAGCGCAAGTACTTCGAGAGGGTTCGGATATTGTCATTATTTCGTGTGGTATTGTCACGCATGGGGCTTTAATCGCTGCCGAGCAGCTTGAAAAGAAGCACAAGATTTCAGTTGGCGTGGTGAATATGCATACGATAAAGCCTCTGGACGAGCAGCTTATAGTCGCGATAGCGAAACAAGCACGTTTTCTGGTGACTGTCGAAGAACACCAGGTACGTGGCGGCTTGGGCAGCGCGGTAAGTGAATGTGTGACGAGTACCCGGCCAATGCCCGTGTTACGGCTCGGCATTCGTGATCGATTTGGAGAATCGGGGAATCCGACGGAATTATTAAAGCATTTTGAGTTGGACGCCGATGGGATAGTAGCAGCAGTTTCGCAAGCCTTGACCCACGTATAGCACGTATATGTATCTACATACAACCTAAACGGCGCACCAATGAAATCAGTTTTTAACAGCCCGACGCCAACAAAGCCCCAACAATACGATGTCATTACATTCGGGGCTGCGACCATTGATGTGTTTTTACGCAGCTCTGAATTCAGCGTTGTGAAAGCTGGGGCTGCTATGCCTGGTAGCGGCAAGGCAGAGTGCGTGCCGCTCGGCGCCAAGATCGAAGTGCGCGACATGACAATTGCCACGGGCGGGGGAGCAACAAACAACGCGGTGTCGTTTTCGCGGAAGGGGTTTCGGACTGCCGCTGTATTCAGCGTCGGCGGCGCTATCAATGCCGATAGCATTCTCGGCGATCTCAAAAAAGAAGGCGTTGATACGTATGAGCAGCGATATCCTGAGCTTTACAGCGGCTATTCAGTCATATTGGTTACTATGGGTGGCGAACGGACCATTTTGACACACCGAGGCGCAAGTAAATTTTTAAACACAGCGCTCGTTCCGTGGAATCATATGAATGCAAAGTGGGCATACCTTTCGTCGCTCGGTGGCAACATTGATGCGGTTCGAGCTATCATGGATCACGCGGCAGCAAATCATATTGGCATTGCATGGAACCCGGGGTCGGTTGAGTTGCATTATGGCGCGGAAAAGCTTGAAGATTTACTGCACAAAACCGCTGTTTTATTCGTTAATGAGGAAGAGGCGGCGTTGTTGGCGAACGAACACATGGGTAATACAAACGTTATATTTTCCAAACTACAACGGATTTCTAAAGGCGTGTTATTGGTGATGACACGAGGACCGCAGGGAGTAATGGTTTCACACGAGCGAGCCGTTTATTCCGCAGGCATTTTTAAAGAGCGTGAAGCAGTTGATCGCACCGGCGCAGGAGACGCATTTGGGTCCGGATTCGTATCGGCGCTACTTGAGGTGGGAGCATGGAATGCTGATATAATAAAGGAGGCGATTCGACGGGGGAGTGCAAATGGAACGTCGGTTTTAGAAAAAATCGGTGCCAAGGCAGGACTTTTAACTCGAGAAGCATTGAACGACGAACGGTGGAAGGAGCTCCCGATCACCGTGAACGATGCATCATAACGCATCATAACGCATCATAACGCATCATAACGCATCATAACTCACTAACAGTTAATAGCGCACGCACTATGTCCGACTCATATTACAATATTGCCCGTATTCTCCGAATCAATCCTGATCACCTGAAGTCGCTGGACAGCTCGATGCGTGAAATCACAGGGAAATCAGGCGTTATTGATGCGATCGACGCTGATAATCACGAAAAAATCGATCGGGCGTTACAAGAAATGCATATCACTGATCGGAAAGCAGAAATTATCTATGAGGCGCTGATACAGCGACTGGGTGAGGCAGACGCAGAGTTATTCCAACGCCTCGGCAAACCGCAGCTGGAGCAACCTGAAACTGTAACCCCATTAATCCGTACTGGCTATGAACTTGCCCAACCGAACAAAGGGTTATTTTTGAAGCATGCGAAAGCGACCGACATGCTTCGCCAATGTCCGCCGCCGAATATCATGAAAGCACTAGGGTATTCGAATGTTGATGAAATGCTTGCGAAGGAAAAATTGATCGAGGTTTATAGTGCGTTACGATTCATGGAATCGCGCGAATGGATGAACGTGACTTTTTTGAAAACTTACGAAACGCTGAGCCCAAACGACTTCGAAGAACGGGATATCGAAACTATTGTATTGCCCATGCGTTGGCTTGAAATCGGCGAACGATTTGCTGGGAAAAAGTATCACAATTTGAGCCACCTAAAGGAACTTGGGGTTATCTTTATAATTCCTATAAAAATCGATTCCCCGGGAGAGTTGTCCACGGTGCTCACCTTATTATTGCACTACTTGAACGAGGTGCAGTTCTATTCAAAGCTTATTTTGTCATACGCCAAAAATGCAGTCACATTTAGCCAAAAATTAATTTCGTTTATACGCGGCGACGTAGGGGAAGCAGGCATGGCGGATGCCAACGCCCATGTTCGTTGGCTCATTGTGCAACGATACTTATCAAAGGATGACCCGGTCGATCCTCGATTATTCACTCACCATGTGAACCCCGAAGCGATCCATTGGAAAAAAGCAACGGAACAAGTAACTGCCCTTGGACTTGGGCTGTGGAAAGATCTCGATTATGTTGGTAATTTTTTTCCGAATGTTGAAGGCGGTGGGGATTTACTCGTCAGCTTCGACCTCATCGACAACATTATGACCCTCGTGAAAAAAACCCAGATAAAATACCTCTACCACCAACAGGAGGCGCTTTGGAATCGGATTTATACCGGTTACATGGGAGAAGAAGGGTTTGAGGATATGATTTTGGCGAATCTGGATAAGGGGTATCTGGAGATTTTGACTTGATTACCCCCTGGCCCCTTACCATTTCCGCAACTATTTACTTTTTTTCCACTTCCGCTACAATCTACATAGGGTTGTACGCCCGGTATTTCTGCAATGAGAAGAATCATTACATGAGCAAGGCATACGAACAATCGACATTTCTCAAAGGAGAGATGAGTTTTATGGGCCGGTGCCCGGTCTGCAAAGCGGCATTTAGTGCTGACCAGACCAGTGTTATTCAGCGCACCGACCGATTTTCTCTGTTTCATGTTGATTGCCAGCGATGCAAAAGTTCATCGCTCATTACCATAACCCCGGGACCGATGCAGCTCGTAACATCAATGGTGATGTTGACTGATTTACACAAGGACGATATGCCCAAAGTGCTCAAAGCACAATTGCTTACCAGCGATGACGTGTTGGCAGTACATGCCCATTTTAAAACTACCGTGCATTTAGATAAAACATTCGTGAAGACCCATAAGACATTCAAAACACTGAAAAAACAACCTCAACAACATCTATGACGATCACGCTAGACGCTAAGGCGCGAACAATCAAAGGGAAGCAAACAAAACGACTCCGCAGCAACGGGGTCATTCCAGCTGTATTGTACGGAAAGGATTACAACGGAACTGCTATCGAAATCGGACAGTCCGACTTTTCGCGCGTGTTTCATGAAGCGGGAGAAACCCAAATTGTCACGATGAAACTAGGCAAAGACTCGATCCCCGTGTTGGTACATGATACCGCGCGAGACCCGGTGACTGATGTAATTATTCATGTTGACTTTTACCAGATAGATATGAACAAGCTGGTTGAGGCATCGATCCCTGTTCATATTATTGGCGTGTCTCCGGCAGTGAAGAGCGGAAAAGGTACCCTCATCGTCAATTTACGAGAAATCGAAATTAAGGCGTTGCCGAATAAGTTGCCGCCATTTATTGATGTTGATGTCAGTTCACTCGTTGATGTTGATCACGAAATCACCATTAAAGACCTCAAGATGGGCAGCGATGTGCAGGTATTGCATGCACCTGACCAAATTGTAATTGTTGTTGCCCAACTTCGAAGCCAGGAATCGCTCGAATCATTGAGTGCTGAAATTAAGGAGGACGTACAAGCAGTTGAAGGTGTAAAGAAGGAACCAAAGGAGGGTGAAGAAGGCGAAGAGGGGACAAAAGATGCCAAGTCTGGCGAAAAGGCTGGTGGTTCTGACGACAAAAAGCAAACTGACAAATCGGAAAAGTCTGACAAATCCGATAAATCAGGTAAGTCAGCGAAATAAGAGGATAATTGCCAATGGAACAGAGTAAACGCTGGATGCGTCTCATCACGACTATTGTAGTTGCGGCCGCAATCGGCACGAGCGGCTATGTTCAGATTTTTGCCCAAAGCACTAAGAGCTTACAATCAGAGCTTGAAGATAAATTATTGGCGCTCCAGCGCGACATCATTTCGTATCGAGGAGAGATACAGCAACTATCTCAACAGCGCGAGAGCTTAACGCGCGAGATCGACATTACTGCCGTTGAAATCAAGAAAACCGGAGCGCAGATTGAGGCGACCGATATTAGTATTGCACAAAGCGAAGACAGAATTGCGGTGGTGACAGGTCGCATTAACGAGGTCCAAGATCAAATCGATCGGAAAAAAGAGCTGATGGCGCGGCAATTGTCGTTGATTCATGAGCAGGATCAGAAGAGCCTACTTGAGATAGTATTAGGAGAAGAGACGCTATCGAAATTTTTCGTTAGTTTGTATGCCATTGATGATTTGCAGGCCGCCCTTCAACAAGATCTTAATATAATTAAAGAATTTAAATCACAGCTCGACGAGCAAAAGACTGTTTTAGACGAAGAACTGGCGAGTCAATTAGAGCTCAAGAATATTCAACGGCTTGCAAAGGCATCGCTCGAGAAAAAAGTTCGATCAAAGGAGGATCTGGTAAAAGCGAGCACGGTGCGGGCTGATTTTTTGGCCAGTCAAACTGTCGCGGCGCAAAGCGCAATACAAGAAATTCGAGACCGGATTTACATATTACAAGGACTATCTACGTCATTGACGCTCGCAGATGCATTTAAAAATGCGCAGGCAGTAGCTGTAAAAACTGGCGTAAGACCAGCTTTTCTTATGGCAATTTTGAAGAAAGAGTCTGATTGGGGAACAAACGTGGGTGGGGGAAACTGGCAGCGAGACATGCATCCGCGTGACCATGCGGCGTTCCTCGATATAACCAAGCGCCTTGGACTCGATCCCAACACAACGCCAGTATCAGCAAAGCCCCGTTATGGGTGGGGTGGCGCAATGGGGCCGGCGCAGTTCTTACCGAGCACATGGTTGTCGTACGAGGAGCGTATTAAGGCGGTAACAGGCCATAATCCACCATCCCCTTGGGATATCCAGGACGCCTTTGCCGGAGCGGCGATTAAATTAAGTAATGATGGGGCGCATCTTAAGACATACGATGCTGAATGGAAGGCAGCGCAAATATATTTTGCAGGCAGTCGATGGAATCGGCCGGAATATAGTTTTTATGGCGATAGCGTGATGGAACTTGCGTCGGTTATTCAAGCTGAAGTCGAGCGGTTACAACAAGAGCAATAACGATCGTTATGACGGAAACCAAAAACTCCCTACTGCGCGAAGCAGGGGGAGTTTTTGGCTGAAGGAGCTTATTATAGAAAGGGCAAAAGTGACGAGAGATCGATACAATGTGGTAGGGCTATGAGACCGATAACGAGGGGACAAGCTGCACATACTGGGTTAGATTGTCGAGCTGTCCATTGGTCAAGGTGTGTGCGGCCGTGATTCCGTCCTGAATGAGACTGTTACTAAAGGTAAGTTGGTCCCCAATGTGCAAACCCTGACTTCCCGTGCGGTTTTGCATGTAATCCTCGATATATATCTTATGTTCGGACGATAGTGTTGCCGCGCTTGCCTGGTTCTTGAGATATTCTGCCAGTGCTCGTCGTGCGAGGTGTGTCACGCCGTCTCCGCGCTGCGCCGTAACGGTTATAGATCCGCTCGTGCGGCTGATGGTGACTCGATCGGTGCCATCATCAGTGGTTGTGGGAGCTGTCTGTTTTTCTTCCGTTGCTGCCTCTGTTGTACCCTCTGTAACTGTATTAGTAGCGTCCGACACCTGAGCGGTTTCATTGCCGTCAGGTTCGGTTGTCGTTGTTTCTTTGCTGGTAGTGTATAGATATAAACCACCAACCAATACAATGATCGCGAGAATTGGTAATACAATACTTGCAAAATTTTCGCGAAGCCATTGAGAGAAACCATTGCTTCCGGAGCGGAGATTCAATCGATCGTCATTCGAAGTTGCCATAACGTTTCATCGACCTCCTTTCTAAGATCCCTCCGTTATGCATTTGTTAAAGATGCTTCTGTTTCTATTATATATGTAATTATCAAATCAAGCGAGCCGTCCAAAATCTGGTCCAAGTTTTTCCAGGTTTTATTATACCTATGGTCGGTAACGCGGTTTTGCGGCACGTTATAGGTGCGAATCTTTTCAGCTCGCTTAGCGTGGCCTATTTGAGAACGACGCGCTTCATGGGTTGTTGCAGTTTGCGCTTCTTGGCGCATCTGATAAACCCGGGCCTTTAACATACGCATCGCTTTTTCTTTGTTTTTGTGCTGGCTTCGTTCATCCTGGCACGCGGCAACACACCCGGTTGGTAAATGAGTCAGCCGAACCGCGCTTTCCGTTTTATTCACATGTTGCCCACCCTTTCCTGACGCACGATAGGTATCAACGCGTAGATCAGTCGGCGAAATTTCAATTTTTTGTTCGATTGCGATCGTCAACGGAAGCACTGCAACAGTTGCAGTTGATGTATGTATGCGCCCGCTTTTTTCAGTCACTGGAATGCGCTGAATTCGATGCGTTCCGCTTTCATATTGCAGCGACTGGAATACATTTTTTCCCTGAATCTCGAGCACGCCTTCGCGCAATCCACCGATATCTGTTTCGCTCTCGCTGACCATACTGACGGTCCACCCTTTTGATTGTGCATACCTCGTATACATCGAGGCAAGATTACGCCCAAAAAGCGCGGCTTCATCGCCGCCGGTACCCGCTCGAATTTCAAGGATGACACGGTTTGCGCTGGCGTCTTGATGAGCCAGTGCGGCAAGCTCTTTTTCGATCTGCCCGAATTCTTGGGAGATTTGCTTGAGACGTGAAGGATTAGATCCTATTGTGGGATCGAGTAATTGCTTCAGAAGCTCCGCTTTGCGGAGTTCAAAGTGCGCAGGACCGTGCGCCGAATTAATAGGTTGCGTCATGTTATTTTTTCGCAGCTTTGGCCGGTTGAGCTTTTTTCATTCGTGCCTTAAATTTCTCAACCTGACCCGCAGAGTCAACCAGCTTTTTCTTGCCGGTATAAAAGGGGTGCGTAGCACTGGAAATTTCCACGAGGAATAACGGATATTTTTTTCCATCTGTCCACGTGTCAGTTTGTTCAGTTTCAACCGTTGAATGAATCAAAAAACGGCTGCCATCGCTACTGTCTTTGAAGATAACAGGACGATAGTTTGTTGGGTGTGTGTCTTTTTTCATATCTCTTTGTAGCATAACTCTTGATTTTTCGCAAGCCATCAGCTATGATGAAACAGGTGCCAAATGTGCGCACTATTTCTTTACTCCTAACCAGCAGACAATGTACAAAGAAAGCGAACGAGCGAAAATGCTTGAAACGATGCTTCAAAAGGGCGTTCATTTCGGGCATAAAAAATCCAAGTGGAACCCACACATGGGTCCGTATGTATATGGTGTGCGAAACAACACC
>Ga0209542_10011219_pt1 | contig 15928 bp, 12 predicted proteins | sample RifCSPhighO2_01_FD_184028 | JGI IMG/M metagenome (GOLD analysis project Ga0209542, IMG submission 184028) | Soil microbial communities from Rifle, Colorado - Rifle CSP2_plank highO2_0.1 (SPAdes) (version 2) | ecosystem: Environmental > Terrestrial > Deep subsurface > Rock core/Sediment ... | reverse complement strand
TTTGAAAGAAGTCAAACCCGACGGTATCTTTCATCTGGCTTCTCACGCCAATGTCCGGGCTTCTTTCATCAATCCAATAGCGGTTTTAAGCAATAATATCCTGGGAACCGCTAATCTTTTTGAAGCGGTTAGAATAGCCGAAATTGACCCGGTTATTCAGCTTTGCAGCACTTCCGAAGTTTACGGCCAGGTAGACCCCAAAAATGTTCCCATTAAAGAGGATTGTCCCCTCAATCCTTCTAATCCTTACGCGGTTTCCAAATTAGCGCAGGATTCTTTGGCCTATACTTATTTTAAAAGCTACGGAATGAAAATAATCAGAACGAGAATGTTCGCCTATTTGAATCCCCGGCGTTCCGATCTATTCGCGACTTCTTTCGCGACGCAGGTGGCTAAAATTGAAGCCGGTTTGCAAAAGGAATTGCGTCACGGCAATTTAGATTCAACGAGAACTCTTATTGATGTTCGCGACGCCATGGAGTCGTACTGGGAGGCTTTGCTTAAATGTCGTTTCGGAGAAGCGTATAATATTGGAGGCGCTACGGTGATAACAGTCGGTGATTTTTTGAATGTTTTAAAAAATAAAGCCAAATGCGAAATTCCTTCCAGTATTGACCCGAATCTTTTGCGGCCGACCGACGTTACTTTGCAGATACCCGATATCAGCAAGTTCCAAAACGAAACCGGCTGGAAACCGAAATATTCTTTTGAAGAAAGCGTGGAATTTCTTTTGGAGCATTGCCGAAGCGAAGTAAAAAGGCGGCAATCTTGATAATTATTTATCAAACATAAAAGTTTCTATGAATGAAATAGATGTAATTCTGATTTATCCTAAAACCGGCATAGACATCGGAGCCACGGTTAGCCCGCCGCATTCTCTTTTGACCATTGCCGCTCCTCTTCACAAAGAAGGATCTAAAGTAAAAATCATAGACCAAAGGACGGACGCCGATTGGAAAGCCCATCTTATTGATTATTTGGGAAAAAATCCGATTTGCGTCGGAATTTCTTCAATGACCGGAACCCAGATTTATTTTGGCATTGAAGCCGCGAAAATAGTCAGGAGTTTTGCCAACGGGAAAATTCCCATAGTTTGGGGAGGGCCTCACCCTTCCACTATTCCCGAACAAACTTTGCGAAGCGAATATGCCGATATGGTTTGTATCGGAGAGGGAGACGAAACCTTCAAAGAATTAGTTGACGCTTTGGCTGAAAAAAGGCCGCTGAACGAAGTGAAGGGAATCGCCTTTAAAGATAATGGGAAAATAGTAATCAACCCCTCGCGTCCTTTAATTGACGTAGAAACGCTTCTGCCGGTGCCCTGGGAATTGATAGACGTGGAAAAATATATCCATAAAGATTTTTACATTAAGAGTTCTACCCGCAGTTTGGATATCGGACAAACCAGCCGGGGATGTCCTTTCCAATGCGGGTTTTGCAGCAGCGCCACCATCAGGCAGAGAAAATGGCGGTCAATGTCGGTTAAAAAATCCTTGGAAAATATAATTGGACCGGTAAAAAGATTCAATCTCAATGCCGTCTGGATCAGAGATGATGAATTTTATATTGACCGCGAAAGATCGCATCGCATCTGCGAAGGTATAGTTAATTCGGGTATTAAAATAAAATGGTACACCTCGGGCACCCGGGTAGACACTTTCAACATGTTCACCAATGAACAAATTGAGATGCTTAAAAAAAGCGGAGCCGATACCTTAAAATTTGGCGCTGAATCCGGTTCCAATAGAATGTTGGATTTAATGAAAAAAGGCATTCATTGGGAGGACACGATTAAGGCCAATTTAAGAGCAAAAAAACACGGCATAACCCCCGCTTTTTCTTTTATAATCGGATTTCCCACCGAAACATTTGACGAAATAAATCAAACTATTGACTTATTTATTCGGCTCAAAAAAGATAATCCCAAGGCCCAGTTTGAAGTTTTCGGTTCTTTTACTTCTTTGCCGGGCACTCCTTTGTATGATTTGGCCATAAAAATGGGCTTAAAACCGCCGCAAACCCTTGAAGGTTGGAGTGATTGGCTTTGCGACGAATACGACCTGGAGGGAATAAAAATTCCCTGGTTTTCTTACGCTGAAAGAAAAAAAATAGGCAATCTGGCTTATATGAGCATATTGGCCAATGGTTCTTTGAACGCCATTCGCGGGATCAAAAATAATTTTATTCGTTTTATTCTTAAATCGTTTTTTAGTCCGATCAGCAGTTTTGAAAGATTCAAGCTTAAGAGAAAGTGGTATGGTTTCGCTCCCGAGCTTGACTTGGCGAGATACTTGCGGAAGAGATTTTTTTATCGCAATTACAAAAGCCTGGAATAGACAATCGTTTTAGCGTTTTACGAAAACATAATAATCCGGCCGTTGCATCAGGTTTTCGTTTATCATCAATCCCTCTTTTTTTTGTTCCGCGGTTAATCTTCGCGTCAAAATATACTTGACTAGTGTTTTCAGGTTTAAATCGGGGAACGCCAGGGGACTCTCGGTTTCAAAAACCAAATCATAATCTCTGTTTAGGGATTGGATATAATCATTATTGATATTCTTGGTGGCGCTGTCAGGAGCGATTATCAAATAATCTCCTTTTGATATTTCAAAAGTTTTGTTGCTTTGAAAAATAGTGAAAGGCTGGCGGGAAAGAAAATCGTTGATATTTCGGGAGGCGCCGTCTTTGGTTTCAATGTTAGATTTAAAATCAAAGCGTTGCCAGGATAATTTTTTATACTGAAAAAACTCCGTAAAAATAAAATAGCTGGCCAGACCGGTGTTCGGGTCAATAGCGTCTAAAAAGATGTTCGCCCGTTGGCGCGGATAACGAGTGTCTATGTCTTTAATCACGAAATCCAAAGTTCTATTAAAATTTACGGAAAGATATTTGTAAAAAGTCAGATAATGTATTCCTGCCGGAAGAGCATTGAACAATAAGGCCGCTCCGGCAATCGTCGCGACTGTTTTAAAGAAAAAAGTTCTTTGTTCGCATTGGCTAAAAAAATAAATTAACGGCGGCAAGGCAAGAATATAAGCCGGAAACAAAGTATTTGGATTGAATATATTTAACGCCAAATAACCGATTACGAACATGGAGCCCGCTACCAGCATGGAGTCGTAAACCGGGTGTAATTCCAATTGCCGTCGCAGGGCTTTGTAAACTCGCCAGGCGGTAAAAGGAAGCAGTAATAAAACCAAAATAGGGTCGCTGAAAAGCCCGTAATTTAAAAGATTTTTCACAAACACCAGCCAATGATTATAGGCAACTTGACCGTATAAAACGGCGTTCGGTTCAAGATGCCGATAAACGATAAAATAATAAAGAGATAAATAAACCAGGCAACCCAAAAGCGTTAAGCCGTCAAAGATTTTTACTCCAAGCTTGGATTTTTTCCAGGATAAAAGCAAGTGAAAAACAGCGAAAGTCCCTAAGGCGATAAAAGCGTTTTCTTTGATATGGATGACTATGTTGGCGCTGATTATTCCAAAAATTAGATAATATAATTTCGGTTTTTCAAGATAACGGAGAAAGAAATAAAGGAAGATGGCGTAATAGAAAATTATGTTTCTTTCGGCGATATGAGTTCTAAAAAAAGCAATGGCCATGCCCGGAAACAACGAAAGCAGAACCGGCGCGATGTAGATTAAAAATCTGCTTGTGGTAAATCGGGTTATTATTTTAACGAAAAGAATCATCAAGACGACATACTGGAAAGCGTGGATAAGATAATACCAGAAAGGCGAAGGAGATTTGGAAAAAAGAAGAGGGAGGTTATATTCCGCGTCGCCCAATATCGCCAAACGGCCCGTCTTGGTGAGATTGTCGTAACCCGCGGGGGGATTAGCGCTGTAATAAAGGAGAGGTTTGCCGTCTTGGAGAGTGTGAATAAATACATAATCGTCCACCGGTCCGAAATTGGGCTTTATCAGCATCAATAGGGCATAAACGGAAACAAAAATTATGAAAATCAGACGATGCCGGTTGATTTTTTTGGTGTTCATTTTTGCGACCGATCCTTTCCCTTATTTATGAATAAAAACATAAAAATCCGGCCAGCGCATAAAGGGTCGTTTCTGACTGACACCGAATAATTTTTGGCCAGGAGACGCCCCGACAGATAAAAAGTATCTGATGATTTCTTTCAAATTCAACATCGGAAAAGCAAACGCGCTCCTCGTTCTGAAAACTAAATCATGCTCATTGTTCAAGCTTTCTAAGTAATCCTTATTGCTGTTATTTTTTATCTCGTCGGTGATTTCGGGCGTTACGATTAAATAATCGCCTTTGGCTATTTTTGAGGCGGGTCCATATTGAAAAACCGTAAAGCGATCTAATGACACTTTTGTGTCATGGATTGACGAATCGCAATCCGGCGTTTTTTTTTGGTTTGATTTCAGGTCAAATTGTTCGGCGGTTAAGCCTTTGTAAAGTAAAAATTCCGAGAATTTAAAATAAGCCCAGGCTTGATTCGCGCCGCAAATCTCCGTTTCGGCCAGAAAGATATTAGCTCGCTTATCGGGTTTGGATTTAATATCTTTAATCACGAAATCCAAAGTTTTATTGAAATTATTCGGCAGATATTTGGCGTAAGTGAGAAAATGGAGTGAAAACGGCAGGGTGTCAAAAATAAATAAAAATCCGGCCGTTAACGCCAAGATTTTCCAAATTATTTTTTTATTCCAAACTTGAGGGACAAAATAAAACAGCGCCGGAATGGTAAATATATACATTGGCGCGAAGTAATGAAATTCGTAAAGATTGATTATAAAAAACGGGGCTATATAAACCGGAACCATCGCCAATAAAGAATCATAAATAATATGAGGCCTTTCGCGTTTTATAAAAATTCTGTATATTCGCCAGCCTATCAGCGGCAGAATAAACAATATCATTATCGGGTCAACGATGAAGGCGAAGTTGAGAATATTTTTTATGATAGCGACAAAATTAGCGGTTGTTTTCCCGTAAACAAGAGCGGCGCGGTAGGGAAGGAATACAAGAAAAAAATAGACAATAGGAAATGAAATTGAGCTTAGAATAACCAACCCGTCAAAAATTCCGGCTTTGTTGGAGAAAATCGGCGACTTCGTTCGCGGGTCATCGTTGTTTGAACTTGGCAATGATTTATCTTCGGCGCCGCTTTTCCGGGAAAAAAGAAGATGGCAGGAAGTAAGGGCGGCTAAAGCGAGAAAAGCATTTTCCTTGCAGTAGATAGCTATATTAGCGCTGATAACCCCAATTATAAGATAATATAATTTCGATTTTTCCAGGTATTTGAGATAACAGAAAAGAAAAATTGTGAAGTAAAATATCAGACTTTTTTCATTGCCTAAAGTCGGGAACCAAGTGACGATCATGCCGGGAGTCAACGAAAGGAGAACGGGAGTGATATGCGTCAGAAATTTATTTGAGGTGAACTTGGAAAGAATCTTCGCCAAAAGAAACATAAACACAACATATTGGAAAGCGTGGAGAAGGAAATACCAGAAGGCCGAGGGAGATTTTGAAAAGAAACCAAACAAATTATATTCAATTGTCCCCATTGGGGTGAATCTTCCCATTTTGATCGGGTCAAAATCAGGGAAACTGGGGCTATAAAGCAATATGGGCTTGCCCGCCTGGAGGGTGCGGAGAAACATAATATCGTTGCTAATTCCAAGACTGGGCTTGATTAATATAAGCGAGGCGTAAGCCGCCGTAAAAATCACAAAAATTATTTTCCACCAGTTGATTTCTTTGTTTTTGAAAGCCGAAGCCATAAATTAATTCTAAACGCTTCCCCCCCGATTTTCAATATTGAATAATTTTGAATGCCCATTTATACTTAAAAGCATGAATATTTATAAAGATAAGAAAATATTAGTAACAGGCGGAACCGGCTTGATAGGCAGGCCATTGGTGGAAATGCTAATTGAAGCCGGAGCTAAGGTCAGAATCGCTTCTTTAGACGATCCTTCAAGGGCGCATCCGGCGGCGGAATTCAGACGCGCCGACCTTACTCAATTTGATAATTGCTTGGAGGTTTGCGAAGGCATGGATTTTGTTTTTAATCTCGTCGGCATTAAAGGTTCTCCGGTAATGGCCGCTAAAAAACCGGCTAGCTTTTTTGTCCCCATTATTTTGTTTAATACCAATATGATGGAAGCCGCGAGACGGCGCGGGGTGGCAAGGTATCTTTACACCAGCACGGTTGGCGTTTATTCTCCCGCCGAGATTTTTTATGAAGACGACGTTTGGAAAACTTTTCCCTCGGAGAATGATAAATTCGCCGGTTGGGCCAAACGAATGGGTGAGCTTCAAGCCGAGGCCTATAAGATTGAATACGGTTGGGACAAGATTGCCATTGTCAGACCGGCCAACGTCTATGGATCTTATGATAATTTTGACCCGGCCAATGCCATGGTGATTCCGTCATTAATTAGGCGCGCTTTGGACGGCGAGAATCCTTTCGTGGTTTGGGGGGACGGCTCGGCCGTGAGGGATTTCATTCACGCCCGGGATGTGGCTCGGGGGATGATGCTGGCTTTGGAAAAAGGTTTGGGCCAGCCCATAAACCTGGGTAGCGGCGAGGGTGTCAGTATCAAAAAACTTGTTGAAATCGTGGTCAGTAATATGAAGACGAAACCGGAAGTCGTTTGGGACACTTCTAAGCCGACCGGAGATAAAAAGAGATTGATGGACATAACTCGCGCCAAAACCTTGTTGGGATTTGAACCGGCGGTGTCCATTGAAGACGGGATCAAAGAAGTCATGGAATGGTACGAGGGGAATAAAGATATTGCTGATAAAAGATACAACGTTTTCACCGAAAATAAATAATAATGGAAAAAGATTTTGTTAAATGGTTTTCGGGAAAAACGGCTTTGGTGACGGGCGCTACTTCCGGAATCGGCCGGGAAATGGCTAAATTGTTGGCTGGTCGCGGTTGCCGGATTTTGGCTTTGGGAAGAGATAAGGAGTCAATGAATTCTTTGCTAAAAGAGCTTAACGCGAATTCCAGGCTTCTTTCAGAGGGTTTTTTGGTTGATTTAGCCGATAAGGACGCCCGGCGTAAATTAATAAAAAAAATCAGCAAAAATTACGAAATTGATATTCTGATTAATAATGCCGGCTTTGGTTACATAGGCGATTTTTATTTAATGGCCGAAGATTTGGCTGACGCGATGCGCGAAGTTAATATAAATACCGTTGTTGATTTTTGTCGGGAATTTCTGCCGAAAATGATGAAAAAACGCCAAGGCGGAATTTTGAATGTGGGCTCCACTGCCTCTTTTTTTGGCACGCCCGGTTCAAGTTTATACGGCGCGACTAAGCATTTTATTTTGGGATTTACCGATGGCCTGCATCAGGAAGCGCTTTCTTCCGGCGTTCACGTAGCCGGAGTTTACCCGGGCCACACGCATTCGCGGTTTGTGGAACGCGCCACCGCCGGCAAAACCAAAAATTGGCATAAAGCCATGAGCTCGGTTTTGGTTGCCGAATTGGCTATTCAGGGTTTAAGCCAGAATAAAATAAGAATTATTCCGGGTTTTTACAACAAAATGTTGTTTTGGGCCGCCAAGGCGTTGCCGATTTCTTTCATTCTAAAAGAACTTCGCGCTAAATTTGTTAGAAATCACGCATAATGACCTTGAATTACAAAACTACACTGCGAACAGCGGACAAAAAAATTTTCTTCAACCCGCTCACGCTCCGACTGTGGTCGGAGCTGCGTTTCCGTTTGGGTTTCAGAAAATTTTTTTGTCCGCTGTTCGCAAAATAGACATTTTGTAATTCAAGATAATAAAAATGTTCAATAAAATTTTAAGATGGCTGAAGACGCTTAATTATCCTTCTTATGTGATATTTTTTGTCACGGCTAATTGCAATGCCAAGTGCAAAATGTGTTTTTACCAGGACAATATGGCGGAAAACCGCGGCCAGCATGAATTAACCGTGGCCGAATATGACGAAATAAGCCAAAAAATAAAATCAATCAATATCCTGGGCATTTCCGGCGGCGAACCGTTTTTCAGAAATGACCTGGCCGAAATCATAAAAGTTATTTACAAAAATCGCCGGCCTTTGGTGGTGGACTTGCCGACCAACGGTTTTTTCACCGAAAGCATTCTAAGGCAAGCCGAAGATATTGCCAAAAATTGTCCGGAGATGATTATTGACCTACAGCTTTCCATTGACGGTCCGGAAAAAATACATAATGAAATTCGCGGTCTTAAAGACGGATTTGCCAGAATGAAAGAGACATATGAGGGTTTAGTGAATTTAAAAAATAAATATAAAAATTTGAGGGTTAAGGCCTGCGTGGTTTATTCCCATTATAACGAGGGTTGTATTGAGGAGCTTTTTGATATTATTGACAGGGATTTTAAAGACCTGGACCGGGTAGTGTTCTCGGTGGTTCACGGCAGTGTCAGTAACGCCGAGGCCTTTCAGTTTGATTGGAATAAATATTTCGCGCTTTGCGAGAAAATACAAAGGAAATTTATCGTGAAAAACCCGGGTGATTTTCACTCCATTTTTACCATGGCCTTGAGGATAGTTAAAAATAATTTTTTGAAGAAAACTTTGAAAACCAAAGATATGTATAAAAATTGCCAGGCGGGCAAAAGAGTCATTGTTATCGGCGAAACCGGAAAAGTTTTTCCCTGCGAACCGCTTTGGCAGTCGGTCGGGGATTTAAGAAACAACAATTATGACATTAACCGGATAATGGATTCGGAAGAAATGAAAAAGTTTAATGAAAAGATTATTGAAGGAAAATGCGATTGCCATTGGGGATTGCCGATGTCCAACGCCCTGCTTTACAAGCCGAGATATTATCCCAAGATAATTTTGGAAATGATTAAAATTTTCTTCAGAAGTTTATATGTCCATTAAATTAGACCTCCATGTCCATTCTAAATTTCGCGGTCAGATTTATATTAACGCCGAGGAATTAAAAAAAGCCCTGACAAAAGCGCGCTTGGACGGCGCGGCCATAACTAACTTTTTTGACATCACCCATGCCGTTTCGCTTAAGGAACAATTAAAAGAATTCATCATTATAGTTGGTCAAGAAATATGGACAAAGGAAGGACACATTATTGGCCTGGGTCTTAACAAGCAAATAGCCGATTTTAAAAGCGCGACCGAAACTATTAATGAAATACATAGGCAGGGAGGAATTGCCATCGCTCCCCATCCTTATTTATTTTTAGGCGTCGGTAAAAAAGCGATGTCGCTTCCCGTTGACGCGATAGAATCTTTTAACGGGCTTATCGGCGCGTCATTGATTTTTAATTTTCTGGCCAAAATCAGCGCCCGGAGAAGAGGCATTCCGCAAACCGCTTCCACGGATACAACCAGCGTCGCGTTTATCGGCCGGAGCCATACCGAAATTATGGTTGACGATAAAGATTTTATTTTAGACGCCATCCGTTCGGGGAAAGTCAGGTTGCGCGAACGGGCGCTTCCGATACCGGTTGTTTTTATTCTTAAAAATTTGCTAAATTTTAAAAATATCAAGCCGTGCTCGCTTCACGCCGTTTCTTGTTCCGTGTGCGGCGCTTCTATGGCCATCAGGATATTCAAAAAGAAGCTTCAATGCTCCGATTGCGGTCTGGTCCAAAATTCGCGCATTTTTTGTTCTAACGGCCATTATGCTTGTTTGAAATGCGTAATTAAAAGAGATTCAGCGTGAAATAATGAAGATTTTACTTATTTATCCGCAATATTCCCATAGCACCGAATTTGACACCAGAGCGCCTTCCATGTCTTTGGTTTATCTGGCATCGGCGCTGGAACGCGACGGTCATCAGGTGGAAATTTACGATGCGTCACTGGGGCCGGTTGTTAAATTCGGCAAAATATTTCGCTATGGCGTTTCCGAAAAAGAAATGGCTGATTTTTTAAGAAATCGTCAATTTGACGTTGTGGGCATAACTTGCTCATTCGCCGCCAAATGGAAATTTGTGTCCAGAATTGCCGAGCAAATCAAAGAATTAAATCCGCGCGTCCCCGTGGCCATAGGAGGATTGTTTCCTACGTATAGTTGGAAGAAATGCCTGGAAGATTGCAAAGCGATAGATTTTATAATGTTGGGCGAGGCGGAATTAAGTTTCGCGCGGATAATTAATAATTTCGCCAAGGGAGGCGATATAAACGACGCTTGCAAAAGCGGGGATGGCGTTGCCTGGAGAGCGGGAAAAGAATTTTGTTGCAATCAGAAAAAAGAATACAATAATAAACTTGACGATTTGCCTTTTCCGGCCTGGCATTTGGCCGACCTTAAAAAATATTTTTTATTGCAAAAAAACATTTTTGAGCTGGTCGCGCCTTGTCTTCCGATTTTGTCTTCAAGAAGCTGCCCCAACCGATGCAGTTTTTGCAATATGTATCTCACCCACGGCCGCGTCTGGAGACCGAGGTCCGCCGATAATGTGCTTGATGAAATTGAATATCTTATAAAAAAATTCGGGGTGCGTAATTTTTATTTTATTGACGACAATTTCAGCATTGATGTCAAAAGGGCAAAAAACATCTGCCTAGGGCTTATTGAGAGAAAATTAAATATTAGATATAACTTCCATAACGGTCTTAGCATAAAAACGATAGACGGTGAACTGGTCCAACTTATGAAAAAATCCGGTTGCACCAGCGTTTGCCTGGCCATTGAATCAGGCAGCGAGCGCATCCGCAACGGGGTCTATAAAAAAAATATCAGCGCGGAAAAGATAGAGGAAGTTTTTAATTTATTTCATAAATTTAAAATCCCCACGGTCGGCTATTTTATGCTTGGCGCGCCGGGGGAAACCAGGGCGGATTTTGAGGAGACAAAAAAACTTTCGGCAAAATTGCCCATGAGCCTCATTACTTCCAGTATTTTTACTCCTTACCCGGAAACAGCATTGTACGACGAATGTAAAAAGAAAGGCTGGCTGTTGGAGGATAATTCCGACAAGGCAGACTGGGTGGAGATGTATACGCCGATGTTAAAGACGCCCGATTTTGAGCCCAAAGATTTGATTGCCTGGCAGAAAGAGTTGTATTATAGTTTTATTTGGCATCATTGGCCCGCCTTGGTTATGGAGGTATTGCGGCCGGGCGGCATTGTCAATCTTGACACTATAAAAAGATTTATAGGATTTACAAAATTCAGCCTTTCTCGGATAATTAATTCAATTAAAAATTTCAATGAATAGAATAATAAAATATTTTAATCTCGCGCTAAAAATATTAAAAGGCCGTCTGACGAATAAAAGAATCCCGGCGTCAGTCGTGTTGTGCGTCACCAATAGATGCAATTTAAGATGCGCGTATTGTTACGCGGAATATTATGACAGGCATACCGAGTTTACGACGGGGCAGATTCTTTCTCTGATTGACGAGCTTTATGAAATGGGGACCAGGCATATTTCGCTCAACGGCGGCGAAGCCCTGATGCGGGACGATATTGAAATCATCGTTGATAAGATTAACGCGAAAAATATATTATGCCAGCTCACCACCAATGGTTTATTGGTAAAGGACAAAATCAATGTTTTGAAAAAAGTTGACTCGTTATGCGTCAGCCTTGACGGCAATAAAAAAAGCACCGATTTGAACAGGGGGGCGGGCGCTTATGACAGGATAATTGAGGCCATTGAGTGTCTTAATGACAATAAGATCAAGTTTTATACCAATGCAGTTCTTACCAAAAATAACAAGAACGCGGTTGACGAAGTTATGGAACTGGCCGGTAAATATGGCTTCAGGGCTCAATTCAGTTTATTGCGCGAGGAAGATTCTCCCGATAAGGCGATCGGCTTAAGCGACGAAGAGTCTAGAGAAATTTATGGAAAAATCCTTAAATACAAAAAAGCCGGTCTTCCTATTTTGTTTCTGCGCGATTCATACGAGAACGCGTTTCGTTGGCCGTTTCCCTATAATAAACTGATGATTTCCGGCGAGTCGGCGGAAGGTTATAAACCGATCAAGTGCTATATGAAGAGTTTTTCGTGCCATATTGAAGCCAACGGCTTAGTTTATCCGTGCATTGTGCTGGTGAATAAATTTAAAGCTTTGAATTTTTTGGAAGTGGGTTTTAAAAAAGCCTGGGAGCATATGGCGAATAACGATTGCAAGGCTTGCTACAATACCTGCTGCGGCGATGTCAATTTGATTTTTGGTTTTAGACTGAATTCTCTCTGGGAAGCGTCCAGGGTCATAATTGAAAGGAGTTTGCGCCTTGTCGGGAAAAAAAATGACAAGGATAAGAAAATCACCGATTAAGATATTGTCTTTATAAAAATAATTTACAGATTATGAAAAAAAGGAAATTCAGAGAAATATGGCGCTATTTATTTTTTTTTTCAGGTTTGGTGAAAGCGCGTCTATTTAGGGAGATTAAACCGCTGGTGGTGGGTCTTAATGTCGCCGGTCATTGCAATCTCGCCTGCCGTTATTGTTATGGGGATTATTCTAAACGCCAAGCGCGAGATTTTACAACCGGGGAATTGTTGGATTTAATTGCGGAACTTCACAGTATGGGCGCGCGGGCTATTTATCTAAGCGGAGGCGAACCGCTATTAAGGGATGACATAGGGCAAATAATTGGAGCCATTAAGGATAAAAATATGCTCTGTTTTATGAATACCAACGGTCTTCTTGTCCCGGATAAAATAAAATATTTAAAAAGATTAGACTCTTTGGCCATAAGCATTGATGGCGATGAAGCTACCAATGACATCAATCGCGGCAAAGGCACGTTTTTGAAAATTATTGAGGCTATCAAGGTTGCCAGGGCCGAAGGCTTAAAGGTTGCCACCAATACGGTCATAAATTTGGACAACTTAGATTCCATAGATACCGTTATTTCATTAGCGAAAAATTTAGGCTTTACCGCGGAATTTAATTTGCCTTACGAGCAATCGCTTGGCAACAAAAATAATCCGACAATGCGTCTGGGAGATGAAAACATCAGGATGGTATTGAAAAAGTTAATAAAATACAAAGAACAAGGCGCGCCGATATCTTTTTCAAATGCCGTCAGGTTGTATATCCTGAAATGGCCTTTTTCGTATGACAAGAAAATCATTTACGATGATTTGCCCGCTAGTTTTAAATTTAAAAATTGTTATATGGGACGTTTTATGTGCTTAATTGATTCCGATGGGTTTGTTTACCCTTGCGGTCAGCTTATAGGCAAGTTCCCGGCTTTAAATATTCGTGAAGCGGGTTTTAAAAAGGCCTGGGACAGTCTTTTGAAAAGCAGAACTTGCAAGGCGTGTTATAGTTTATGTTTTAACGAATTTAATCAACTTTTCGCCCTTAGCCCCGACGCGGTTTTTTCAACGGCGTTGCGTTTTTTAAAAGGAATCATTAAGAAATGAATCATCTCAAAAAATACATTAATTTCGGGACCGAAGTTTTGAAAGCCCGTTTAACGCGTCGGAATATTCCCGTTTTAGCCGTGCTGTGTGTTACGGACAAATGCAATTTAAATTGCGCTTATTGCTATCAAAAACCCTCCCGCGGGCAAAAGGTTGAATTTACGACCGAAGAAATACTTTCTCTGATTGACGAACTTGGCGGAATGGGCGCCAAGTTTATTTCTATCAACGGCGGCGAGGCGTTAATGAGAGACGACATAGAAACGATTATTGACAAAATAAAAGAAAAAAATATATTAATTCAGCTCACCACCAACGGTCAGCTTGTAAAAAAGAAAATAGGTATTCTGAAAAAAGTAGACTCGTTATGCGTCAGCCTTGACGGCAATATGAAAAGCAATGATTTAAACAGGGGGCGGGGCAGTTATGACAAAATCATAGAAGGACTGAATTGTTTGAAAGCCAACAATATTCCGTTTCATACCAATACGGTCATCTCTAAAAACAATATCAACGCGGCTGATGAAATCATGACCCTGGCTTTAAAATACGGTTTTATAGCTCAATTTAGCATACTGCGCCAGGAAGACGCGCCTTGCCCGGAGCTGGGGCTAGATGACAAGGAAATACGTAAAATTATCCAACAGATTCTTTCTTACAAAGAAAAAGGACTGCTTGTTTTTTATTCCTATAATTCTTATAAAAAAGCCCTGGATTGGCCGTTTTCCTACCAGCAACAAATGACTTTTGAAAGAATGCCGATAGGATATAAAACCGGCCCTTGTTATATAAAAAAAATGGCCTGCCAGATTGAAGCCAACGGCTTGGTTTATCCTTGCGTAACTTTAGTAGGCAAATTCAAAGCCCTTAATTTCAAGGAAGTGGGTTTTAAAAAGGCCTGGGAAAATTTAAAAAATTGCGATTGTCAGGCGTGTTATGTTATTTGCCATAATGAGCTCAACAGCCTTTTCGGATTAAAAAGAGACGCTATTTGGAATGCCATTAAAATCGCTATTAGAAGAATAATCAAATGAGCGCAAAATTCAAAACGGCTTTTGTTGATTTTTCAAGCAATTTTTTTGACCGGCACGCGATTTATTGTTTATCGGCTTATTTGAAGAGCAACGATATTGAAACCAATTATGTAAATCAAAGAAATTTTTCAAAGGCGATAGAAAAAATAAAACAAATAAAACCGGATCTTTTGCTGTATTCGGCTTATTCCAGCGAAATTCCGCTCTACGTTGAATTTGACAAGCTTGTCAAGAAAAATCTGGGCGTTAAGTCCGTTATCGGCGGTCCCGGCCCTACTTTTGATTGGAAGGTTATTAAAAACAGCAATTCAACCATAGACGCTTTATGTGTCGGAGAAGGGGAATACGCTTTGGTTGATTTTATCAAGAATGGTTTTTTGCCTTCAAAGAATATTATTACCAATCAAAGCGGTTTGCCTTCGGCCTATTACAATTTTGTTGATTTGGAAAAAGTTTCTTTTCCGGACAGGGCATTGGTATATAAAAACGATTATGTTTTAAGAAATATGCCCAATAAACAATTTTTAGCCGGCCGCGGTTGCCCTTATATGTGCACCTATTGCCACAACAACATTCAAAATACCATGTTTAAAGGTTGCGGCGCGACGATACGCAAGAAAAGCGTTGATTATTTATTGGAAGAAATCAAAGATGTCAAGCGCCGGTATCCGCTCAAGGTGGTTGTTTTCCAAGACGATACTTTTATTCTAAAAAGAGATTGGCTGTTGGAATTTTGCGAACGTTTCCCGAAAGAAATAGGCCTTCCTTATACTTGCAACATCAGAGCTAATCTTATTGACGAAGAAACCATAAAGATTTTAAAGAAGGGCAGTTGCGCCTGTGTTTATTGGAGCATAGAATCGGGAAATGACGCCATCAGAAATAATTTATTGAAAAGGAATATGAGCAGAGAGCAAATTTTGGAAACCGGGCGGCTTTTGGAAAAATATAAACTTTCCCATCGTTGCGGCGGCATTATTGGATTGCCTGGCGAGAAATTTGAAGAGATGCTTGAAACTTTGGAAATGAATATCAAGGTTAAACCGGAATTTGGTTTTGCCAGTATTTTTGTGCCTTTTCCGGGCTTGGAATTGACAAACTACGCTTTGGAACACAAATATCTTTCCGAAGAATTATTGAATAATTTGCCGAAGAACACCCATTTGCATTCGGTTTTGAACTTTACTCCGCGAGATAAATTAAAAATCCAGAAATTAAATTATTTATATCCTTTGTTTGTTGATTATCCGAAATTGTATTATAATTCTCGCGCGTGTCGCTCATTGTTTAAATTGCCGGTTGCCGCGCTTCACGTGTTTTTTAATCTTTATTGCGGTTATAAATTGGCAAAATTATATAAAGTCAAAACGCCTTTATTAACCAAACTCGCGATCATATGGCGCTATCTGAAAAATCCTTTTTAGACATTAGATAAAACCGATAAATTAATAAATATGACAAACACAAAAAAAATCATTAATTTTTTCAAGACCATTGTGTTATATGCCCGGGTTGGTTTGCGGGGAATGACTCCGCTTAAGG
>Ga0209542_10011218_pt1 | contig 15928 bp, 20 predicted proteins | sample RifCSPhighO2_01_FD_184028 | JGI IMG/M metagenome (GOLD analysis project Ga0209542, IMG submission 184028) | Soil microbial communities from Rifle, Colorado - Rifle CSP2_plank highO2_0.1 (SPAdes) (version 2) | ecosystem: Environmental > Terrestrial > Deep subsurface > Rock core/Sediment ... | reverse complement strand
CAATTTATACCGAAACATGTCATCTGTAGAGGTGACCAAGAGACAGGCTCAGGACGAAGGCATATCTGAGGTTGGGGGCCAAAAGACCGGCGCGTGTAAAGAGATTAAAAACAACCATATAGTTACAATCAAAAACGGCAAGGTTAGCCCAGCTAGTACAGAGGCGCAGCTCTGCGACACCATAACCTTTGTTAACAAAGACAAAAAGGAGCGAGAGATGGCATTTGGTTCACACCCCAACCATGATGGCTACGGAGGAATATATGATGTGCTTGTAAACAATAGGCGCCCAGAGACCATTACACTTAACCAGTCTGGGGATTATATTTTTCATGACCACCTAGACCCGAGCGTATCTGGTTACTTTTCTGTAGAAAATAAATAAATCTACAGATCGTGGTAAAGTTGAATAAATATGAAAAATTTTAAGACAACTGAACTTAGGCCAAAGGTGGTTTTGGGCGTGGCAGCACACCCAGACGATCTAGACTTTGGTGCGTCCGGATCCATGGCCAAGTGGGTGGCAGAGGGCGCAGATGTTTACTACTTGATCTTGACCGATGGCAGCAAGGGTACAGACGACCGCCAGCTATCGCCAGCAGAGCTTATAAATACTCGCCGCGAAGAGCAGAAAAATGCAGGGAAGGTCTTGGGCCTAGCCGAAGTGTTGTTTTTAGACTACGAAGACGGCAGCCTAGAATGTAACTATGATGTAAAGCGCGACATTGCTCGTGTGATCAGGCAGGTTAAACCAGACGTGCTGGTGACTTTTGATCCAAGCGTAATTTATTCTGCCTCTCGTGGGTTTATAAACCACCCAGACCACCGTGCGGCAGGTCAGGCGGCCTTAGATGCAGCCTATCCCCTGGCACGCGATCATTTGAGCCTGCCGGAACTAATGGCAGAGGGGCTAGAGCCGCACAAAACCAGCACAATTTTGCTAATGAATTTTGACGATGCTAATTATTATGTAGATATAACTGGCACGTTTGATAAAAAGTGTCAGACCCTGGCTGAGCACAAAAGCCAGCAAATGGACGGGGAAGCACAAAAGTTTGTAAAAGAGTTAGCCCTCGAGGCTGGCAAAGCCATGGGTGTAGATTATGCAGAAGGCTTTGTCCGGATTGAACTAAAATAAAAAGACCCACCATTTGGCGGTCTTTTATAAAGTTTTACAGAGGGGTTCTACAACTTTTCAATTCGTCCACAGGCCAGGCGCGGACCACCGCTGTGTCCTGAGCCAGATTCGCCAGCTGTGTACGGGTCTGGACCTGCGTGGACCATTAATGATGTGCCTTGTTTTGGCTCTAGTATAGATACAGGACCATCAGAAAGTGTGACGCGAGTGGTTATGGCCTCTAGTTCGCCATGGCCATTTTCACCAACCGAAATGCTGGGCAGGTCGCCAGCATGGTAGCCGTGGTTGGCGTCTGGGTCACTGTTGCCGCTTGGTCCAGGGTCAAAGTGTCCGCCGGCGCATTTGAACCCCTCACATTCGCAGTCTCCTGTTTCGTGGATATGTACGGCGTGTTTGCCAGGCTTCAATGTTTTTGGATCGCCATTTAGCACTAGTCTTATGTGTACATACTTCCAGCCCTCAACGTCATACTCTGTAATATCTGCTTTGCCTTTTATACCTGGTCCCCCAACTACTGCTTTTGCACGAGCAGTAATCTTTTTGTCTGATGTTTGCAGGCCAACCCTCATTTGTTAACCCTCCTGGCTGTGATTGCCACTAAAACAATCAAAAACATTGTTATAAAAACAGGCAGGTTCATACTGGCTGTATGTTCCGCTGCGTGATGTGCAAATAGTTCCATATGCCCTTCTTTAGACAGGCATATTGTAGCACTGCCGTCAGTACATAGGTTTGTGCTTTCGCAAAAGTTTATAGAACCATGTACTATAAAAGTGTCGGAGGTTTATAGTTGAGAGAAATTATAAAGAATATGTTTCGCCGCAAGGGCCGCACTGTGCTGACAGTGTTTGGTATTACCATAGGCATTTTTGCATTTACGGTTATGGGCTCCATGGCGGAAAAAATCAGTTTGCTGGTAAGCGGCGGTACAGAGTTCTATTCAGACAAAGTAACCATTAGCCAGAGCGACTCGCTGTTTTTGTCTGGACCTATGAACGTAAACAAGGCGGCAGAAATAGAAAAAGTAGATGGGGTAAAGGCGGTCTCTGCCAGCGTGTTTACCTCACTCTCTAAAACGTTTGATGCGGTCAGCTTTGGGCCGCCTGCCAGCATAACTGGCGAGCAGCTTGAAAACCGAGAGCTAGAGAGCTTTAAGATAACCTACTCCTCTGGGCGCCAGATAGAAGAGGGTGACCGTGGCAAAGTAGTTATAGGTGCCGACTTAGTTAAAAAGCTCGACGCCAAAGTTGGTAGTAACGTAAAGATCAGAGACAAAGACTACGAGGTGGTAGGTATTATGGAAAAAACGCTCACCGCACCTGACAACTCGGTAGTCATGACTCTGCCCGATGTCCAAGAAATATATTTTGGCGAACTGCCAGAAATAGTCCAGTCCCAGTCCAAACCATCAGAGGTTGTCAATGGTTTTACTGTTTATCCAAATGAAGGTGTTGACCCTAATCAGTTGGCTGCAAAGATCGACAATGAGGTTTCAGACATCAGTGCGTTTGGTCCGCAGGACTTTCAGGACCAGATTGCCAGTGCCACGGGCATATTTAACGCCATTTTGTTTGGGGTTGCTCTCATATCCTTAATAGTAGGCGGGCTGTCTGTTATAAACACAATGACCATGAGCATTTCAGAACGAACCAAAGAAATTGGTATAAAAAAGGCGGTAGGAGCCAAAACCAAAAACATCCTGGGTGAGTATTTGGCCGAGGCAGGGCTAATAGGGCTATTTGGAGGCCTTTTGGGTTGGGGGTTGGGCGCTCTCACTGTGTTTTTTGTAAACAGCGCCACGGAAAGCAGTGGCAACCAGATATTTCTGCTAAGCGCCCGCATATCTGTTTTTGCCATAATATTTGCCACCGTTTTGGGTGTTTTGGCCGGATTTTATCCGGCTTATCGGGCAACCAGAATTAATATTGTGAAGGCACTGAGGGAGGAATAGCTATGGCTGACACAATGCTCAAGATGAAAGACGTTTCTAAAATCTACGTTTTAGGCAACCAAAAAAACGCACGCAAAGCTCAAAAGGCTATTCATAATCTTAGTAAAAAATACATACGATTTACCAAGAAAGGTAACAAAACAGAGGCAGCAAAGGCCGAAAAATTTATAGCCAAAGCGCAGCGGCTTTTTACAGAAGAGAAATATGAGCAAAGTTATCAGTCAATAACTGGCCGAAAAATAAAGCCAAAAAGCGGCAAGGGTTCTGTAGTACATGCCCTGAATGGAGTCAGCCTAGAAATAAAAGCCGGCGAGCTAGTGGCAATTATGGGTCCGTCTGGCAGCGGCAAGTCTACGTTGCTAAACATGCTGGGCATATTAGACCAACCAACCTCAGGACAGATACACATTGACAGTTCTGACGTTACCGCTACCAAAGGCCGCAACTTGCCAGGTTTGCGTTCTAAGAAACTCGGTTTTGTGTTTCAGTCCTTTAACCTAGTGCCTACATTGACTGCGTTAGAAAACGTTATGTTGCCTCTAAAGTACAAAGGTCTTCATTTGCGCACCCGCAAAAAACAAGCCCGAGATGCGCTGGAAACGGTGGGCCTGGGCGACCGTCTGGACCACAAGCCAGCCGAGCTTTCGGGTGGCCAGCAGCAGCGCGTGGCCATTGCCCGCTCAATTGTAAGCAATCCAGCAATCATACTGGCAGATGAGCTAACCGGAGAGCTAGACAGCAAAATGACCGAAGAGGTTATGCGGCTAGTCCTAAAACTAAACAAAGCCGGTCAAACCTTTATAATTGTGACCCACAACCCAGACGTGGCTAAACTATGCAGACGCATAATCTACATGAAAGACGGTCGCATAGAAAAAGAAACAAAAAACTCCCGGTAGCCTATATGTTTAAAAGTTCTAGGGCACGGTGAATCACAAATACTGGCCAAACTACTGCCTTTAGAAAAGCCAGCACAATGTTCCAAAACCCGTCACTGGTTTGGATAAAGTAAATAACACTGGCCACCATACCAAGAAAGTAAACCCATCCTGTGGGTCCGCCCTTGTTTATAACATTGGTTTTCTGATACTTAAACAGTGTCTTATCGCCTTCTTTTTTAGATTTTGCCATAGTTCCTCCTGGACCCATTATAAATCACAAAAGGTATTAGCTACTCTAAATTTTCCTAAGGGCTTTTTAGTTAAAGCAGTCCGAAACCGCGCTGTTTACTAACCAACAGGGCCACGTCGGCGGAACAGCCAGGTAGCAAGTGGCACACTGACAACTATGATCCCAACAGACCAAATAACTGCCATCCAGGCTGCATTGTCCATGGGCGTGCCAACCAGCCACGAGCGCATAGCGTTGATAACTTGGGTAAGAGGCTGGTTTTCGGCAAAAATCTGCAGGGCCGGGGGCATAGTGTCAGTGGGTACAAAGGCGCTAGAAATGAAGGTCAAGGGAAAGATAAACACAAAGCCAATCCATTGGGCAGCCTCCAGGCTCTTTACAAACAGGCCCAATATTGCTGAGGCCCAGGAAATAGCCAAGCTAAATAGCATGGCCAGTCCAACCACAAACAACCATTCTTTGGCGCTGGCAGTTGGTCGAAAACCCACACCCAGACCTACCAAAACAATTATGACACCAGAAATAACGTTTCGAACCATATCGGACACAATATGGCCGATTAAGAGCGCGCTGCTAGCCATGGGCAAGCTGCGGAACCGGTCAACAATGCCTTCTTTTAGGTCAACGGCCAGGTTTATGGTGGTGTAGTTGGCGCCAAATGCCAGAACCTGCACAAATATGCCGGCAAACAAATAGTTAGCGTAGGTAACATTGCCGGTGTCTATGGCTCCGCCTAGTACATAGCGGTTAAGCAACATAAACATTATGGGGAAGAGGAGCAGTGACATGACCTGGTCAAAGCTTCTGATAATATGGCGTATACTGCGCCCTGCCATAAGCCAGGTGTTGCTGAGTAGCCAAAACAGCTCTGTCCGGTCTTCTGGTTTCAGGGTAGCAGGTGACCGGTCTTGCATTACTTCTTGCCTTTCTTTGTACTACTTGTTTCTTCTTTTGTGGCCTTATGGCCTGTTAGCTTCAGAAACACGTCATCTAAAGATGGCCTGTGCAGAGAAAAACTTTCTACGGGAATTTTTGCTTTTTCGAGCTCTTCTAGAATTTGCCTGAACTGTTTGGTGCCGTTCTTGCTAGACACGCTTAGGCTCAGAGAAGTCTCGTCTATTTGCAGCGACTGGCCATCAATAATATCTTTGGCTTTGTCTAAATCTTTGGCACTAACTAGCACAATCTCTGAACGGTCAGAGCCAGCACGGGCCTTTAGCGCGTTTGGTGTGCCTTCGGCAATCACTTTACCGTCGTCAATTACCACAATGTTGTCGGCCAAGTGGTCGGCTTCTTCCATGTACTGGGTTGTTAGCAAAATGGTTGTACCGCTAGCCGCTAGCTTTTTAATAATCTCCCACATGGTTTGGCGACTTCTGGGGTCAAGCCCGGTGGTTGGCTCGTCTAAAAATATAATTGGCGGCGCGGCAATGAGGCTCATGGCTAGGTCCAACCGGCGCCGCATGCCTCCTGAATACGTCCGTACTGGGCGTTTTGAGGCTTCTACCAGGTCAAATAATTTTATAAGTTCGCTAGTTCTGCGCTGCACATCTTGTTTGCTGAGCCTGTACAGCCGACCAATCATGAGCAGGTTTTCTTCGCCGCTTAGGTACTGGTCTACAGCGGCGTATTGTCCGGTAAGTCCCACCTTTTGTTTGACTTCAAACGGTTCTTCTACAACATCGTGGCCGGCCACATATGCCTTGCCGTCATCTGGTTGTAACAGCGTGCTGAGTATGCGAATGGTTGTTGTTTTACCGGCGCCGTTAGGACCAAGCAGGGCCAATATGCTGCCGGTCGGTACCTTAAAGTTAATGCCGTTTAGCACCTTTAGCTTGCCATAAGACTTACGCAGGCCTCTAACCTCTATTGCGTTGTGAGCAGTACCCCTTACCATATCCGATAAGTATAACAAACCGGCTTTTGTTTTTATAAATTTATACTCTGATCTTATAGGGTGTCGTCGTGAATGGGCGGGTGATCAGGAATGCCCATGTACTTTTCGTCCATCAGGCTGCTACGCAGCTTGCCTTCATGAGGGTTTAAATCTGCTGTAGAAAGCTGCCTTTTCACAAATCCAATACCAGCAATAAAACCACCCACGGCACGCTCTAGTATGTGTCGTCTTGGCGTTTCAGGGTCAAAATCAAATGAATCTTCCATGTCCCTATAATACCATAACCACAATAATTAATCAATACTTGGCTGGAGGTTAGTTCGCTATTACGGCGGTCTAGGCGTATACTTAAAGAGAAGAAAAGGTTTATGTACAAATACGTTATTCTTGAGCATGGTGCAGGTTATAAAGTTTATGTTAATCTCATTAGCTCTTCTGCTGGGCGTTATGCCAGCCGCCACCCGCAGGTTATAAACCTTATGAAGGAAGCCCTGGCATCTGTAAAGCTTAGCGGCGCAGCAGTTTCTGTAGAAAAAGACATGGGGCGGGTAATAGGCAACTCCGACATAGTAGAGACCACAGACAAAGACACTATTTATTACGCACAGCCCATCAAACAAACGGTTTTTTCGCGGATTGCCAGAAACCGTTTACCATCGCCAAGCCGCAAGCTAACCGTGCACTTAAAAAGAGACAAAGCCGGCAACTACGAGATTATAAACGCCTGGGTCGGCCCCAGCAGTCCGCCTTTCCCGGGTGATAAAGACGAGAAATCAAACAGCAAGGCATACTGGCAGACACATGCTTTGGTCCAAGACGCCCAAAAGGTACAGTCGCAGTCTATAACCAAGACCTGTCCATACTAAGCGCAATAATATTCGGGCTAGACTTATCTGGTGAATTATGCTAAAGTTAACGCATTGTTTAAATGAATCCGGGACTAGCGTTACATAACTCGATTTTCATTACAGGCAATCGACAAGTAACTAACCAAAGGATTCATTTTTTATGTCTTATACAAAATATCAAAAACCCAGTTCACGCCGATACAACGGTTCACCGCGGTATTCGCAGCCAAAAAGCCAAGGCCGCCGGCCAAAGAAAGACTACATACACCCCTCGCGCTTTATTGCTGGCGCCAAACCAGCAGACGAGCCAGACTACGTGCCTACGCACAAATTCACAGATTTTGACCTGCATCCGGTTTTGCAAAGCAACCTGGTGGCTATGGGGTTTGACACACCTTCGCCCATACAGGACCAAAGCATACCAGTGGGCCTAAGCGGCCAAAACGTTGTGGGTCTGGCAGACACAGGCACTGGCAAAACCGCTGCCTTTGCCATACCCCTGCTTCATAAACTTATGACAAATAGCAATGCCAAGGCACTCATACTAGCCCCCACCAGAGAGCTTGCCCAGCAGATAGAAGAAGCCTGCCGTAGTTTTGCAAAAGGCAGTGGACTGTCTGGTGCTTTGCTGATTGGCGGCGTGGCCATGGGGCCACAGCTACGGGACCTACGTGCTAAAGCTCGCATTGTGATCGGCACGCCCGGGCGGGTAAAAGACCACATAGAACAAGGCACTTTGAATATTGCTGGCTTCAACATAGTTGTACTAGACGAGGTTGACCGCATGCTAGACATGGGATTCATAAATGACATACGCCACATACTGGGCCAAACAGCCAGCGTCAAACAGTCGTTCTTCTTTTCTGCCACGCTTGACGCGCGGGTAAAGGGCATCATAGACGATTTTTGCACTAGCCCGGTCCACGTGGCTGTTAAAACTGGCGAGGCCAGCAGCAACGTAGAGCAAAACATAGTAAATTATGTGTCCCACCATGAAAAAATAGATAAACTCCACGACCTATTGCTGCAGGAAAAGGTTGCCAAAACCCTGGTATTTGACGACACGCACAGAAGTGTAGAAAAATTGTGCAAAGAATTGCAGGCACGGGGTTTTAGCTCCGACGCCATACACGGTGGCAAGTCGCAGTCTCAGCGCCAGCGGGCACTGAAGAGGTTTAAAGACAACCAAGTAAACGTGCTAGTGGCCACAGACGTAGCGGCACGGGGCATAGACGTTGCTGACATTACGCATGTGATCAACTACTCCACTCCACAGTCTTATAGCGACTACATTCACCGCATTGGTCGCGCTGGCCGCGCTGGCCGCACCGGCCACGCGTTGACGTTTATTGAGGGCTAGAAACTATTTCAGGGGCGATTTTTGATTAACTGAGTGTGTGGGTATTGTAGGCGAGGTTAGAACTATTCTTTTTGGTTCTACAATGCTCTAATGCTTGTTATTTAATCTGTTATAGGGTATAGTTATGCCATATACATTTCTCTTTGCGCAATAAAAGTACAAAGCGCATCGGCTGAGTATCAAACAAAAACCTGATTTATTAGCATTGTTTGCCGGTATATCACGGAGTCTATCCATTTAAATCAACAGCTTGAGCTGAGAAAGTGCTATATTTTATGAAACTCACATCTATCTTAGAGGGTGGTATCCAAGCCACCTTCCCCAAAAAGATTAATAAATACATTGAAATTGTTGGATCAACTAACCCACGGTTGAACGCCATGGCTCTAGACTCGCGTCTAACTATAGCGGCGACGCTTCGCAAGCACTATACAAAAGTTGGCATCACTATTGTAAACAACATGGATGACCTGCAGGCCCTAGTTGCCAAAAAGCCAGATCTGGTGGTGCTGGGAATGAAGTTAGTGCTATTAGACCCGGCGAAAAGTTACGACGATAGTCCAAAAGTGTGGCTCTCTACCTATCTGGAAGAAAACAGCATAGCTTATACCGGATCGGATACAATTGCTTTGGCCCTCGAGTTTAACAAGCATGAAGCCAAGCAAAAGACGATTGATGCTGGCCTGCGCAGCTCAGCGTTTTTTATATCTACCATTATCAAGCCGACGTTTAAACATAAGCTACAATTTCCACTGTTCGTAAAACCTACTAACCGAGGAGATAGCAAAGGCATAGACGAGCAATCAGTCGTATATACAAACGCTGAATTGAAAGCAAAAATAACAATCAATACACAATGACTGCAACTCAGACGCGCTTATAGAAGAGTATTTACCAGGAAGAGAATTTAGCGTTGCGGTAATTCGACAACCGCACTCAGACGATTTGTTGGCTATGCCAATAGAGATAACTACACCGGCCGATAAACGTGGCCATAGCTTTTTAAGCGAAGTTGTAAAAGATGCAGACACCGAAAAAGTTTTGGCAGTTGATGATTATAAACTAAAAAGTTTATTAAATACGTTAGCGGTCGGGGTTTTTAAGGCAATAGGCTCACGCGATTACGGACGGATTGATATGCGGCTAGACAGTTACGGGCAGCCAAGTTTTATAGAGGCTAATCTTATGCCTGGGTTGTCTGACCATGGCTACTTGGCAAGATGCTTCTATTTGAACCGGCGCAGCTCCTACCCAGACATGATATTGGCTATTGTTGCACTGGGATTCATGCGAAACCAGCCCGTATCTGTGATGACCTTGCCACAAGACTCAGTCGAAGTTTTAGCTACTGGGCTGGTAAATACTCTACCCGTGGCTTAACCAACCATTACCGTTGACTCCTGGCTGGGGAGGAGGGTTATCTTACAGGGTGCCACCCTGTAATACTTGTAATACTCTTGTTGATTTTTTCCCAAGGTTCGCCCTTGGAACATTAAGTGGGTCTATGCAGTTTTTTGCTCAAGTTTGGTGAGACGTTTTTCATGGTCTTGGACTTGTTCATCAACCGCAGATGTATAGTTAATCGCCGAATGCTGGACGGCAGTTTGTATGTCGTCAATCTTCTTTTCAACTCGCTCTAAATCCTTCTTTTTTGCCAAATGCTCCAAATCTTCTTTGGCAGCAACATTTGCCATTTGCTGGGAAATGGTGGCCGTAATAAACTGCTTCAAATCAGCGATTGTATCTTCATCCATGGCTATACTTTACCACCAATTGCTGAATGCAGGATAGAGCTCCGGTAATTACTAATATTTTGGTTGGGGAATAGGGATAAGTTTAGAATTATATTAACAACTAGGCCTAGTTGTTTGCGGCTAGTTCGGTAAGGCATATACCAGCCGCTTTTACGATGGTTTCGTCTGCACCACTTTCTGGATCCAGCACACCTAATAAGTAGTCAACATCCCTACCTACCCCAAGTGCAGAAACACGAAACACGAGATTTCCAACCTTTTCAACTTGTTCAGCACTCGGTTCATCTAATTCTGTTGCTAATCTTTCTGCAACTCGTCGTTTCTGAGTCTCGTTAAACATATCGCAATTTTGCAGCATTATGGTTTGAAAGGCAAGCATAAGCGTCATGGCTGGGGCTAGTGGACGTACTTCGCAACTTTTGCGCCCTCCATGAAGTACATGAGCTAAACAAAACTACCTGGTCTATAGTTTCCCGGGGGAGAAGCAAGGTCATTTAAGAAATGAACCCATCCTCCTTTTCTCTTTCTCTCAGCTATTTTAGTATTTATCATTCTCTCAGCTTGGACTCTTTTATGCTCAATAGTGCCCGCTTTTGTTCCTTTTTTGTGTAGGCTGATACATACAATCCTTTCAAGCTCATCGCAGATGGTGCGTACACTTTCGGGAGTTACTGTCCCACGCTCAACTTCATCGTTCAGCGCAAGCGAATAAGCTACACCACCTACAAACGTATAAAGCCGTCCTTCTTTGCGGGCAATATTTCCTTTCTCAATACACCAAATTTCATCAGGCGACTTGATGACATAGTCGCCTAGCTGCCAATTAGTTCTGTCAGTCATTAAAGTAGTTCTTGAACCATCAAAAAAAGCTTGCGCTACGGCATTTGGGTCAAATTCAAGTGCCTCCAGAGCATGAGTCATAAAACAAATAATACCATATTAGTTAATGACTGTAAAATATGGCTGGGGAGGTGATGGACGCACTTTGAACTTTGCCGTACATTTACCAATCGCTAAATAGTCTTATGCTCGAGTTTAGTAATACGGGCTTCGTGGCCTTTTAATTGAACTTCGGTTACTTCATTTGCTGTATCAATCGATTCTCCGACGGCAGATGATATCTCGTCAAGCTTTGTATCGAGCTTTTGCAAATCTTCTCGTAAATCGGAAGTTTGCTGAGAAATGGTAGCACCAATAAATTGTTTTAGGTCAGTAATCACATCATCGTTCATCAAAATATTTTATCATAATTACGAATAGTAAGAGACATTCGAGCCTTTCTTCATAATAATGATGCTTGGCTGGGGCTAGTGGATGAGTTTAGGACTTTATTTCTAAATAACGAAAGCTTCTCAGAAGACCTTATTACGAGTTCTTAATTTGTTTGATAATTGAAGCCCCTAGGCTTCGTGCTCCATCTGCAAGCATTGCTCGTATTGCAATGTCTTGAGGGTGTCTTGGAAAATATTCAGTACTGCCATCCGTCATATGGGCAGCTACCACTAGTGTTGGAGAATCAGATTCGGCTACTACTTCTGCAGGCATAGGTCCAAGAAACTCAACAGAACCATCACTTAAATGTATAGATACTTTCAATCGCGCGTCCATAATGTTATTAAACTACTAAACTCACATTATTGCAACAGTTCCATAACGCTTATGGCTGGCTGGGGAGGAGGGATTCGCTTTGCCTCGATACAATCTCGCAAAGTGCCGGGGACAGCCATCGGGCTGTCCCGTTCGAATCCCACTCATCAAATCAGGGTTGTCACAACACCAAAAAGGTGTCATAACAACCCTGGCTGGGGAGGAGGGATTCGAACCCCCGAATGCCAGGACCAGAACCTGGTGCCTTACCACTTGGCCACTCCCCAATACGAACGTACGAATTATAACTCGCTAAGGGGTTCGAATCCAGGACTCGACCCACCTGTAATTTTCTGCTGAAAATTCAGTCGGGCCCACCTCCCTGCCGTCGCAGCTCCGGCCTTGCAGACCTAAACGGTCTTCACCCCGAATGCCAGGACACCGGGGCCCCCATGAAACCTGTTTCATGGGGTAGAGAACCTGGTGCCTTACCACTTGGCCACTCCCCATTATAACGGGTGCAATTATACCAGTTTACATCTATCAAAGCCATTGGTCGGACGCTTATGCCTAAGCTATAATACAGAGTATCTTGGAGGGCACCGCGAACAACAATACGCCAGAACATAAGCCGTTTTATAGCCAGTCAGCAGAGCAGGCGCTACAGGCCTTGCATTCTGGCCATGATGGTTTGACTGCCCACGAGGCCAACGAGCGGCTAAAGCGTTACGGCCCAAATGTACTAAAGCCTAGGGGCAAGCACTGGTTAAAACGGCTGATTGAACCGTTTGCCAGCCTGTTTGTAAGCGTGCTGGTGGTAGCGATCATTATCAGTTTGCTTACGCACGAGCGGATTGACGCCATAGTTATAGGAATTATTCTGGCTATAAATGCCGGCATTTACTACGTGCAGCAATATTCTGCAGACAAGGTTCTAAAGACGCTTAAAAAACAAGACGAGGTAGAGTGCCATATAAAGCGCGGCGGACAGATGCTGCTGCTGCCGGCCTCGCAACTGGTACCCGGTGACATTGTGTATCTGGCAGAGGGTGCCAAGGTGCCTGCGGACGGACGGGTGCTGGAGTCAGATAACTTGCAGGTTGAAGAGGCAATACTGACCGGCGAATCGCTGCCCATCACAAAAATTACAGAGCAACTCAGTGGTCAATTACAGGTGTATGACCAGAAAAACACGGTGTTTAAAGATACTCTGGTACACGGTGGCGAAGGCGTTATGCTGGTCATAGCCACGGGCAATCAAACAGAGATTGGCAAGATCAGCGAACTGGTGCAAACAGCCGATTTTGAGCGCAGCCCAATAGAGCGAAAAATAGACGACATAACCAAAAAGCTGGTTGTGGGCGTGGCTTGCCTAGTGAGTGTGGTTTTTGTGCTGGCAATCATACGGGGAATCACAGCTGCCGATGCGCTAAGGTTTAGCCTGGCAATGGTGGTATCTGCCGTGCCCGAAGGGCTGCCTGTGGCGCTTACTGTGGTGTTGCTGCTGGGCGCAAAGAAACTTGCCAAGGTTAATGCGCTAGTAAAGAAAATATCTAGCATAGAAACCCTGGGAGCCATAACGCTGATTGCTACTGATAAAACCGGTACGCTTACCAAAAACAAACTGTCTGTGGCGGAATTGGCACACCGTGACAACCATGGAAGAGCATTCGCCCAAGCCGTACTGGCCAGCCTAAACGGCGACGACGATCTGCATGCCGACCCGCTAGATGCAATTTTAGATGACCGATTTAGCGAACATACTCCAAAGGATTGGAAAAAGCTCAAAGAATACCCATTTGCCCAAACACTGCGGGTTAGCGGTGTTTTATGGAGCACGCCGCACGGACACCATCTGTTTATAAAAGGCGCGCCCGAAGCTGTACTGGGGCACAGTCACTCCAGCCAGGCCCATGGTTTCAAGAAACACCTGGCAGAATTTACCAGCAAGGGTTACAGGACTATTGCGGTGGCGCATAAGCGGCTGAGCCACATACCAAAAGAATTAGATGATTCTATGCTAGCAAACTTGACGGTTGACGGGTTGCTAGGGCTGGCAGACGAGCTGCGCGACCACATTGCCGATTCTATATCCGAAGCGCGCCGGGCAGGCGTGAGGGTGGTGATGCTGACTGGCGACCATATAGACACTGCTCGTAGGGTAGCTATGAACATTGGCCTAGCTAACAATGAACTGCAGGTGGCAGAAAGTTATTGGCTAGATGAACCGCACGTAAAGTCGTTGCCAGAAAAACTTAAAACCACTGTGGCGTTTGGCAGGGTGTTGCCCGCCCAGAAGTTCAATTTTCTAAAAGCGGTCAAGGGGCTAGAGATAACCGCCATGACCGGCGACGGTGTAAACGACATACCGGCACTAGTAGAGGCAGATGCCGGCCTGGCTATGGGCAGTGGTACCGATGCCGCCAAAGATGCCAGTGATATTGTGCTTTTGGACGATAACTTCAGAACCATTATTGCAGCAGTAAGAGTCGGGCGTTCGGTGCTAGCCAATATTAGAAAAATGCTGTTTTATCTGCTTTCTACCAGTCTGGGCGAAGCATTCACCATGGTTGGGGCCTTGCTAATTGGACTGCCGCTGCCAGTAACCGCCATACAGATTTTGTGGATCAACCTGGTCACAGACGGGTTTTCCGTGTTGCCGCTTGGCCTGAGTCCGCCTGAGCGCCACCAAATGGAGCAACCGCCGCATGATCCAAAGGCGCCGCTACTCAACTTTCGTTACATTGGCCGCATGCTGATGGTGGCCGCGGTTATGTCGGTTGTTGCTCTGGTGCTGTTTAACCGCGCTCTGGCCAATGGCCATGCCTACGCACAAACGGTAGCGTTTATGGCGCTGGTGGCAGCGCAATGGGCCAACGCGCTAAATGCTAACTTTGAGTTCCATTCGTGGTCAAAGATCATACTGCGCCCCAACAAGTTGCTACTACTAGGTATAGGTTTAGCCATTGGCTTCCAGTGGCTGGCCATGGCCGGTCCGCTGTCTGATTGGTTTGGTAGTGTCAGGCTGTCCAGCTTTGATCTGATGCTGGCAATTGGCCTGCCTGCGTTAGCGGTTCTGATTGTTGGCGACGCCAGCAAAATGATATTTAAACAAAGGCATAGGGTAGCTGTGGGGCACAACTCATCTGTCTAGTGAACGTTCCAGTTTGCTTATAGGGTCGTACCAGCCCTTTTCTAGTACAAATGATTGTACTCGCTTGTCCCAGCCAAACAGTACGCTTACGCCAACCAAGATAAACAAGATTGCAATGATTTTTCTAAACCAGCCACGCGGATTAGATAGCCAGCCCAGCTTTTGTACCAAGGCTTGGCCCAGGTAGGCGACCACTAGCAACGCGGCAGCCAGGCCAACCGCGTAGGCCAGCAGATAAATGATACCCCTAGAAAACGATGCCGGTAGCACAGTGGCTACAATTAGCGCGTAGGTTGGGCTGCAACTGCTAAAAACCGGTCCTAGTGATGCGCCTATAAGCATGTCGCCAGGCACTCCTTTTTTGGCATATGATCCCGAAAGCAACTTGCTAGAGCGTATGTACAGTTTGGCAGCCAGCTTTTCCCACACTTCTGGAAACAGTAGGTTTAGGCCAAACAGTGTCACGATGGCACCAGACAAAATCTGCCAGACCACTTGGGGCACGCCCAACAAGCTGGTTGTGGCCTTTAGCAGTAGGGTAAAGACAACTACAGACAGAGCCAAACTGCCAGCAATAATCAGCGGCCGGCGTAAGCTGGGCTTTTGGCGGTCGCGTACTACCGAACCACCTACAATTACTGGTAAAAGCGGCAAAATGCAGGGTGCTGCCACAGTCAAAATTCCTGCCGCAAAAGACAAGATTAAGAGGGCCATACTACAGCAGGTTCGCCTTTACGCTTTCAATATTTGGCTGGTCATAGGCCACGTAGCTTTTGATTGACTCGCCGTTGTCGTCGATCTTTACCAAAGTTGTCTGAATGGCTACATCGTATTTTTGCCGCAGCTTTTGGTTGGTGTCGTAGTCTACTTTTATAATTGTTACTCCGCTGGGCACGCCTTCGCTTTTTATGCTTTTTTCTAGTGCGCGGCACTGCGGACACCATGGTGCGTGAAAAAACAAAATTTTTGTACCCGCTGTGTTGGCAATTACGCCGTCGCTGTAGTCCACATATGCGCCAGCCGAGACGGCGGGCGAGGGCGGAGTGGTGTCTGTAGTAGATAAGTCAGTAGCACTAGTTTTTGTGGTTTCTTGTGCCATCTCGCCCTT
>Ga0209542_10011217_pt1 | contig 15930 bp, 17 predicted proteins | sample RifCSPhighO2_01_FD_184028 | JGI IMG/M metagenome (GOLD analysis project Ga0209542, IMG submission 184028) | Soil microbial communities from Rifle, Colorado - Rifle CSP2_plank highO2_0.1 (SPAdes) (version 2) | ecosystem: Environmental > Terrestrial > Deep subsurface > Rock core/Sediment ... | reverse complement strand
ATGTAGATAAAGGTGATGCGAGTATAATCAAGAAATATGTCAAGGGCACATATAGCAAATCTCCTATAAAACCAGAATATCTAGCAAACGCTGATGTTAATGCTGACGGTTCGATTACAGATGCTGATGCCCAGTTGATAATACAATACGTAGAAGGAACAGTTACTACATTTCCTGCGTGCAATAATGGAGAAACTAACCAAGGTACCACTTCGCCAACGACCCCTTCAACTAACCCGCCTTCAGGCGGTCAGCCCGGTCAAGGAACACAAGCCCAGTCGGAATATACGTATAAAGGTCGGGCCTGCAACAGCGATGCGGTTCGCACTTGGCTTGCGGCAATGAGTGCCAAAAGAGGGCGGGAGCTTAACTTTGGAGACACATCGACTAAATACGCCGGTATTAACTGGAACGAAAAAAGCTTCGGCGGTCTTTTTGAAGATGAGAGAAGGGGAATCACAACGGCGTGTCAGGGTGCACAAGTGTTGTTTGCTCCGACTGCGCCGGCTTATCCTGCAGCAAGAGGTGGCGTGCAAGTGTTCCCGGGAGTTTACCAGACAGCACCAACAACTATTATGAGCGTGGGCTCGGTTTATCCAAACTTGCGGACAATAGCCGGTGCCTGGAGCGAGTTTTATGCGCAGGATAATAGCGCTTTTTGGGCAGTAGTTTCATCAAGGCAAGCAATTGCCCATGTACTTCGCGACGTGCAACAAAACAGGTCCGGTCCAAACGGTTCTACGGTAGCTGCAATTGGGCAGGCTGCTGCTGCGATTAATGATACATATTCATCTCACTCACTTTTGCCGGACTGGGTTGTTTGCTGGGGAGGGAAGCAATGGGCGCCACCGGATTATGTAAGGCCGGGCTACTGGCGCGATCCTCATGATGATTTAATTAACGGTACGCCATGCTCCTTACCACAAGCCGTTCGCGATTGGGGAAGGAATAGTAAACAGATCTTTGCACCGATTGCGCTATAGAGATGATTATTAGAAAAGGCGTTGTTCAAATTGGTCTTATTGTTTTGGCATTGGTCGGGTTAGCTTTTGCTACTTCATTAAGCGTTTCCGCAAGATACACAACCGTTGGCAGGCCATTTGGTAATTTTAGAGAGAGATTGTGTATTGCCAATCCCGGCTCCATTTTTTGTAAAGGGAAAATTAACACATCCCCCCGCTCGACTCCTAGCCCAAGCCTTCCTCCGTCTGTTGAGAAAGGCCCATGTTACCCGATTGGCGACGTTAACGGTAATGGGGTAGTCAACGCCAGCGATGCCGAGGCGATTTTGCATTATATCGCCGGAACCAAATCGATAGATCCATATAAAGACAGAGCGGATGTCAATAAAGACGGAGCAATTACATCAGTTGACGCGCAACTGATTAGGCAATATTTGGCAGGAAGCATAAAAACATTTGCTGCATGTAGTTCTTCACCGAACCCGTCTTCTGTTGTTTTAAAATCCATTTCTCCAAGTAGCGCCAATATTGGTATAGTAATTACTTTATCGGGTTCGGGTTTCGGTCCAGTTAAGGGCGAAGTAATTGTTTATGATCAGAACGAAGTGAATAACAGACCTGCTACAATATCTACTTGGACCGCCACAATGATAAAAGCGAAAGTGCCGGCGGTTGCTGGACACCGAAAATACAAAATTGAAGTGGTTACTTCAAGTGGATTAAGGAGCAATAGATTAGAATTTGAGATTTTAGGAGGACTACCTTTTATTTTTTCCATTATTGCTCCAGGCACTGCTGACCTTCCTTATCCCGGTGGTTTCATAAGGATTACGGGAGAAGATTTTGGCAGTACTATTGGAAGTGTCAACATACATGACTCGAGTGGGAAAAAAGTTGCGCAATGTATCTTTTTGTATTTTGCGGTCTGGACTGAAAGTAAGATCGATTGTGGCTTACCAGATAACTTGAAGGGTGGAACACAATATGGTTTGCAAGTCATCACTTCAGATAATCGTCAGAGCTCCTTCAGTTACTTTCGCACTAGATAATTTATAGACTCTTAAATCTTGCAGATTGTTAAAAGCGGGGTGAGCCAGGAGCGGCCGTCACGTTCGATTAAATCTTCTGCCGATTTTGGTCCCCAGGAACCGATTTTGTAGGTTTGAAGCTTGGGTTTACCTGTTTGCCAGACTTCTTCAATTGGATCAATCAATTTCCAGGACTCTTCAACATGACCTAAAAACAGTGTCTGGTCGCCAACGATTATATCGATCAATAACCTTTCGTAAGCATCCGGCTGGGGGACGTCAAAGGATGTCCTGTAGCAAAACTCCATATCGACCGGCTCAAGGCTAGTTGAAAGGCCCGGCTTTTTGGCAACTAATCTTATGCCTATTCCCTCATTTGGCTGGATCTGCAAAGTTATGTGGTTGGGCATGGGTCTTTCCCAAAAATTTTCAAAAATTTTGTGCCCCTTTTCTTTAAACTGGAAAATAATAGAAGTTACTTGTCCTGCCAGTTTTTTACCGGTTCTCAGATAAAAGGGAACACCTTGCCATCTTGAGTTTTCTATAAAAAGTTTAAGGGCCGCAAAAGTTTCTGTCTGCGATTTGGGGTCGACATTTTCTTCTTGTGGATAACCTTCGTATTGAGCACGAACAGTATGGGAAATAACGTCACTTTGGGTTAACTTTTTAATGCTTTTGACAATTTCCACCTTCTTGGCACGGATGGCTTTTTGCTCGAATCTTTGGGGAGTATCCATGGTGACTATTGAGAGAAGCTGTAAAATATGGTTTTGGACAATATCGCGAAGGGCGCCGGTCTTATCATAATATTCGCCGCGTTTACCGATGCCTGCGGGTTCTGCCAAAGTAATTTCGACGTGGTCTACAAATTTATTGTTCCAAACCGGCTCAAACAGTTCGTTGCCAAAGCGAAAGGCAAAAATATTCTGGACGGTTTCTTTGCCCAGGTAATGGTCGATTCTGAAAATCTGCTCCTCTTTAAAATTTTTAGTTAGAATTGCGTTTAACCTTTGAGCCGATTTAAGGTCGTGGCCAAAAGGTTTTTCGATAACTATTTTGGTCGGGTTTTGGTGGAGTTGGCAGCCTAAGTGCATTTTGTATTTGCCCAAATTATTGAATGAGGGCTCGTAGATAAAAGGAGAAATCGCCATGTAGTAAATTCGCTGAGTGCATTTGTCGATCTGTTTTTCGAAGGAAGCTAGACTTTTGATAATTTTTTCAAGATCAGTACCTTTTTCAACATCTGTTGGAATATATTCGATCACTTCGGCAAATTGGTCCCAGATTTTGTAATCTTTGACCAGTACTCTCTCTTTAAGGCTGGTTGTAAAGTCCTGGCTTGTTAGTTTAGAGCGGGCTGTTGCGATAATTTTAAAATTGTTTGGAAGTAGTTTTGCCTTAAAAAGTTCAAAAAAAGAAGGGAAGATTTTTTTGCTTGACAGATCGCCGGTTGCGCCAAAGATGACAAAGGCGGTGGGAGTGTTTTTAGCTTTTTCGATGTCTTGAGGTAGAGCCATTATTGTGAATTAGATTGTTTAATTGTTGAATTGATAAATTGTTGAGAGCAAATAACAATTTAACAATGTAGCAATTTGGCAATTCTCAATTAATTGTACAACAGATGAGGGAATAGGGATTAGAGTTAAGAGATTAGAAACGGACTAGAATTGTTTGCAGATACCTAGGGGAGCCGTCGACGCCAGAAGGGTTATAGACCTCGATAATTCCAGCTTCTGTAGTTGATTTTTCAAAATTTATAGTTGCTTCGAACGGGCAAGCATCGTAGCCCATGCAAGCTATTGCCGAGTTTGACCCTAGAATTTTGCCGTTTGCATCCTTGATGTTTATTTGAACTTTGTCTCCAAAAACGTTGGCAAAACCGGAAACATTTATGGGTGATGCGATTTGCGAGCTGGCTATTGGAGCCAAGACTTTAATGCCTTCGTTTTTAATCTCAATAATATCTGAGCCGGCTGCTGGTTGCTGGCTTGGAACTTGTGTAGCCGAAACGGGACTTGGGGTGGGAGAAGGCGATGGAAAAGTCATCTTGCCAGTTGGCAGCGGTTCGAAGTCGGTTATTTGCTGTTTTGCAGTTTGGCTTCTGTAAATATAGAAGGCGCCGGCAATGGCAATTATAAAGATAATTATTAATAAAACGACTACTTTGTAATTGTTCATAAGTTTTGGAAGCATAAACGGGGCAGAAGCAAAATTAGTCAAGCTTAGAACAGCTTGGGTATTTTACCATCTAATGCAAGTTTTAAGAAGGTTTGTTATCAAAAATACTCAATACTTGCAAAAATCAAGCTTTATAGTTACAATTATAGGTCTGAAATTTGGTAAATTATGAAATTTTTGAAAAAGCTAATATCAAAGCTTCCTAAAGGCTTCAGAAGTAAAAAGGCAATTGTTGCAGTTCTTGTTATTTTGTCGCTTTTTTATTTTCTTTCGCGAGGAAATGCCGATTTAAAAAAGATTGTTACGGCAGAAGTTGAGAGAAAGAATATTAGCGAGGAGGTACTAGCTTCTGGGAAGGTTTCTGCCGATTCGGAGTCAAAAATCCATAGTGCTGTTTCGGGAAAAGTAGTCTGGGTTGGGGCAAAGTCCGGCGATTTTGTTAAAAGGGGCCAGACAGTTGCAGTCTTGGACAAAGAGAGATACGAAATAGCTTTGAGGCAAGCGCAGCAGGACGTAATCGCTGCTGATGCCCAGCTTGTCAAAGTCTATGATGACATCAGCAAAGGGGATAGCGTTGAAACATTTGATGAGCGAATCAGGCGAACAGCTGCAGAAGCTGCCAAGAATAAGGCATTTGATGCAGTTAAACTGGCTGAGCGAAATTTAAAAGATACGGTTATCACTTCACCGATTGCCGGTACCGTAGTTAGCATTGACGTCACTTCAGGTGAGGAAATATTGCCGACAGGGGAAATTGCGACGGTTTCTACAACAGGTAACATAAAGTTTATGGCCGAGGTTGATGAAATTGATGTAGTCAAAGTCAAAACGGGGCAAAAAACCTCCATCTCTCTTGATGCTTACAGCGGCAAAACTTTTGATTCTAAAGTAAGTAAAATTGGTCAAAAAAGTATTACTACATCAACAGGCGCAACTGCCTTTGAGGTAGAGATTGACTTGGAAGAGTCGCAAAATATTCTTTTAGGTATGAACGGTGAAGCAAATATTCTAATTACTGAAGTTGGTAATGCTTTGGTTGTGCCAAGCGAGGCAGTAATTGATGACAAGTTTGTCTATGTTAAAGTTGGGGACACTTTCGAAAAAAGGCAAGTTGAAGCTGGCATTGCTTCGGATTCGGATGTTGAGATTAAAAGCGCTCTTTATGATGGGGATACGATTGTTACTTCCGGTTTTGAGCAAATCAGCAAGAAGTCACTTCTTCAAAAGATTTTTAGAAAATAAAGTGAAGTTTCTAATTCACGCTTTAAATCTGGTTAAGACTTACGGCGAAGGGGAAAGTAAAACAGTTGCACTGGATAATGTATCCATGGATGTTGGCGAAGGCGAGTTTGTGGCGATAATCGGTGCTTCCGGATCCGGCAAGTCGACTTTGATGAACATTTTAGGTTGCCTTGATAAACCAACATCCGGAAAATATTTTTTCGAGGATAAATTAGTTTCAGAACTTTCTGCCGATTCTCTTGCGGGAATCAGGAATAAAAAGATTGGCTTTATTTTCCAATCTTTTAACTTACTTGCCAGAACTTCTGCTTTAAAAAACGTAGAGTTGCCGCTTCTTTATGGAAATGTCACAGGTAGTGATATGACAAAGAGGGCAGTAAATTTACTTACCAAAGTGAATCTTTCGTCAAAGTTGCATTCAAAACCGAGTCAGCTTTCCGGGGGCGAGCAACAGCGAGTGGCAATTGCCCGGGCGCTTGTTAACGATCCATCAATTATTTTTGCTGATGAACCGACAGGTAATCTTGACTCCAGAACTTCTTTTGAAATCATGAAGCTGTTTAGCCAGCTAAATTCTGAGGGCAGAACAATTGTAATGATCACGCACGAAATGGATGTTGCCAGATTTGCTGCAAGAATCATAAGAATTCATGACGGTAAGATTCTTGAAGATAAAAAGAACAAGCCAGTGCGCGCTGCTTTTGAAAAGAAAAAATCATGAACCCAGTCGAGCTTTTGTCTGTATCAATTGAAGCTATCAAGACGAATAAGTTGAGATCCGTCTTAACTGCTCTTGGGGTGATTATCGGTGTTGCTTCAATTATTCTTTTGATTTCAATTTCGGCAGGGCTTCAGGGTTTTATTTCTTCACAATTTGAAAAACTGGGTGCTAATTCCTTATTTATTATTCCGGGAAAACTTGAAGGTAGTTTTGGGGGTCCGCCAAGAACTGTTAATAAGCTGACATTTAACATTGTCGATAGACTAGAGCGGGAAAAGAGTTCGGCAATAGTTGATGTGTCGGCTTTTATTGAAATAGCTGTTACTGCTAGATTTAAAAATGAAAGTAAGGTAACTACTCTAGATGGTGTAAAGGAATCGTACTTTGTTTATTCGGATATGAAAGCCGAAAAAGGCCGTGTTTTTAACGAGAAAGAAGATGAGGTTGCCAGGCGCGTGGCAGTTCTGGGGACAACGCTGGCTCGAGATTTATATAAAGCCGATAACCCTATCGATAAAACTATTTCGATATCTAATAAAACTTTTACAGTTATCGGGGTTTTAGAACCTCAGGGTAATATTGGCGGAGTTGACATTGATAATTTGGTTCTTATCCCCTTAAACTCAGCAAGAAAATTAACCGGGACGGATCAGGTCAACTCAATTTTAGTCAGAACTACTTCAACTGATACTATACCTGTTGCCAAAGAACATATTGACAAAATTCTAAAAAGGACCTTATCCGAGGATGATTATACTCTTCTCTCGCAGGAGCAATTGCTTTCCTCTATTTTGCAAATCTTAGGTGTTTTGACAGCGGCTTTGGGGGGAATTGCGGCAATTTCGCTTTTAGTTGGGGGAATCGGAATTTCCAATATTATGCTGGTTTCGGTGACCGAGCGAACACGCGAGATTGGTTTGAGAAAAGCGGTTGGTGCAACCAATAAGGCAATTTTGAGCCAGTTTTTAACAGAATCGGTTATTTTGTCTTTGGGGGGAGGAATTCTGGGAGTAATCGTGGGATATCTGGGTTCTTTAATTCTTTCGAATTTTTTAGAGACGACGGTACCCGTCTGGGCAGTTGTCTTAGGTTTGGGATTTTCGACTTTGGTAGGAGTTATCTTTGGCACCTTTCCAGCAATTCGCGCGTCTCGGCTTGAACCTATTGAAGCACTGCGCCACGAATAATTTTTAAGTTTTTGTGTAAATTGTTGGCAAAACGAGAGTTTTGGCCTTTTTTAGCCAAATATGGGTAGTTTTTGGGGAAAATAGATGGAAACGGCAAGAAAATAGGTGGATTTATAGATAAACGGTAATTTTTGGGAAAAGTTGGGAAAGAGGGTATAAAATAATTATACTAAATTCAAGGTACTTTTGTGAAGATAGCAAAATTTGAGGCTAGATTCTGGTTAAAGCTTGCGAAATTGTTTGTCGGGTTAGTCAAAGAACGCTTTTTTACGTTTAGATTTTTTCTTCTTTTGGCTTTAATTTTTTGGTCTCTCTCCATAAGTGTTGTCAAAAACTTACAGATTAGGAATTTATGGCAAGGTGATGGTGGTCTTGCGGTTATTGAGATTGGCTCACCCATCCCGACACCTAAAGTGATGAGGGATGATTCCGAAAAAAGGATTATTGCAAAAGCAGGTGGCGGAGTTTCTAAAAAATCATCAGGACATCCGTTGTGTAAGGGGGTTAATGAGCCATGGAAATTGGTTGCCGACCCTTCTTATGAGGGTCAATATATAATCTGCAATACGACAAGCGAGGAGATGACAACGGTGGAGGAGCTTAATAGCGCGCAGAATCAATACAGGCGAGATCATGGGCTTAATGCTCTTAATATAAATGGCGGCCTTTGCAAAGTTGCCGGGGAGAGAGCAAGAGAAATAGCTGCCAATTTTTCCCATGACGGATTTGAGGCGGCAATAGAAAGAAATAATATTGGCAGAAGTGCGATTGGTGAAAATATTGCCTCGGGGCCACTAACTGGTGCCCATTTTGTTGAATGGAGTTGGGACAAGAGCCTGGGGCACAGGGAAAATATGCTTCGTGATTGGAGTGATGGATGCGGTGGAGTTTACGACCGGTTCGCAGTCTTCATCTTTGCGAAGTGATAAAAGTCCCGATGTGCAGATATAAATCCACACCCGATGTGGTGCGTGGATTATAAAAGTCCAGTTTTAGCCTTGGGATTAATATACAAAAGGTATGAATTTTTTAGTTTTTTGAGAGTAAGCTTTGTAAGCTGGGTGAATTTTTACTAAATATTCTTCTTCTAAACTTGCTTTTGTGTCTAAAACGTAAAGCAGGAGCAAATAGATTACTGCCGATACAAAAGTCGCGCTTGATAAAAGCAGCGCAAGTCCTATTGCCATGATGGCGGTATACATGGGGTGGCGAATATATTTGTAGGCTCCGTTTTGTACATGTTTGCCCTCCTTTTTGGGTTCAGGAAACGGGGTGTAGGTATCAAAACCTAAGTTATAAAATGCCCAGAGGGCTAAAAATACCCCGGCGATAAAAATGATTGCAAGAGAGGGATTTGAGAAAATTTTGCCAAAGTTGCCAAAATAGAAAAGTAGAATTAAAAGAACCAGCTGCGCATAAAGCAGGAATTTACCTTTCATAGATATTTTTCAGTCATTCTGAGTGTAAGCGAAGAATCTGGTAAAGTAAAGAGTTCTTGTTATACTTTAGAATCTGTAAGCTAGTATTTTCGCAATCAAAAAACGCTCGACTGCAGTTTGTACAGTAGTTATTGCTTTTTCTCGTCTCGCTCAAGTCTACGTCCCACACTGACTTTGGGATCAAGTGATGGTTGGTTACATAGCGGGACTTCGTCATGTTTTTGATTTGCGAAAACGCTAGCTTTTATGCTTCGGTTTTTATTCGGTTTGGTGTGGTAGAATTAGTTTATAGTTGATGGGTTAAGAAAATGAGAAGAGGGATAGCCACTTTCACATTAGATACCGGTAAATGTCCGAGATGGCTTTTTGAGCGAATGGTCAAACTTGGGCGGGAGATGACTTATGTTCTGGTTGATGAGTACGGGAGCGACGAGTATGTCAGGCGGCTGGCTGACCCGGTCTGGTTTCAATCTTTGGGGACGATTCTGGCGTTTGACTGGAATGCCTCGGGCTTAACGACAATTTTAACTGCAGCACTTAAAGAGGCAATTCGAGGCCAAGAAAAACAATTGGGGATTTTTATATGTGGAGGTAAGGGCAAAACCAGCCGAAAAACACCGGACGAAATTGCCGGCTGGGGAGAAAGATTGGCTTTACCTAGTCAGTCGGTTGGCAATCTTGTTTATAACTCCAAAATGTCTGCCAAAGTTGATAGTTCTCTGGTTCAGGACGGGTTTCAAATTTATCACCACTCATTTATTTTTTCTAAAAATGGTGCTTGGACGGTTGTCCAGCAGGGGATGAATCAGGATATGGGGACTGCCAGGCGTTATCACTGGCACAGTAACGACATAGCAGACCTTGTTTGCGAGCCGCATAGCGCTATTGCCACGATGCAGAAATCCGGGACGGTTCTGGATATGACTTCCAAAAAAAGTACCAAAACGAGAGAAGTTAGCACTCAGCTATTAGAGGTTAGTTATGAGAGTTTGATGTCGGATGTAACAATTTTGCGAAAACACGCATCAAGTTTATCCAGGATGGTTGCGCTAAGGCGCAAAACAGAGGAGTTAGTGCTTCTTGAGTTGGCACACAGCGAGTTTCGACATCACCCGGTTGAAGTTGAGGATTTTTCCAAAAGCCGCTATTTGGAAAAAATTCTGGCGAAGTTAACATATCAAAAGCCAAAGACGTATGAAGAGCTTCTGGCAACCGAAGGGGTCGGACCCAAAACAATTCGGGCGCTTGCCCTAGTTTCAGAAATTATTTACGGAGCAAAGCCAAGTTACGAGGATCCGGCTCGCTACAGCTTTGCCCACGGTGGCAAAGATGCGACGCCATACCCAGTTGACTGGCAGACTTATGACGCGACAATCAATACTTTGCAGGATGCTGTCAAAAAAAGTAGAATCAATCCCATCGAAAAGGATAAAGCCATGAGAAGGCTTGTACCAAAAACGTGATTTTAATGGCAGCTGAAAAGTTTGCACCTTTTGAATGTATGATTGGTTCTACAGTATTGCAAGTTGTTCTTGGGGATATTGCCTATCAAAATGTGGATGCAGTTGTTAATGCGGCTAGAAACAATTTAGGAGGAGGCGGAGGAGTGGATGGGGCGATACATGAAGCTGCGGGTGTAGAAGAACTTCAGGCAGCTTGTAGGGAAATTGGTTACTGTGCAACAGGTAATGCGGTTATCACGCCTGGTTTTAATCTTAAAGCTAGATTTATCGTTCATACAGTTGGGCCGAAATACATCGAAGGGCCGGTAAATAAATTAGGCCAAAGATACAACCGAAAAGCTCCGAGGTTACTTAGCAGTTGCTATCGAAGATCTTTAGTCGTTGCAGCTGAACATGGTGTGAGGTCCATAGCATTTCCGGCAATCTCGACAGGAGCTTTTAACTATCCTGCCGATAGGGCGACTAAGGTAGCAGTAGTTGCCGTTCGAGATTTTGTTTCGCACAATCCCGAAACTTTTTGCGAGATTAGATTTGTGGCTTTTGATGATGATATGTTTGCAATTTACAAGAGAACTTTGAGAGAACATGGACTTAGCTAACGAAAAATGAATTCCTTTAAACAGTTCAATGATTTAAATCATTGAACTGAGATAGTGTGGGAATTTTAGGAAAATGAAGCTTAAGATTGTTACTCGGAGGAAAAAAGAAGTTGTTGATATAACCGATGAGGTAAATGAGGTTTTGGCAAAGTCAAAAATTGAATTGGGAATTTGCCATCTGTTTTTAACTCATACTACCGCCGCTTTGACAACTGCCGATCTTGACCCGGGAACGGACCTTGATATTTTAGATGCAATTGATGAAATTATTCCTAAAATCAAATATCGTCATCCTCATGATCCTTCCCATACCCCCGACCATATTGCATCAACTTTAATAGGAACAGATCTGACTATTCCATTTGAAAATAAAAAGTTGATTTTGGGCTCGTGGCAGAGGGTTGTGCTAATAGAATTTAACGGGCCGCGAGAGAGAGAAATTATGGTTTCTATCACTTCTTCAAACTTTGAAGATTGAACCGGAAATAAATACTAAAGCGACCCCAACAACAAAAACCAAAATATACTGCAGACTTTTGTCTTTAAGATTTTGTTCGTGAAGGCTGGGTATTAAATCGCTTGCCGAAATATAAATAAAAAAACCGGCGGTTACGGATAAAAAGAAATAAAGATTGTTTTGTATAGTTTGGGCAAAAAAGTAAGCTAGGATTGCGCCGGCTATTGCAGTTAAAGCCGATAAAAAGTTAAAGAAAAGCGCTTTCGCTTTGGGCAAGCCGTTTGTTAGAAGAATTCCCATATCGGCAATTTCCTGTGGAATTTCGTGGACGGCGACTGCCAAAGATGTGACTATACCCAAAGGGATGCTGGTTAGAAAACTTGCGGTTATAGCGACGCCGTCTATAAAGTTATGTACTCCGTCTCCAATTAAGACTAAAGTAGTGGGCGTTTTTTCACCATGGCCGTGATGGTGATGGAAAAGCCTTAAGTATCGTTCAGTTAAAAAAAAGGCGATAAAGCCTAAAAGAGTTGGAATAAAAAAATTGGATTCAGCTGCCGCTTCTTGAGCTTCCGGTAAAAGATCTAAAAATGCAAAGGCAAGAAGTACGCCAGCTGCAAAGCTTACTAAATATGTTGAGAAACTTTCAGTGATTGTTTTTTTAAAGATTAAAAAGAAGCTGCCGGCAAGTGATGCAATAGAGCCTATTAATGTGAAGATTAGGATATAGGCTAGCATTATTTGCCTTTTTTCTCTTCATCGGGTAAAAAGAGAATCGCTAAAAAAATCAGGCCTGCAAAAATGGGAACAACAATTGTGAACCAGCCGATGCTTAAGTTAAAGACAATGTAAGTAAAGATCAAAAGGCCAGCAATAAAGGCGATATTTAAATAAAAGCCCTTGTCGAGTTTTATTTTTTTCATTAAATGCTAGTATTGCAAATGGCACAAAAATTATCAAGGGATGTATAATATTGACTTATAGTATATAATTATTATTTTGTATGGAACGAGTTTTAGCAGGAAGTTTTGATTTCGAAGGTAATGCTAGCACGAACGGATCAGGGGAACCGAAGGATTATTGGATTGATCCGGTAAGACAGTACTTGAGCGAAATAGGCAAGATTCCTCTTCTATCTGTTGAGGAAGAAAGGTTTATGGGAAGCAGGATGCTTCTAGGCCGGTTAGCTGCAATTTCCCTGAGTGTGGTTTCCCAAAGAGAAAATTTGCCGAAAAAACAGGTTAAATTAGTTCGTGATGAGTTAAATAAGAAAGGGTCGCGACGCTTGCTTGCCTGTTTAGAACCCGAAAAATTCCCGGCCCTGGAGACTTTGAATAGTCAAGTTTTGGAAGAAAAGCTTAGATCTCTTCAAAAGCCAGTCAGTTTTGAGGATGTGCTTTTTGGATATACTTGTTGGATAAATGAGCAGTTAGACTGTGCAACAAGTAGTGCTAACGGTCATAAACGAGCAGATGCTATAAGTGGCGTAATAGAAAACCAGATAGCACTTGTTAAAGATGGTGCAATAGCGTGTGAGGTGATGGTTAAGTCTAACTTAAGATTAGTTATCGGTCCAGCAAAAAGATTAGCCGAAAAAGGGACGCCACTTTTGGATCTTATTCAAGAAGGGAATCGTGGTTTAATTCGCGCAGTTGAGAAATTTGACTCAACTCTAGGATACAAATTTTCTACATATGGAAGATGGTGGATAAGGCAAGCAGTTGAAAGAGGTTTTGCCGATAAAGCCCGTCATGTTAGACTGCCAATTCATGTCGTTGACAAGATTCCTGTAGTATTACGTATTAAAGATGAACTTTTTGAGATGAATGGAAGAGACCCTTCCTATCGCGAGATTATAAGAAGGGCAACGGAAATGGGTGTTAGGGTTTCGGAAGAAGAAATAAAAGCAATACTTTTTGGATTGGAAATAATATCTTTGGATACGCCGGTAGGAGAAGAAGAGGATTCGACAGTAGTGGATTTTGTTAGCGGTAATGAGGTAGATGTAGAAGAACAGGCTTTTTTGGAAGACAAATCAGAACAGGTCAGGCAAGTAATGGGGAGAGTGCTAACTGAGCGCCAAAGAAAAGTTTTGGAACTGCGTTATGGAATTGCCGATGGCAGAGTGCGAACTTTGGAAGCTGTCGGTGAAGCGTTCGGATTTTCGAGAGAAAGGGCCAGACAAATTGAAAGTGATGCCTTAGTACGTTTAAGGAAGTGTGGAGATCTTGAAGAATGCAGAGAACGTGATCCCCAGGCAATTCCCACGGGGTCGGCACAGATTTTGGGTTCGAATACTGGCAGTCGCAGAAGAGCGAAAGCTTAGCTTCTTTTAATTTTGATGGCTTCCACTAATTTAACTGCTAAAAATCTGGAAAAAGAACTCAGACAGGTCGCGAGTGCAGAAAGAGCACGGATTCTTGGCCGTTTTTTTAAAACCGGCAAAGGACAATATGGAGAAGGTGATGTATTTTTGGGTGTAACCGTTCCCCAAGTGCGAAGTTTAGCCAAAAAGTTTAGTGATCTAAAAATAAATGAAATAAAGAATCATTTAAAGTCAAAAATTCACGAAGAAAGGCTGGTTGGGCTTTTGATCTTGGTTGACCTGTTCCAAAAAGGGGACGATAAAAATAAGAAGCAAATTTTTAATTTTTATTTAAAAAATACAAAATATGTTAACAATTGGGATCTTGTTGATTTAACTGCCGAAAAAACCGTCGGAGCGTATCTTTCAAATAGGTCAAAGTCGATTCTTTACAAACTGGCAAAATCGAAAAGTCTTTGGGAAAGAAGAATTGCTATAGTTGCAACTTATTATTTCATAAAAAATAATGAATTTGACGAAACTCTAAAAATCGCCAAAATATTGTTCTCTGACAGTCATGATCTTTTGCACAAAGCAGTTGGCTGGATGTTAAGAGAAGTAGGCAAAAGAAATCAGATGACTCTGGAAAAATTTTTAAGAAAGAATTACAAAAGTATTCCCAGAACCACTCTTCGCTATGCGATTGAGCGATTTGATGAGAAGTTAAGAAAAGCGTATCTATTAGGCAGGGTTTGAAACATAAGGTGGTGTTTTTAGTATAATTTTTAAGATGGCGGATTTAGAAAGACTTACTGTAACTCATGTTAATATCCGAACAAGTATCATGTTATTGCTTTTAAGGCTTATACTTTTGGATATTTTCGGGGCAGTGTTTGTAGTTATTTATTTTTCGACGGTTTTGGGCTCAGTTTTTTCCTCGGATATTAAAGCAGAGCTATTTTCTTTCAATTTTCTGTTCTTCTTAATTTTAGTAATTACCAAAATTGGTTTGACTGTTTTTGTCGTGTTGGAATGGTTAAATGAATATTACGAGATTACACCCAAAAATATTATTTACAAGAGGGGTTTAATTTTTAGGGAAATAGACAGATTTTCACTTGATAAGGTAAGAGCAGTAGGTGTTCAACAAGGAATTTTTGGCAAGCTTATTAACAGCGGTACTGTTACACTTTATGACGTTAGACTTAACAAGTATATTGACCTCTTTCAAATTCACAATCCGATGAAATATCTTCACGTACTTGAGGATTTGATTCCAAATCTTGAAGAAAGAAAGACAGTACTTCGAGAGCATATGAAAGAAGAGGAAGTTTCGTGATCATGATATCGAATGTATGAATAATGATTTTAATTCGAAGACAGCTAAAGAAATAGTTTTAAATATCGCTGCTAACCTGGGAAGACTTACCGATTGTGTTATAGTGGGGAAAAGTGAACCCATTAGTAGGATTATCGAAGAAACTGAAGGCTACCTTAGGGAATTGGAAGTAGTCCAAAGATCCAGAGAATTTGAGAAAACATTCAAACTTTTCAAGTTCAGTTTTGAGAAGCTAAAACAAAGTAAACATTTGGATTATGATTGGGCGGAGACAGCTTTGACTTGGTCAAGCATCTTAACTCATCGGGCAAAACTTGCATAACTTCTGATGACCAGGATTTTACTGTTTACGATTTTTATTCTGGCAATTGTTGTTTTTGGCATATACGTATTTAAAATCCGAAATGTTCAGTTCGAAACCACCTCAAACTTCTCAAATGCTGTACAAGAAAAGCCTCTGGATAAATACACCATCGAAAACCTTTCCAAACAAACCTTTGAAAAAAGCAACATAGAAATTAGCAGATTGATTGGCGAAAATGAAGATTTTGCTTCCTATATCTTCTACTTTTATCCCCAAGGTCTCAAAGTGAGTGGGCTTTTAAATGTGCCAAAAGGAAGTGGTGAATTTTCGACAATCGTGATGTTTAGAGGCTACGTTGACCGTGAAGATTATTTAACCGGTGTTGGGACGCAGCGTGCTGGCGAAATGCTTGCAAGAAACAATTTCGTAACTTTGGCACCGGATTTTTTGGGGTATGGCGAGTCGGATAATCCTTCTTCTGATGTGATGGAAGAGCGTTTTCAGACTTATATTACGGCCTTGACTCTGCTTAGTTCTCTTGGAAACTTGAACAATGAATTGGCAACTAAAAATATTGAAGCCAGAGCCAGTAGAGAAAAAGTCGGAATTTGGGGTCATAGCAACGGCGGGCAGATTGCTTTGACGATTCTTGAGGCTAGCGGCAAGTTATACCCAACTGTATTATGGGCGCCAGTTTCCAAGCCTT
>Ga0209542_10011216_pt1 | contig 15933 bp, 22 predicted proteins | sample RifCSPhighO2_01_FD_184028 | JGI IMG/M metagenome (GOLD analysis project Ga0209542, IMG submission 184028) | Soil microbial communities from Rifle, Colorado - Rifle CSP2_plank highO2_0.1 (SPAdes) (version 2) | ecosystem: Environmental > Terrestrial > Deep subsurface > Rock core/Sediment ... | reverse complement strand
AAGGATAATCCATTCCAAAAAATCATACCAAATTGCGTGTCCGCACGAATAATCGTATTCCTCGATATTGTAAGCCGTCTCCCCAATCGGCAGACTCGGCATCGGAATGTGGTTTGCAGATACGATTTGAGCACACACAAATATAGCAGTGGCCAAAATCAGGCCAAAAACTGTTTTCATTCAAATGCTTCCTTTCTAAAAATATTCATAGCGCGGCGCAGAAAAAAAGAAAAGCCCCGCCTATGCAACCATCAGTTCTTTAGCTCAAAAATTTTGCGGTTTTGAGGAGAAGTATTGGTTTGGTCAAACACCAAAAATTCATCACCTATCGAAACCTTAAATCCTTCGCGCGCGACAATAACAGAGTAACAACCCTTCGTTCCGCCTTTCCACGGTTGCGCTTCCCTGTCATCTGACAAGGTTATTTTGGTGCCATCCGGCAACTTAATTATCAATAATTTTCCGTCAAGTTCTAGCACCGCCGTAGCTTTCTCCACTTGTTTTTCTTCTTCTGCCATAACCGCCTCCTTTAAAAGTCTATCTGCACAAATATCTTTAACTGTCATGCAATCGATCATAAGCACTCCTATTTTTTCTAAACCGAATCTAGCGCTATACAGGCAAATCGTCAAGAGACAGCTCTTCGTCGAGGTCTTCGGCGAGAAGTTTATCGGACAATAATTCTTCTTGATCGTTTTTTTGTTCTTGTTCCATATTAGAAATTATTTTTTCCCTTCTTTAATAAGCTCCGCAACATTGTTTGGTACTTCCTCATAATTACTAAATTCCATAGTATATGAAGCTCTTCCTTCCGTCATTGAACGGAGCTTTGTTACATACCCGAACATTTCGGACAAAGGAACTTTCGCGTCAACAACTTTTACATTAATGCGTTCACCCATGTGCTCGATGCGTCCTCTTTTTGAAGAAAGGTCTCCCGTAACATCTCCCAGAAACTTATCCGGCGTCACAACCTCAACTTTCATTATCGGCTCCAAAATGCACGCTCCCGCGCGCTTAGCCGCCTCCTGCAAGGCGATAGATCCGGCTATCTTGAACGCCGCTTCCGAAGAGTCCACTTCGTGGTACGAACCGTCGTATAGAGCGGCTTTTAGATCTACCAACGGAAATCCGGCGACGACTCCTTTGTCCAACGCCTCTTTAACTCCTTTTTCGATCGGAGTAATAAATTCCTGCGGTACAACTCCTCCTCTTATTTCGTTTATAAATTCAAAACCTTTTCCGCGCTCGTTGGGTTCAACACGTATCCAGACATGTCCGTATTGTCCTCTTCCTCCGGATTGTTTGATGTATCTTCCTTCAGCTTCGGCCATTTTTTTAATGGTTTCTTTATAAGCAACCTGTGGGCGGCCGACGTTCGCTTCAACTTTAAATTCCCGTTTCATCCGGTCAACAAGAATTTCCAAATGAAGTTCCCCCATTCCAGAAATAATCGTCTCCATTGTTTCTTCATCTCCCTTGATGCGGAAAGTCGGGTCTTCTTCGGAAAGCCGGCGCAAAGCCAGGCCCATTTTTTCTTGGTCGGCTTTTGTTTTGGGTTCGATGCGTAAAGATACGACGGGCTCCGGAAACACGATTGATTCCAATCTTATCGGGTGTTCGGGGTCGCAAAGCGTATCGCCGGTTCTTGTATTTTTTAATCCGACAATCGCTCCGATATCCCCCGCCTGCATTTCTTTAACTTCTTCGCGGTGATTCGCATGCATGCGCAAAATTCTGCCTACGCGCTCTTTGTCTCCGGTTTTGGAATTTAAAACATATGAACCTGCCGAAAGCGTTCCCGAGTAAACTCTAAAATAAGTTAATTGTCCGACATAAGGATCAGTTTGAAGCTTAAAGGCGAGCGCCGCAAAAGGCACGTCATCTTTCGGCTCGCGCGTAACCTCCGCCTCCGTCTCAAGATCATGCGCCACAAGAGAAGGAACATCGGCGGGAGAAGGCAAATAATCCACAACGCCGTCAAGCATCATTTGCACTCCTTTATTTTTGAGCGCCGAGCCGCAAAATACAGGAACCAGCGCATATTCCAAAGTGGCTTTTCTTAAAGCGGACTTAAGTTCGGCATCGGATATTTCTTTTCCCTCTAAAAATTTTTCCGTCAAAGATTCGTCTGATTCGGCGATCTTTTCTACAAGTTTGGCGCGCCATTCCTGCGATTCTGCTTTTTTATTTTCCGGAATATCTTCAACAATAACTTTTTCGCCGTGCTCGCTTTCGAACTTAACAAATTTCATTCTCATCAAATCAATTACTCCGGAAAAATCGCTTTCCAGGCCGACCGGCAAGTTTAACGCAACGGCATTCGGAGTCAGACGATCCAAAATCGAATCAAAACTTTTTACAAAATTTGCGCCGGTGCGATCAAGTTTATTTACAAAACAAATACGTGGAACTTTATATTTATCTGCCTGGCGCCAGACGGTTTCGGATTGCGGCTCAACTCCTGCAACTCCGTCAAAAATAACAACTCCTCCATCCAAAACACGGAGCGAGCGCTCAACCTCAACGGTAAAATCCACATGGCCCGGCGTATCAATAATGTTTATGCGGTACTCGTGCGATTTGTCTTTCTTCTCGTGAGGAATATAAGAAGGCGTCCAAAAACAGGTTGTCGCGGCGGAAGTAATTGTAATGCCTCGCTCCTGCTCTTGCTCCATCCAGTCCATGATAGCCGCACCTTCGTGCACCTCTCCTATTTTATGCGAAACTCCGGTATAAAAAAGCACCCGCTCGGAAACCGTGGTTTTCCCCGCATCGATATGGGCGATTATTCCTATATCCCTAACTCTTTCGATTGGGTACTCTCTCATAAATCATCAACGAATAACGAATCTAATACTAATAAACGAATGATAAATCAACTAATAATTAATCTGTTGCTAATAAGCGAATAGTAAAAAGATTAACATGGAAAAATAAAAAAAAAAAGATGCTCGTAATTTTTAACTTCTATTGACACGCTGTTGTTCTCGTGCTAGCTTACAAGCAGATCTTTTAAAGGATAATTTGTTTATGAAAAAATTATTTGGGCTTCGCGAAACGCCAAGCGATGGGCTTGTTCTTTTTAAAAAGATTGGCCACCTAGACACTCTCAACAATTTAATTCCTTGCATAGACATACCGACAGCTTCATGCCAAACAGAATACATATGGTCGGAAGGGCCTGGACATATCTCAACAAAAGATGTCACAAAGTGGCTGAGTCCTGATGAGGTATTCTTTTTTCTCAGAGCCCAAATCGTTTTCGAGCGAATATCTAAGCGGTTCGCCAATCTCAAATCCTTCATACCAATAGAGGACGGCATCATATTTGTCTGTGATCAATTACTTATCATGCGCGCGCGTGATGAAATAGCAACTTCCGTTGTTGGCGTATACATGCGAGACAATATTTTTTTCTGTGCTGGGCAGAAATGCAAGGGCTCGCTTTCTGAACTCCAAAAAACTCTATTAAATCAAAAAATCCCGTGCGGATTTGAAATATCCCGCAGTAATAGCGATAGCTGGACAACGAACTATTGCGAACTGCGAAATAAATCAGCAAAAGCGGCCTAAAACCGCTTTTTTATTTTGCAACATCAAAATTTATGATACGTTTGAACGACACTTTGTCGCTAGAAAAATTGGCAAGAATAGCCAATTGCAAGCCGCTGCTTTTTAAATATTGTAAAACCTGATCAATATTGCGCTTTGAAAATTTATCTCCCTTTTTGAGCTCTAAAATAACTTTTCCCTCCACAAGAAAATCCAGTTGATAACGCCCGATACTAGCGCCATTAAATTTTAACGGAATACTAAATTGTTCCTTAAAATTTATGCCTGCATCCTTAAAAGCGCTGGCCATTGCCCTTTGATAATACTTTTCATGATGACCAGGGCCAAGCGCGTTATAAACAGAATATAAAGCTCCAACTATTTTATAGCTTAATTCTGGATGGGCAAGGTCTTGTCGGGTTACTTTAGTAGCGGTCATAGTATCAACAAATAACGAATCTAATACTAATAAACGAATCTGGATTCATTCGCTTATTCGTTTCTGATTCGCTATTCGCTGATGGCGCATTACCATGCAAAATGGGCAAAGGCGCGGTTGGCTTCGGCCATGCGGTGAGTGTCTAATTTTTTCTTGATGGCAGAACCTTCGTTTTTGATGGCAAGTAAAATTTCTTCGGCCAATTTTTTTGACATTGGTTTGCCTTTTTTTGCGCGCGCGGCGGCTATAAGCCAGCGCATCGCAAGGGCGTTGCGCCTTTCCGGGGAAACTTCACGTGGCACCTGGTACGTTGCCCCTCCAACCCTCCTTGGGCGGATCTCAACCAAAGGCGCCACGTTTTTCAATGCGGCCTCCAGAACAGTAACGGGATTTTCCGCCCCCTGCGCTTTACTTTTCTTCAGCTCATCCAGCGCCCCCCAGATAACGCGCCTAGCCACCGCCTTCTCGCCAGAGAGCATTAAATGATTTACGAACCTCGATAAAATTATCGAATCATATATCGGGTCTGGAACTATTTCTCTGTTTTCTCTTTTTTTTCTCCGCATATTAAAAAATTAAAATTATGCTTTCGGACGTTTTGCTCCATATTTAGATCTTTGCTGTCTTCTTTTATCAACACCTGTCGTGTCCAAAACGCCGCGGACAATATGGTACTGCACTCCGGGCAAGTCTTTTACGCGGCCTCCGCGGATAACAACCACCGAGTGTTCCTGCAGAGTGTGGCCCTCTCCCGGAATATACGCCGTTACTTCCATGCCATTCGTTAACCTCACGCGGGCGACTTTCCGCAAAGCGGAATTCGGCTTTTTTGGAGTCATGGTTTTAACCGAGAGACAAACGCCCCTTTTGAAAGGAGACGGATAATACATGGGGCGGTTCTTCAACACATTAAACGAGCGCGCCAAAGCAACCGACTTCGCCTTCGCGACTGATTTCTTCCTTGCTCCCCTTACTAATTGATTTACTGTCGGCATTTACCCTCCTAAATTTAACGATTGATAAAAACAGATAATGAAAGTAATATATACTAAAACTTTATTTAATGCAAGCCGAACGGCTTATCCCAAAATTTTGGAGGGTAAATAAAAAATAGGCGTCAATGCGGCGCCTATAGGTTGTCCCGTACATAACTTAAAATTAAAATGTCGATGACCAACATTACTATGCCCGTAATACTTATCACTACGCTCATGAATGCCTCCAAAAACTTGCCCTCGGTGAATTCCGGAAAAAAATCATAACCCAAAACAGATTTAAGAAATACGCAGGCCAAGACCACAAAACAAACTCTGGGGAAAATCAGCCCCAAAACAATAACGGCAACAACAATTCCGATTCCTTCAAAAATACCCATTTTAAAACCTGGCACCACTCTAGCATATAAAAAAATAGCGTCAATGACGCTATTATGCTTTCTTTTCACCCTTGGCGTATTCTGTTGAAGAATACAATGAATCTTTCGTCCATAGAGGATGCCAGGCGCCACCGAATGCCCCGTAAATCTTATCAAGGCCAAAAATTGCAAACATGTTCTGACAGTATGTGCACGAATAAGACGGTTCGCTTCTTTCCCATGGAGCCCCATCAGGCCAAAACCCGCCTTCGTAAAAATCGAATCGTTTGAGATCAGCTGGCCGATAGCCCAAATCAAGAACCTGTTTTATACACCAGATCGGCGCGTGTCCGCAATCGCCCAGCGTCGCGTCCATTCGGGACGCTATTCCCATCCTGATGCAAGATGAGCCGTCAAAAGAGCAGAGCCTTTCCTTGCCAAACTGCTTGGTAAAATTTTTGTTCGTACTTTGGGTAATAAGTTTATCGCCATCGTAAACAAGGCAGGCAAATCGCATTTTTGGGCAAACCGCCTCTCCTGAAAATGCCAGCTTCCAACAGCGTTGGAATTTTTCGTCTGAAAAAAGCGAATTTGAATTTAAAAGCACATCAACTTTTGTTTTAATGGCCGTATATCGCTGAACCGTCTTCGGATATTTTATGGTGTCCAATCCATAACTTCGCCAATCCTCGCTGGCACAAAGCTCCCCAGTTTTTCCCCAAAGCAAATCCTCGTATGGAAAATCGGGAGGAAATTGCGCCCGTGAAAGATCGATTATTTCCATGCCATTCGCATCGCAAACCTCGTTCCAATAATGAGAACGGGAACCGAGCTTGTCTGCCCATTCTTTCGGAAACAAGGCTTTCTTGATTCTGTAGCCAAGAAAATCCTGTACAATACATGCCGTCACAAAACAATGTCCCTGAGTAGGATTTTTCTGCGTCCATTTATCCGGAGCATCCGATGTCTCGCGGGAACAAGATTGTTTCAAAAGATATTTCAACTCAACCAATGGGATATTCATATGACTATCCTTTTCAAAATCTTCCATTAGACTATCAAAATAAAAAAATAGCGTCAAATGATTTGAAAATCGTATTTTTTTCATATATTATTCGGTTAGATATCATTTGGAGCAAAAATGCCGGATTATAGATGCCGCATTTGCGGCAATGGATTTGATAATGAAGAGGAAGCTGAAAAATGCAGAGCACGGGGCATAACGATGTTTTCGCATAAAGTCGGCGACCTTGTAAGTTTTACGAGAACGCGGAAAAGCACCGTAACGAATTTTTGGGTCCGCGAAACGTTTGAGGGCATTATAGAACGCATAGATCTTTGGCTGCCAAAACGTTATCCGGGCCATGAGTACGGAATAGCGGCAATGAGTTATTTTGTGAAAGAAAAAAACGGCAAAAAAAGCCTGCAGTCATCTCTTTTGGACGACCCGATGAGAGTCGTTTCAGCAGAGGAATTTTTCGCGGAAGCACGAAAAATGGACCTGTGGCTTCACGATAAGCTTGAAAGATTAAAAAAGCGTATCTCATAACCCCCGCGAAACGCACCGGGGGTTATTTCCTAAAACCCGGCGCCGGTAATGAAGCGAAAAAGATAATTCATGGCCGGCAAAACCGTCCAATCAAGAAACGGCGTAAAAAATATGAGTGCCAATAAAATTATGAAACCGTAGCTACCGAAAGATTCAAAAAACATCAATCCACGCGGATATATCGCGGAAAAAATTTTTGAGCCGTCCAGTGGCGGAATAGGAATTAAATTAAAAAGCGCCAAACCAAGATTGAGAATAGTGATCGATGCGATTATCGTCAAAAACTTTTCCGGCAATGAAAAAATATCCGAGAATCTGAAAAGCAATCCGAAAATCACGGCAATAATAATATTGCTCGCGGGCCCCGCAATACCCACCAAAAACGGCCCCCATTTTTGGTTCCGCAAATTATACGGATTATAAGGCACGGGCTTTGCCCATCCAAACCCGATAAACAACGGGAGGAGTATCGTCCCCACGGGGTCAATGTGCGGAAGCGGGTTTAATGTAAGCCTGCCCTCGTTTTTTGCCGTGTTGTCCCCCATGGCATAGGCCGTAGCGCCGTGCGATACCTCGTGCACTATTATCGAGAAGAGCAATATCAATATTCTAAATACGGAGTCGATTACTTGATTCATTATAAGTATGATGCTAATATGCGAATCATATGCTAATAATGCGAATTGCTAATGAAGAGTATTCGCAATTTGTAGATTAGCATAAAATTAGCTGATTTGCATTACACTATGTCTAAACAATGTACAATTTGTGAAAAAGGGTCTGTTGTTATGGGAACGCGCCGCCTGCTTCGCGGCCACTACAACCTGACCAAAACATCAAGAAAATATCCCAACCTCCAATGGGCTTCTTTGCCTGACCGCGTAGGCGGGCCCAAAGGTGGCCGCATCAAAATCTGTACAAGGTGCATGAAAGCAGGGAAACATTTGAAAATGAAATAATTCTCTATTGTCGGGCCAAGCGGAATTGAACCGCTATCATACCCACCCCAAGGGTACGTACTGCCGTTATACTATGGCCCGCCTAGACTCGGTCTAGCCGAAGCTGACCCGTCTTGCGTTGCTGACGATCTTATGATATTATAAATACTAGATTTGATATAGAGAGGAAGATATGTTCATTAAAAAATTTGCCGGTTATTTAACAACCCTGTCGCTTCTTTTAATTTTATCCGGCTGTTTTGCCGCCGTGATTTCTGAACCATATCCTGTCGCCCGGCCCAATCCTGTTTACAGACGCTATCCGTCGCCACAACCCCCGCGTTGCGTCGATTGGCGCTACGACAGATGGGGAAGGCCTTACTGTCGCTACTGGCGATAATAAATTCAACGCGTGCCCGGGAAAAATTCCCGGGCTTTCTTTTTGGCCTATTTACAAAAACCTTCGCCGGTGCTAGCTTCTAAATCAGAATAAACACGCGGAGGTTCTTAATATGCGCAATCTCATTTTGGCGCTCGTAATGTTCTTTTTAATTTCTATTCCGAATCTGCTCTTTGCCGCGGAATTTTCACCACTGGATGCCAGCTTTCCGGACCGCTGGGTAAAAGCCCAAGAATATTCCTGTACGCCTAAAACCGGAATAGAAATTAAAACGACGAGTTATGTGTATGAGTCGCTTAGCAACGTAACAAAAATCGTCATGTTGCAAGAAAAAAACGGGGTTGTTTTTTTTCAAAGCAAGATATTTTTTTCTGAAAAAGGCCCCGGAGAATTCTTAGTAGAGATTAAGAGAGGCGACGAGGTGTTTACATTCAAAAACAAAGAGATAGATATACCCAAATTTCAGGTAATTTATCTTGAGGCCTCCGAGCTTACTATAGAAGAACTCATTAAATGCAATTTTTAACCTATCCTGCCCGACAAGACTGGCATTTAGCATAATAATAGCTGGAACGACCTGCTATTTTTTTTCGTAAAATTTCTGTGTGGCACCTAAAACATTTTTTGCCTTCCCTGCCGTAAATCACCCTCTTTTCAAAATATCCGCCCGAATCTCCGTCCGGATGGAACCAATCGCGCATAGTTGAGCCGCCCAACTTAATGCTTTTTTTGAGAACCGAGCGAAGCGCTCTCCAAAGCAAAAGAATTTCTTTTTCATCTAAAGCGGAGATTTTCCGCTCGGGATGTATTTTCGCCTTCCACAAAATCTCATCCGCCATAATATTGCCAATGCCGGCAATATTTTTTTGATCGAGAAGAAATGCTTTAACCGCTCCGCGGCGTCGCTTCAAAGCAATCGTCCCCTCCCCCCTCTTTTCTAAAGAGGGGGATTTAATCAAATTCTTCATACCTTGAAGTCCTACGGTTAGCGCGTCAGTGCCCAAAGTTTTAAAATAATTATCTTCTAATACTTTTTTTGCGGGCCCATACCAAATGACGCCAAATCTTCTAACATCGTGAAATACCAAATCTTTTCCGTCGGATAACTTAAACCGCCGTCGAATATATTTATCTTTAAAATCACGCTCAACGATCAATAACCTCCCGCTCATCCGCTGATGAAATCCCAAAATGAAGGAAGTCGGACTTCCTTCAAGACGCAGGAGAATCGCCTTGCTTCTCCGCTCAACATTCAAAATTTTTTTATTGCCCAAATCTAAAATCTGCTTGCCTTTTAAAAGTGGTTTTAATTTTCTTACGGTTGTTTCTACTTCGGGGAGTTCGGGCATAGAAAAAATATAAAACAAAAAACCGCTATACGCTAGCGGATGTTTTTGGAATGTTTGGGCTGTAATCCTTTTAATTTTTCGATAATTTTATTTAAATCTCTCGCGGCGTGCTCTGGCTCTGTCCGCAAATAAGCTTCCCATATTTTTAAAGTTACTTCGCTGACTTTATCACCATACAAATAAACAGAAAACCGTTCCTTAAGGCCTATTGAACATTCCTGCGTTGAAAAAAATAAATTACAACCACCATCCCTAGCATTGCCTTTTTGCGCCACGATTTTATTTGGAGCCCCCAAATCTATGGATCCATCTTTCTCAAGCCATTGAAAACCAATTTTTTTCTTCCCCTCGAAAATTATCGTTTTACCCTTGCTGTCTTTTCTGCTTCCGTATTCTTTTATCATAAGAACTCTCCTGTGTCTTGATATCTATATGAAATATTAACGCTTGGCTATATTTTGTCAATTTTGTGTCCCCCACGGGGAATTCCTGCCCGCAATGCTAAAGTATAGCTTTTGTAGACGGGGAATCTCGATCATTATGCTCTCGCCGAGATTCGAACTCGGATTTCGAGCTTCGGAGGCCCGCGTCCTATCCATTGGACGACAAGAGCAATTTTACGTATGTCTATCCGCTACCACGCTGGCCCCGAAAGAATATGGTTTGATGACGGCGTCGAAGCCGTATCCCTTTACCATGCCGACGACGGTGTCTATGAATTCCCGCGTTGGGCCGTTCTCGCCGACATCAATATGTATTTGGTCGTCCCAGAAAAATTCATCTCCCAAGGTTTCTTTAAGGCAGCCGCGGAGCTCCTGCGCCAGCGTTATCGAGTGGATGGTCTCTCGGTAGATCCTGTCGCGGAGATCGTGGCACTTTGTCGTCTTTGATCTCGTCCAAAAGTGAATTCCCCCGTTCCCCACGCGCCAGACAGTGATCGCCGTAACAAAATTGGTCTCAGAATGCGCCGCGGAATCGGTCCCCACGATTATTTTATATTTTCTTTGTGGTTTAGAATTTATAAATTCGTGAACGGAGACAACGACCTCTCCCAAACTCATTTCGTTCCCCACTATATTAAAAAATGTTGTTCCATCCATCCCGTTAGAAATAGGACACAGACGCAAAATGCGCCTTGCCCTTTAAATTATTGCCTATAAACTTTAATGTTTTGTTATATATCATGTTTTTAACTATGCGTCCGCGATTTCTAACGGGATCCATAATATTTAAAATAAACTTGTCTGTGAATGAGCGTCCAAATTTACCTCCATCTTACCCCAGCTTACGGGAATAGCAACCCTTCCCGATGAATTCCTGGAATAAAAAAGCACGTGCCCGTTTTTTTGGCCGTACTCCCAAAGGGCTTTCGTCAGCTCGACGTCTTTTAAACAATATTTTTTTATATCGTCTATCCTTCCCTCTTTATACCAACGCAATGCCTGCATTCCGTCGCCGGATTTCCTGGCGCCCAAGGTCGTCTCCGAAAGATTGTCTAAAGATATGCGAAAGCCCGCTCCTTTTGCCACATCTTCCATCAGATCCAAAGTTTTCAAGCTTTTCAGGCTCCAGCCGATATAGGGCTGGAGCACCGGAATATCAAAGTGATGAATATTGAAGCCGACCACGCGACGCGCGCCCTGGATCATTTTTTCGAACTGTGGAATTTCATGCTCCTCAAAAGCATAATATCTATCCTCTCCTGAAACATGCGCACCGACGACGGAAATGCCGAGCTTGTCGAAATTGCTTTTACCCCCCACCTCGTCAAAAGATTTTTTAGTCTCAATATCGAAAACAACATCGTAGGTGTTCATCCCGTTAGAAAATTATTTGTGTCCATAAATAAACTATATACTCTTTTCCTCCTAATAATCCTACTAGCCCGCTAAATATTGTGAATTTTCTAACGGGACCAGTAGATATATTTGTACCCTATTTATAAAGGGTAATCAACGGCCCAGGCGCCCGGGCCAAGGACGAGAAGAGCCAAAAGCGCCGCCAATATCAGAAAATCGAATTCCAGACTCATGCTCGGCGCCTCGGATCTCGCTACAAATGGCTCTGCTCTCCGCACCCAAAAAATAATTACCAAAAACTCTATCGCTAATATTGCCGCGGCAAATTGCATAAAAAGCCCGATCAATATCAATATCCCACCGAGAAATTCCGCCAGCGTAACAACCCATGCCCAAAATTTTCCGGGACGAAACTTCAGCGATTCCAACCACCCGGCAAGCTGCGCCTTGTCATTTTTTAACTTCGGCCATCCGTGTGCCAAAAAAATAACCCCAAGTGCCAAACGCAAAATTAACGGCCCGTAAAATTGAAAATCGAATAATTGAGGCAGTATGCTTAACATATTTATTTTTTTTCTATAATTTCTTTTCTAATATTTTTTAACTCAAGCTCTTTTTTTTCTTTCCGCACAGCCCCGATGTATCTGCCGAGCTTGCGCATATCTTCTATATCCGAATTTTTTTTATGCCTTTCGCGGCGCGAAGTTATAATATCTTCTTTCGCCGTCTTTGCTATTTCCGGGAACATTTCTTTTTGTTTTGGCGGCTCTTCCATGTAAATATACTAACAAATTAGGGCCGAAAGCGCTCTATTGACTTTTATTAAGATTTAATATATAATGTAGTCAAATGAAAAACATACTAAAAATAAGCCTAATTTTAAGTATATTGGCCATATCGGCGCCTTTTAGCGTAAGTTTTGCTGCTTCTTCTTATTCATACACCGGCGGCAATTGCACTGCCGGATTATGTTACGACTGGATAGCGGATGACCAAATACCGCGCCAGGCACCAACACCAACACCCACATATTATCCTCCGAACTATTATTATGGAGTTCCTACTGTAAATTTATCCGCCAGCAAAACTTCAATCAATTATGGTGAGACAATCGGATTGTCCTGGACAACCTCGAACGCAAGTTCCTGTTATGGATCAAATTCTTGGTCGGGAAATAAAAACCTTTCCGGTTCAGAATATGTATATCCGATAAACTCAAGCACTTATACCATAACCTGCATTAATTCTTATGGTTCAAATTCAGCAAGTCAGATAATTTATATAAATCAGCCAGTCGCGCCAGTACAAACTGGACTTGGAGTGGCTTGTTCAATTTCTCCATCTTCGCCAAGAATCGGCAATACCGTCACATTCAGCGCCGTTGAAAGCGGGGGAACGGCTCCTTATTATTATTCGTGGTCAGGAGATATTTCCGGGACTTCAAAATCCGTCTCAAAAACTTTTTCTACAACAGGTGAAAAAACGGCTACCGTCAAAATTACAGACGCGCTTGGCAGGACGGCAAACGGAACATGCAAGGCGAATGTTTTGGCCGCCGCGCCCCCGCCGGCTGCCGAACCTGCTCCAAAACCAACGCCAACTGCCGGACAAGTCCAAGGCGCGACAACCGTCTGTAAAACAGTAACCTTGTGCATTGATACTGAAGGAAAAATAACTCAACCTTCTCCGACGCCGACTATCTCACCAACCCCTATCGAAGTTTCAGAAACGGAAAACGGCGGCAAATCATTCCTAGCCTCGATCTTCAACATAAACGTGAACACGTGGACAAGAATAAAATCGCTTCTTAAGTGGTACTTGGCGATACTCGCGATAATTCTCTTCGTCGCGATCGCCTACTTCGTTATCAAACGCATCACCGGAAAAGACGTGAAGTAAGCACGTACATCGCTATTCCTGCGGCAACGGAGACATTCAATGATTCTTTTTTGCCGAACATCGGGATCTCCAAAACTGCATCCGATTTTCTAAGGATGCTTTTTGGTACACCGCTGACCTCGTTCCCGAGAATTAGCACAACTCTCAACTTGGCGTCCGGGACGCCAAGTAACCTCATTCCCGACTTGGAAGCTAAGCTTCCAAGTCGGGACCTTGAAGCGAAGCGATCCAGCGAAACGCTGTTTTTGGATTGTTCGAGAGATGCTACAAAAACTTTTTCCGACTTCAATTTTTTTATCAGCGCGCCGGCATTTTTTACTTTTTCCCACGGGACGAATTTTTCTGAACCCAACGCGGTTTTTGCAAAATCTTTCCTTAACTTGTCGAAGAGATCGTAAGGTTCGGGTGTGTAGCCGGCCAGATATATTTTTTTGACGCCCATCGCGTCCGCAGTCCGGAAGATCGCGCCGACGTTATGCAGGCTCCTAATATCCAACAATATTAAAATAAGGAAAGATCGCATTGAAGAGGCTTGCAAAATTGGCGTAAAAAACCGAAGCAGTTCTTGATTCTTTAATTTCAAATTCAACTTCGTTCGTAGTGCAAATGGCATTGGGAAGCGTTGAATATAGCGCATAAGCAACATGTTTCTGGTCTATAACGACATCGGCATAACGCTTGATCTTCGTTGGTTTAAACTGGTAGGACTCCAACCTCGAAGCATTGTTCGCCGCTTCACCTCTCGTGGTTCCCCCATAAGTTTTCGTTTCAACGCCATCAATCGTTTCGTGCCAATAAAAATGCCAATCTTTTGTCGGGGAAGATGATACTTGCCACCTTACCGTCGGCGGCCCATCTTCAAGATAGAAAACATTCCCGGGCCATAAGCTCGTCGCGCAATCTATGCGCCCATAAGGTCCTTCATAGGGCACGCCTGCCTTCAATCGCGACAATACGATTGCTGTTTTTGGAGTCGGTGTGGGAGTTGGCGAAGGCACAGCAACGACAACCTCGATATTTATTTCATCCTCAAAAGCCATGTTATCAATATAACAATTGAGCTTAAAGACTTTATTGTAACCGATATTCCTGATAACTTCCGATCCTGAAATCGGGTACGTGAGTGAGCCCGACCAGTCTTTCAGTTTGCCGCAATACCACCATTTATGATTACTTAATGTCCACGAAAGAGTTATGTCGGAGCCGGTGGTAACTTTAATCGGCCCATCAGAGCCATTTATTTTAAGATCCATCCGCGGAGCGGCGCCCGATACCGAAACTTCGTTCGGATCAAAATAGGGCGCTGTCGGAGCATAAAAACCGGGTTTGGACACAACGGACGGCTGGGGCACCGGCTGTAAAGTTGTCTGTGGCACAGGAGTCGGTTTGACTTCAACGATACCCTCCTCTTGATCTTCTGAACACGCTGTATTTATCATCGCTCTGGTTCTTGGACCCAACAGCCCAAAGCCGTTAGAAGCCGGTGAGCCGGAAGAAACTACACCGTATTTTGCCTGAAAACGCTGAAGCGCTTTCTCGGTCAATGATCCGAAAAATCCGGTTATCAGCGCCTCCGGATATATCCCCGGCAACCCCGCCAAAAAACCCTGCAAATCGGCGACTTCAGTTCCGACAGCGCCTCTCCCCAGGGCGCGAGTCAAGTTCGGACAAGCCATTGCGGCTTCGGATTGGCCGTAAAAAGCAATAAAAAATAACATTATTAAAAATAACGCGGTAATCTTTTTCATTTTTTTATTATAGCACACATTCACCATAAATTGTCAGACAGCTTCGCTTATTTCGATCTTTATCCCGCTCTTTTTAAGGCGCTCCGCGATCGCCTCCGCGGTTTCCTTATCCAACGCTTCGGGCGAGTAGACGCCTTTTTCTTTGAGTTTTGGGATTTCCAGCGCAAAGATCGCGGCAGACGCGCCGGCTGCGTAAGAAATATAATTGGAGCCCGAGTGGAGTTTGTTTACTTCCGCCTGCGGAGGGAAAAGAATATCTCCGCGTAAAATCTTTTTCTTCTTATCAGAAACGCCGGCCACAATAACGCTCGCCCAAAAATGCGCGTCCCTGAATTTAGGGGAAGCGGCCAATTTTTTCATTTCCTGCGGAGACGGAACATCCGGCCAAACTTTTGTAATAAGTTCGTACGGAGAAACCAGTGCGTTCCCTATCCGCACGAGTTTATTTTTCAAAAGCCCGAGTTTATAAAGTGTGTAGACGAACTCTATTTCCGTGCCGCCGATCTTTAAATCGACATATTTGGTTTTTATATATATCGGGATCGTGCCGACCTCCTCCTGGGACACCAGATAACATTTTCTATTCGTGAAAGGTTCGGGAAAACTAAAAAGCTCTTCTTCCCCAAAATTATCTTTTGCTACAAAACGGTTCTTGTCCCACACGTACGGCATCTGCGTTACTTCGTCAAAGGCGATCTCTTTCGACCATGCCGTAAAAGGCATATCGGAAGAAACATTTTCCAAAAGCCTTACTTTAACGGAATCCACGCGGTCGAATCTCAAAGACAACAACTTGGCCACCAGATTGGTCATGCCGGGAGAAGCGGAGGCGTTGATCAAGCCGACCAGATTTTTTGCTTTAAATTAAGGCTTTTCGAAAATGTTTCTTCCGATATGCCTTTT
>Ga0209542_10011214_pt1 | contig 15934 bp, 18 predicted proteins | sample RifCSPhighO2_01_FD_184028 | JGI IMG/M metagenome (GOLD analysis project Ga0209542, IMG submission 184028) | Soil microbial communities from Rifle, Colorado - Rifle CSP2_plank highO2_0.1 (SPAdes) (version 2) | ecosystem: Environmental > Terrestrial > Deep subsurface > Rock core/Sediment ... | reverse complement strand
CTTAAAAGAGGAATGGGAGAAACATTGCGTGGTCTTACCGTCTGGCAACAAGCCAGACATTTTTATGCGAAATGTTTTACCCATAATATGCTTGTGAGGTGCTGTTGATGGAACTTGCAACTAAGCCTTTTTTAAGATAAATTTAAATATCATCCTCATTCAATGCACAATTTATGTTAGACTATCTACTTAATAAAATACCCTTCCAAAAAACTATCATTGCGGCGGCGGCCCTATTTTCTGTTCTAAGTTGTTCTCCCGAGCAAGCGCCTCCTCAAAATTCTCATACTACTCTCCACAGCTATGCGGCAGCAGCACCGCTCTGTGAGAAAAAGGCTTACGCCAGCGACAAGGATCTAGATGGTGCCTTTGATAAAAAAGAAGGAATTTATTCTGGCTGTACCCCTCCCTGGGGATTTGTTGCTTGGGACAAAATTTATGCTGAAGATTGTAATGATACTAACGCCTCTATTAATCCTAATGCTGAAGAGATCTGTAACGCCATTGATGACAATTGTGACGGAATCACCGATTATATTTTAGGGGTAGAATCGTGCGGCGGTGAAGGCGATTGTGAAGAATTTAAGACTGTTCGGTGCATTAATGGAAAATATAAAGATTTTACTGAATGCACGCCGATCAACTCCCTCCTAGAAAGGTGCAATTATCTGGATGATGATTGCAACGGCTTAACGGATGAAATTTTCTCCATTGGTGAACATTGTTATGCTGGCTTTGGTGTATGTAAAACTGATGGTATTATTGACTGTGCCGAAGATGGCAGTACAACCTGCATCGCAACGAGTGATTTACTGCTGTTGCCCGAAGAAGTATGCAACAATCAGGATGACGACTGCGATGGATTGATTGATGACGGGCTAACGCAGACCTGTTATTCGATCTGTGGGGAAGGAACTGAAACTTGTGTGTGGGGGGCGTGGTACTGTGATGCGCCTCAACCAACACCCGAACTCTGCGGCGATGGTATCGATAATGATTGTGATGGCCTGACTGATAAAATTTATGATGTAGAATATTCTGCCGGTATTAAACTTATTCCCCTGCTGGATAATTCAGGAAGCATGTCCACCAACGATCTGGACGACAACCGCTTCACTGCGGTTGAAAAACTGTGCGATTATTTAAAACCTCAGGATCAAGTAAAGGTTGCCGCCTTCGCCGATATTTACAAATCTTATGGATCATTTACCGGTGACAAAGCAGCTATTCTGGCCCAAGTTTTGGCCGCTAAAATCGATATATATTTGGGATCTGGAACTAACATTGATGAGGCCACTGTTAATGTAGTGAACGACTTTCCGGCAGGCGGTAAGAGTGATCTCATTATTATTGTAACCGATGGAGGAAACGGTTTTAACGAAGAGTATGATGTTCAGGAAGCAAATACTGCTGCAATCAATAAAGGCGTAACTATCTGCGCCCTAGCTTTAGGTGTAAACCCGGATTTAGACTATTTAGCCAAGCTTACTGCCAATGGAGTTGGGAAAGTTGTTCCTATTGGTGATATAGCTCACCTCGAGACCGTTCTTCAAAAAATTGTTATTGCTTCAGAAGGTGGACAAGTGAAAGAGTGCGATGAAAACGGCAACCTTGTCGTCAAAAAAGGTCTATGCAGTGGGGAAGATACTGAAACACCCGAAACACCTTAATATTTCTCAGTAAGAATAAAAATAAAAGTGGCCCCACCGAGAATTTCCTCCAGTTTCTAATTTATGGATACTGGCTTTGAACTCGGGACCTCTGGCTGACCTATTGCCAACTTTTGTTTAAAGCGTAGCCATATAAGACCAGCGCTCTAACCAGCCTGAGCTATGGGGCCATAAAACTGGATAAATGTGTTATTTAAAAGGTTTTCTTAAATATCTGCTCAGTGCTAAATGTTGTGGTCACCGCCTTAAGATGAGCGGAATGCACGATTGCAGAGTTCGTTGCGGTCGGGGGTTGTCCCTTACGGGGTGACCGCAGTGCAATTATCCAACCTAAGAGCGAATGGCCGTGACCACAGATTATAGGTTTAGTAAATAGCCTACTTCTATCCCCTATTCCACTTTACAGTTAAAACAAAGTTATATAAACCAAAAAAATAAGAGTTTAAACTAAGATAGCCTTGGTGGGCGCTTGGGATGAATATAAATTACATCAAGAAATTAATGGATCGGAAGAAGACTTCCCGTAAAGGAGAAAACGGGTCGCTGCTAATTATAGGTGGATCAGAAGAAAATGTCGGATCGGTAACTTTAGCTGGCTTGGCTGCTCTGAGGGCAGGATGCGATATAGTAACCATAGCTGCTCCGGAGAAGATTGCGTGGGCCATAAATGCTCAGTCTCCTGATTTGATAACTAAAAAAATTAAGGCTCAATTTACAGTTAAGTTGGCTAAAGAGATGGTTAAGCGTACCGACCATTTTGATGCTATTTTAATAGGAAATGGCATAACCAGCAAAGCGGATAAATTCTGCCAGTATTTTATTAAAAAGTCACAAAAATTAAAAATAATTGATTCTGATCCCTTGAAATCGTTAACTTTCAAGGATTTTGGCAATTCAATTGTTACTCCCAACGAAGAAGAACTGGAAAAAATGTTAATTAATGGCAACAAGGAATTTTTATTGCCCAAGTTAAGAGAATCCAGTGCTAAGGAAAAGGCCGAGATTTTGCAGGGTAATTTGCGCTATTTTTTGCAGAATGATAATGTTCTGTTACTTAAAGGATCTACTGACCTAATAATTTCCAAAAATAGGATATCTTACAACCGCACTGGAAATCAGGGTATGACTAAGACTGGAACTGGGGATGTGTTAGCGGGTATAGTAGCTGGATTCTTGGCTATGACTGGTGATTTGTTTAAAAGTGCGGTAGCTGGATCTTACATCAATGGTATGGTGGGTGATGAGCTGCTTAAAAAGAAGCGAGGCTATAACTTCATTGCTTCAGATATTGTGTTGGATTTAGAGCGATTAAACCTTTCTTCTAAGAAAACGCTGAAAGGAGCACCAAAATCGGCCAAAGCAAAGGCTAAAGCACCAGTTAAGCTTAAGATAAGTAGTAAGAAATCTAAACGTAAATAGCTAAGCCCATTCATCCTGGTCTGTCCATAATCGAGACATTTGTATACTGGGGCACGGCACATAAATTTTTGTCTGAGGACAAAAATGTGCCTCCATTGGCCCTGGTATACAAATCAGTGCCATTGTGGACACTACAACAGACCAATTCCTCCACAAGATTTAAAAACTAATTCTTTTACAACCTAATTTAAAATGAGTTTCTTTTATAACTTATATCTTAATCCGTTTTATTTAGGGTTGTTACTGCCCTTGCTGTTAATATTTGACTTGGTGTTAAAAGGAATAGCCTTATGGTTTGCGGCTAGGAATAAACAAAAAGTTTGGTTTGTATCACTGCTTATCGTTAATTCTTTAGGCATCCTGCCCTTAATTTATCTTATGATCTATCATTATAAGTTAAAAAAGATTAAACCCCGCCAATCTAACTCTGAAAAAAAATCCGCTTCCTCTATCGTTAGAATAGAAAGTGCTAGTTCTAAAGATGATAAGGATTATAAAAAGAATAAGTTAAAATCTAAAAAGAAATCACCTAAGTCTTCCAAGAAAGAAGTTAGTTAAATTCTTGAATTTCTACCCGGCCTTTTTTTACCTTAATTAAATATTCTTTACGATCGCTAAATTTGGTAATTTGGCCGACTAGGGGGGGGAGCAGGATTCTATCCCCACGCATAGTAAGGGAAGCTACTATCTGTTGCTGCTCATCAGTTGATTCATTGATTGAAATTTGCTGCATTACTTTTGCGGCGGCGGAGTTATTATTCTGAGAAACTACTTCTTCTGTTTTTCTAAACAGATATTTAGCAATTTCGTCAGCTACATTAACGGACGATATCTGGCTTAATCCCTGCAGACCGGGAGAGATATTAGCTTCAATAACTAGCGGACCTAACGGTCCATCCAGGATATCTACTCCGCAGATTTCTGCTTTCAAGGCTTGAGCGGTATCTAAGGCTAAATTGCTGGCTTCTCGACTAAGGGTAATATTTTCCCCTGTACCTCCCGCATGCAGATTGGCTCTTTTTTCTAATCTTTTAGCCGTTCTTTTCATTGCCGCTACTACTTTATCTCCTATCACTAAGGCTCGGAGGTCCGTTCCTCCTGTCTCAATGTATTCCTGGATTATAAAGGGCTGATTTAAGGCCCCTAGGGCATCCAGCAGCGAGGAAGCAGAACTAATGGAGTCAGCAAACATTACTCCCTTACCTTGCGTTCCTTCTGGGAACTTCATGACAATTGGAAAATTTGTCCTTTGCAATAATTCTTTTGCTGCTTCGGTAGTGGGGGAGAGATAAGTTTTAGGCATGGGGATATTTTTTTGCTGCAATACTAGGTGGGTTAAAAGTTTATTATGGACTACATTGAAACAGCTTTGGGGCAGAGGCATGTACGGAACATTGCCCTCCAGCAAGGCGGCAATGGAGCTAAGTAAGTTGGCATACCTAAAAGAACCTTTAAGATAGATGCAATCATAGTTAGGCAGGGGTTGTCCTCGGTATAGAATTTTTCCTTCTTTACCTAAATTTATTTCAATATCTCTTAGTTGTACCATATCCACTTGGTCAAAATATTTTTTCATAGCCTCAGCGGTCATAATTGAGCTTTTGCTTCCTAAAGAGATTATGGCTGCTTTCATTTTAAGGTATCAATCATGAATCGGCCCAATTTAAGCACATTCTGACCGATCAAAAGAGGGTAATTCATATGGCTTCTATCTGCTAAGGTAAAATCAGCTTCGATTATTGAACCATTCAGCTTAATTTTTAATTTCACTAAGGGCCTTCTTTTAACTCCGGAAGCCGATTTAACAATTTTTGTTTTGGTTACCGGTCCAAGGTTGAGTTTTTTAGCTAAATTGATGTCAATCGAGGAAGAAGTGGCCCCAGTGTCGATTCTGGAGTTAAGAATTACTTCTTTGTCTGGGCTGATGACCGTGACTGTTTCAATTAGACCTAGGACTGGCCGTTTTTTCATTCAGTTTTAATACGGATTGATTTTTATAAGGTTTTTGATTGTTGATGAGTATTTCCCTAGCTTACTGCTTATTTTTGATAGTTGCTTAGAAATCTTTTTAAATCAACTCCATTTTAGGCTTAAATATGCCCCTGTGGTGTAGTCCGGATCAACGTAAGTTGAGGACAAACTATCATACTGCCCTTTCGGCCTTAACGGGAAGCAAGGCAGTGACTCGGGTTCGAAGCCAGTATCCTAGGCGAGATGGGCGAGTACTTTGTACTCACCGCGCGTATTAGGTTCTGGAAGAAATTCCCGGCGGGGGCATACTTTTACTAATGAGTAGTACCAACTGATTTTGGTGGCCCAAAGTTTAAGTACAGAAAAACGGAGGTACACCACCAATGACTACTCGCAAAATTGACGTTCACCACACTGAACGCAACCTGTCCCGAAACTTGGAGTTTCTGGACCGCAATGACTACGGGCTTACGGCCCGAAATATCGTCCTCATCAAAGAATTCTGCCACGACTGCCTGCTCGGCAAGACCGTACTGGGCCGGGCGAAGAAACGCATCTCAGTCGGACGCGCGCTCAAGTATGTCGTGCATCTGCGCCAGCTCGCGTTCTGGTTCGGCGCGGACTTCGACCAGGTGACGCAAGCGCAGATGGACACGCTCATCTCCAAGATCGACCTGAACCAGCTCCAGTACTTCTCCGCGGGCATGCTGAACCGGCAGAGGAGGAAGTTGGAACCCAAGCAATACGCTGCTTGGACCCGCCACGATTTGAAGGTGACCCTAAAGAAATTCTACAAATGGCTCCTCGGGCAGAGCGTGGAGTACCCACCGCTGGTGCGCTGGATCGACACGCATGTAGACGAGGTGGAGATCCCTGCGCTAAGCCCGGACGACATCGAGAAGATGGTCTGCGCAGCCGACAAGCTCCGCGATCGAGCCATCATCATGATGTTGTTCGAGACCGGCGCGAGAGCGCAGGAGTTCCTCAACATCCGCTTGGACAACTTGGCCGATGACGGCGAGGCGGTGTCTGTGCGCCTCGAGGTCTCGAAGACCTTCGCCCGCACGGTGCTGGTGTACCGCAGTGTCTCACTGCTGCGGGCGTGGTTGGGAGTTCATCCGGAGAAGGGGAACTCCTCTGCACTGCTGTTCCCGCTCGGCTACCCGGCGCTGTGCGCGGTCGTGAACAAGGCCGGTCAGCGGGCCCTGAACCGCCACGTTACTCCCCACGGACTCCGTCACAGCTGCGCGACCTATCTCGCGGCCAGCGGGGTGGGACGCTATCAGATATGTTCGTGGATGGGCTGGTCGATGAGCTCGACGATGCCCGACCGTTACATCGACCGGGCGGGAGTTGCAGCGCGGGACACGCTGAAGAAGCTGCGCGGCGACGAACTGCAAGATCTCCGACGAGAGAACGACGACGTCCGCTCGAAGCTGATGCAGCTGCAGGAGATGAACAAGCTGCTGCAGGAGCGGCTGGGGCAGGGGGCGAGCGAGTTGGTGATGGGGAAAGAAGAGGGTCTGCTCTAATAGCCACTGTTGGGTGGCGGCAAACCTTTAACTACTATCCTGCGCTTGCTAGCCGGATGAAAGAAACTATTGAGAAGAAGACAATCGCAAACGGGGGCGAGAGCTTCAGAGCAGCGATAAACGGTTTGCGCCAACTTGCGCGAGACTACACCGTAATCAATGGGCAGGCAGTTCGGCGAACGGAGTTGTTAAGCGACCGTGAGGCTGTCGCGGAGCAGGCGAAGTCCTACCAACCCGAAACAGCGTATGTCCACTATCAGCCTGGCGAGCGGTTCAGAGCAGCGATAGACGCGTTGCGCGAGCTTGCGCGAGACTACGTCGTGGTAAGGGGGCAAGCCATTCACCGAGACACATTGGCAAGCGACCGATAGGGCAAACGCAGAGACCGTGGTTCTCACGCCTACGTAGATGTTAGAATCCGGAGCTTCCGAAGGCAGTAGAGGGCGCTACAGTGCCTCGTCTTGCCCTACCTCATGCTCGCTCGAATCCCTTCTGATGGGCGCCGCCTCAGGTTGTGCCATGCTGCTGGGCAGCTTGGACCGTTCAATTGCCTGACCAGCGACAACTACATAGTCTCGGGCGACTGCCTGCAGTTCCTTCACTGCATTCAAGAAAGATTCTTTGGACATCTCTACTCCTTCTCAGTCTTATGAACTACACCGCTTAGTGCCGCCAAGAGTGGCTTGACCGCTTCACCGACTGATTTGATTACTTCCGGCACGTACAGGACGAAATCATCAGCGTCTAGGTTGACGTTTACCACCCCGGTAACGCGATTGTCCACAACGATCGGAAACGTTATGAACGTACGGAACCTCGTTGCACCGAAATAGGTGCCCATCTCTGCGACCTCGTCGACGCTCCAGCCTCCTCCGACTGACCCATTCCCGTGAGAGAGTTGGTCATTGCAGTGAACTATTTGCGGAATCATGGTTCGGGCTGCTGCGACCGCCCCCGGGAGGTTGCGGTTCAGGTCGGGATAGTGAGGGATCCAGAAATCCTTTATCGTTGGATTAGTGGAGTAGCGCAACAAGAACACCTGGGCAGCGTCCCTGAAGCTACCCTGACCAAATATGCGGGTAGCCTCGGCTGAACGCTGGCACGCCGGCCAGAGGCTGTCCTTCTTGTCCAGGTGATCCATGTAGTTGGCATCCAAGACCGCGTCGCGGCAACAATACACACTACAGGCGGTCGCGATCGCTGTCAGCAGGTCAGGAACTGCCGTGTCGTGGGGATTGAATGCAAGCTCGATCGCCTCTGCGTAGAGCTTCACTAACTTTTCCGTGACTTTCAACGGGTCACCAGGTCCCTTCACCGCGCGATCCAGCAAGGCGTAGCGGACATTCAAGTATCGCTTTGCGCCTACTTCCTCACACCTTGCGACGAAACTCGGTTTGGTTATTGCTTCTGTCGCCACGGCGAGCGCGCGACGCCTCAGCGAATGCGGCAGGCCATCAGTATCAAGCCGGTCCGTTGGTGCAAGCAAGGCTTCGGCGCTGCTCAATTCAAACCCCGGCGAGAGCACGCGTCCAACGATGACGTCCAACAGCTCCCGCAGCACCGCCTTCGCTTTGCTCTTGGCACGAAAGCCTGCCAGCACCTTGGCAATGGTCCCAATCCATGGGGGAAACACTGCCCACACGCCTTCGCTCTCGACTAGGTCGTCAAAGAGTTGAGCAAAAGGTCCTGGCTCGTGCGGTCGTGGGATCAAGGGCTCAATGATGTCTGTGATCGCTTTCTTGTCCCACGGACTCAACTGGTTGGTCATCAGGATCTCCTGAATGTGCCTCAGGCACCACGCCAGTACACATTGAGATTGGTGCGCCGAGACGAACCTCCCGCGACTGCTTATTTCGGCGCTGGGATGAACGCGCCCGCTGCCTTCGCGACCTCGATGATCCGCTTACCCCATGTCTCCATCCAGTCGGGACCGCCGTAGATGGTCGCGCCCGTCGTCGACGTGACGTAGGTGATCTCTTGGGCGCCGTCGCCGCACTCGCCACAGGGAATGAGCCGGATGCGATAGTACATCTCGTACTCGTAACCCGGATCGTCGTCGAGGCTCCATGGCATCCAGTCCGGAAGCCTGATGTTTCCCGGTGAGAGCGGGCCGCTGGCGTGTAGGGTTTCCGCACTGTCCGTTCCAGCTGGAAGCGCCCGGCCGTTCGGCTGGATGTCACCGATGAAGAAGTGGTACGTACCCGGCTTGAGGGTGTAGCACTGCCCCGCTCGGTTCGGGCTGCCAGTGACCAGCTCGTCGGGGTTGTAAAACTCGTCCTCTTCCCAGACCTCGACGCGAATCTCCCACTCGTGGCAGCCCTTCTCCGGCACCTCCACGTCGAATGAGATCACGAAGGCGTTCGGGAAGTCGATGTTCTGCGCGGATGCGGGAAGGTAGGGACAGGTACCGGCCTTCACGTTCGAGATCGACGGGTTCGGCATGGTGGCTTCCTTTCGGCGGGTCGGCGGACGTACTCCCCCGCAGCATCGCTCACCTCCGCGTCGTTGGCAACCCCACCTTCTCTGCCGGACGCGACATCGATGTCGCGTCTGACGGCCACGAGTGGCGCCAGAGCTAGACGTCCGCGGCGGCTGCCAGCGGCCTCAAATCTAGTAGACCGCTGGCCCGCGTGAACTCACGATCGCACGATTCGCATCTGCGTACCCCGTTGTGGGGGTCCCTGAGGAGACCCCGGCAATCGGGACAGGCAAAGAGACGCTCAAGGCTGTCGCCCACTACGGCGCTGTGGTCCTTCTTGCAAACGCGCACTGCGACGATGGCCCGGTTGAGCACCGAGCTTCCTCGCCAGTGAAACACGTTGATCCGCGTCTTGTCCTCCCAGTGCGAAACAGGCATCGCTTTCCATTGAAGCACCGGCTCAAGCTCAATGTCCATTAGACGTGCCGTGTCCCACAAGCGGTAGATCAGCTTTCCGGTGGTCAGTTGAGGATTAATCACTTTGCCGGTTCGGATCTTGTCGAGTACAGCCAGTACTAGCCGTCCGCCGTCCTTCAACACGCGAAGGAACTCACGAAAGAAAACTCGGTAGGCATCGACAAGATGCTTCTCATCTGCTTCGGAAACTGAACCGCCATACCCATAGGGCGGGTCCGTGACGATTAGATCTATGCTGTTGTCGCGTATGGGAAGCCTCGTGGCGTCAAGGCGGACCCCAATGCGGTCCAGCGACCGTTTCTCGGCAAGTCCAACTTTCCACGACGGCACATGCTTGCCAAAAGGTGCGATCGGGGAGGAGAGTGGTTTCCGCTCGAGCGCCTCGGCATGGGTATCGTAGTCAGTCCAGATGCGGTGCACACTGCCTTGCGCCTCCTCAAGGCTATCCGCGTCTCCACCGGTCAGCAACTGCAGATACCGGTGCCGCCTCAGGATGTAGTACGTCAGCCGCCGGCTCAACGTTGGGTAGTTGGAGCACAGATCAGATAACTCGGTCATGACCGGGTATGACCCAGACACTTTGACGTCGTTGACTACCTTGCTCCAAATGCCGTCGAATTCGGCGCTGTCTCGGCTCTGGCTCTTCTTCACCAGCTCCTTGATTTCCCTAGCAACGTCCTGGCGCTTGTCCGGGGTTAGCGGTGAGAAGTCGCGCAGCGGCCTTGAAACTCGTCTTCGTGACGAAGAATTTTTCCTCATCGATTTGGTTCGGCTCGACGTTTGCGTCGTACCTGAAAGCCTCGCCTTGACCACGTGTCAAGAAGTACAACTTGAACTCGCGACCGCTCGCGTAGGTCTTCAATGCAGAAGCGATGCCCTCGACCGACTCCTCCGCCCACTCCTGGCAGAGAACCAACGGTCCGCAAGAGTGCACGTAGGCACAGGTTCTCGTGATCTGCTCAAGGTCAAGTTCACCAAGCGCCCTCACAAGGCAGGAGTTGGTGAGTGAGCAGATCGCTGGACAGGCGGTCTCGCGCGCCTGCCGGAACTCTGCCCAAGAGAGAAACTGAATCTTCGGGTCGGCTAGAACTGCGATAAGTTCCGCCAGCGCCATGTCGGTCTCGTTCCCTCTCTCGAAAAGAAAGAAATAGTCAATTGGCTCCACTTGGCTCCCTGCTACTTAGTACGCGCCCATCCGAAGCGGCTTCTCTACCTCATCGGTCCGTCGTTGCAGTTCGAGCGCCTGCCGGTAAAGCTCCGCGTACGGCGACCGCTCTTGCTCTCCTGCTGGACGACCGGCATAACCCGCAAGCAGCGTACTCAGAATGCCGATGTTCATACGGCGGAACTCACTCCCCGCCAAGAAACCCATTATCATCGCCTCCAGAACTCCGGAAGACGGCGGGTCCTCCTTGTAGCGATCCGAAATGTAACCAGCGAGCCCCTCAAAGAACTCTAATTCTGCATGGGTCATAGTTCCTCGGCCAACGAAGGAATTAATAAGACTTGTGAAACTGATCTAGGATGCAGGTTGCCGCGCCCCGGTGGGGGGAGACTCCAGCGCTCCCTGCTCGGGAGCAACCACAAAGATCTCCACAGGCTATCCACGGAAGCTCTGCACCGCGCGCAAGGAGCCCTGTGGAAGCCTTGGTCGGGAAGGCGCAGGCTGGGTCGATCTGAGACACGGAACATCCGTAACCTGAACAAGCCACTACAGTGTGCGGGCGGCTGCGTCAAGTACTAGGATTCTCCGGTGCCATATATGGCAGCTTGTGTAGCTGGAATCATGCGCTAACGCAACATGGAAGTCCGCCGCCGGCCCCCGTCGTAGCCACTCATGCCCCGTCGCAGGAGGTCCTGGATGGTCCCGCTGTGGCCCAGCAGCAACCGGTAGATGTCGGCCAGGGCGAGGTCGCGATGCACCTCCGGCAGGTAGAACACGTGGCGGTAGTACACGCTCACGGCGTGGAGGAGAACCTCGACCACCTCATCGGCGGACGAGGCCCTCGGCTCCCCGATCTGCACCGCCGCCCGGGCCCGCTCGATGGAGTCCCACACGTCTTCCCGCATCCTCTCGGGGGAGATCGCCGCCAGGATGCGCTTCCACCGGTCGGCCACGGCTACTCCTCCGTCACGCGGACGATGCCGGTGCGCTGGGCGACGATGATTCCGCGACGGGTGACGTGCCCCTCGTAATCGCTGAGCAGGGGGTTCTCGTCGACCCCTGACCCGTACGCGAGGACAGTCGCGTCGAAACCGTGGAGCAGCGGCAGCTCCGTCTCGGTCTTGCGCTCCTGGCGGTACTTTTCCAACGCTCGACGGAAGTCGGCCTTGTACTCATACCAGAGGTGGAACGCGTACCGCAGCAAGAGTTCGCGCGTCTCCTCGGCGCGGTGGACGATCTCCAGCCGGCGGTGCTGGTTCGCCGCGCACGCCTCGATGAACAGCATGTCGTTCCTTCGGGCCTGCGGCGCCTTCACCAGGCCGCTGAAGTGCTCGTGAGCCCTCTCGAACCGCTGGAGGAACGCCTCGAACTCCGGCTTGTTGCTGATGTGGACGCACTCGTCCCCCTCGAGCGGGTACGGGATGACGGTCGTCTTCTGGACAGCAATGAAAGATTTCGTGTCAGACATGGGGAACTCCTAGATGAAGTGGGACTTGGGAACGCAGATGTGGATGACACGACCGTAGCCCTGGCAGCTGGAGCACACCGCCCGCAAGGGCTTGAGCCACCGACCGCAGTCCGAGCAGTAGCTGCTGAAGCGATGCCGACCGCAGCAGTACTTGGGCGTGGACATGGTTTGGGTCGAACACGAACACCGAAGGTCCGCGCCGCAGCGCCGGCAGAAGTTGTCGCTCATGATGCTCCGTAGGTCGTGACCCCGCAGCGGTGCGCGACTCAGGTACGTGGGCCACGATGAAGATCATGGGATGGGGAGCAGCGCCCTGGTGCTTCAAGCACTCGTCGCCCGCAGCGCTGAGGTCCGGTTCATAGTCCGCGTACTCGACGTGGAAGGTGCAGCGCACCGCTATCTCGCCGCCGGGACTGCAGCGGACTAGGCTGAACTTCCGGGTTCGTTTCGCGAGCAGGAGCCTCAGGTACAGCCGATGCGCACGCGCGGCCGCGGGTCGCCAGCGGCCACAGACGCTCCGGTAGTTCGCCTCGACCACGTGGGTCGCATGCTCCAGCTGGGACGCGTTGTGCACCGTCAGATGGACGTGGAAGTCGCCGGCCTGTCCCCTGAGCGCGATCCGGCTGTGAAGTTGGCTAGTCATCGGAACACGTTCCAGCAGAGATGTGGTAGGCGAAGGCCCGTGCCCGGCAGCGCGAGCGGGCGAAGGTATCGACCACAGGGTCCCGGCCTCGCGCCGCTGCAGGGTGGTCGGATGATGGCGGAGGCACGAGCTGACATGACAGGGACATCGCCCTGACATCTGTCGGACGGCCATCGCCTTGCCCACCTGATAGTTCACATGCAGGGTTCATGCACACTTGCTGCGCGTTCACATCCCGCGCAGCATGTCAGCTTGTAGCAGACGGCGGTGCACCAGGGCCTGGTCCTACAAGGCGCGGGCGACGCTGGCCCGCTCCCTGTGCGGCTGTTCGTGAGGCGGAAGTTTTATAAACCTCTGCCGCTCCTGGCTTCTGATGGTCAACAAAGGATTATTCTATCTTCCTCGTGACACGATCCGGGTGATATACGACGACTCGCCCGACTATTCTGAGTACGGAGCTAACAAATTCATGGTACTCTTGCTCAGAATGCACCCACTAGGGTTCACGCCAGAGGAGGGCTTGGCGTCGTTCATAAACGACCTGGGTGCTCCGCAGCAGAACTTCTTCGAGCTCCTGGCGGAGGATGGATGGCTCGTGCGGGCTCAAGGAAAGTACTATGTCGATACGGGGCCGCTGGAGATGGAACTAGACTTCTACCCGCTCGAACACATTCTTCGGACCTATCTTGAGTATCGGGGAACCGACCAACTCGAGAGATTCCTCGTTCAGGACTCCGAGTTTCGCGACTACATGCAGCAGTTGAAGGACACGAGCAAGGACGCATATTATTGTCTTGGCGGCTGGGACTTCGACAACTGCCTCCTTGCCACCCGTAGTGTGAAGTAGCTTAGGTTCTTCACTCATGAGCCGAGACCTCACTAGATTCCGCAGTCTAACTCCGAAGACCGCACGTGATGTCTTCCAGATGCTTCTTGGACCTGGAGCTACAAGATCGGTGGACCTGTTGGAAACGATGACTACCGAGGACCGGTTGACCGTTCCGGTATCCGTAAAGGAGCTACGGGCTCACCCCAACTTCGGCCACGTATCGGATGAGAGCGCCATCAGTCATCTGCTGAAACGGACCAAGCGTAAGCTAGGCAAGCTCCAGAAAAATCCTCAGACCCAGCTGTTGGACTATACGCTGGACCTACGTAAGGACGCTGTGCCCGGCAGTAGGCCTGGCTGGTACGTCTGGTTTGAGCATCGTGAGCGAAAGGGCATCCTGTCCTTGGAGGTGCTGGCAGAGAACGAGGCTCTGTCCGCCAACCATGGCGGTCCAACTACGGACCGCTATGACGACGGGTTGCTCGAACGCACACCAGCACGTGCACCCTGGACGACCGGGGGACTACCCAGCGCCTTCCTCACCGCTGAAACGTGCCCAGTCACATTCGTTGGCGAAGAGCGAGAGCGCCTTGTGAAGAAGCAGCTGCTGCCATGGTGCCTCGCGCCCGCCCCGGTCGGAATACAGCTCATCGTTGGGCGAGGCGGCACCGGCAAGACCCGCCTCGCTCTCGAACTATCCTCTCTTCTCCAGCAGCAGAGATGGCGTACGGGAGCGCTATCGGACCAAGCCTGGCAGATGGATCCCCGGGCCCTTGCGGAGAAGCTAGCGGAGTGCCCGCTAGCCACGCTGGCTCTGGTTGACTACGCCGAGCCGCGCGTGGAGCAGCTGAAGCTTCTCCTCCGACACTTACTCGCAGCCAAACTTCTCCGGCCCGTGCGCCTGCTGCTGTTGGCGCGCGACGGCGATTGGTGGACCAACTTTGGCGATGAATCGCGAGTCGTAGGCGACTTGGCCGACACGACTCCTCTCATCGAGCTGGAGCCGGTAGACTTCGACGCGCCGAAGCTCTTCCATCAGGCACTCCTCGTGCTGCGTGCGGGTGAGGGTACTACTGAGACAATCCAGCCCGAGGCAATCTATAGTACCGATCCGCTGTCCGCGTTGATGGCTGCCTATGTTTACGTGCATGGGGACGAGGAACTGACAACTCGGGGCCTCATCCCCAAGATTCTCGCCCATGAACGGCGCTACTGGAACCGACATCTCGAACCGTCGGCCAACAGAGTCCCCCTGTTGGACGGATGTGAAGAGGTGATGGCGGTCATCACTTTGCGCGGGGGAATAACTACTGCTGAGCTCGCGCGTCTCATTACCGAGACTCCGTCGGCCACAGAGCTGAATCAAAAGGAGCAGCGGCGCGTGCAGCACGCAATCTCCGGATGCTACGCTCGAACGCCCCGACGAATAGGCCCACTGCAACCCGATCTTCTTGGGGAAGCACTCGTGTACAGGGTGCTGACCAAGCATGGGGGTGTAGACGAGACAGCTATTCTTGCCCTTGCCTTGACGAGCGCCGCGCCGATGCAGCAGGCGCGGTGCCTACGCGTTCTTGTTGAGTTGGTTCGGCGGTATCCTCAACTACGTCCAATCATTAAGGGCGTCGTCGAGACTCAATCACCCGATTGGTTAGTCTCGTTCTTCGTGCCCACTGCGATTGTCTTCGGAGACCCGCTTTTGACGGCACTACGAGACGTAGTGGTGACCCGATCCAAGTCTGACCATATTCGCGATTTTGTGGACGCAATGTGGCCTCCTAGCTCACCTTCCATCCCCTCAATTCTGCGGTGCCTGAACGCCCTCGGGGTGTCTGCCCTGCTACCGCCCGACGCAAATCCAAGTCGGAACGAGCAACTCAGCCTCAATAGCCGGTTCTGGCAGGCACTCTTTGTTGCCAATGGCCTAGTTCCCCCTGAGGCGATCCGCGGAACATCCTTCTCTGTCGAACCCTGGACGATGGATGATGCAGTAGAAGATCCAGCAGGACCCGATGCGAAGCTCAAAGCCCACCTTCGAGCGCTGATTGAAGCACTTCGTAGCCCAGAATAGGCGAATCAATCCCGATCCTAGACACTACTCGTTCGAGATCCATGAATGACGAAGCGACCAGCGACGCGACATCGATGTCGCGTCCGCAACTACCCCAGAACAAACTTCTGCCTGGTCAGCGCTTCCAGCTGCGACGACAGCGCAGCCACATCTTGGGCGGCTCGCTCCAACACCTCGATGACCGCCGCGGCTTGATCGAGCGCCGCCCGGGCCTCGTCCACCCGACCCTCGTGCAGACGAGTGGCGGCTTGCTGCACTGCCCTGAACGTCGTT
>Ga0209542_10011213_pt1 | contig 15935 bp, 20 predicted proteins | sample RifCSPhighO2_01_FD_184028 | JGI IMG/M metagenome (GOLD analysis project Ga0209542, IMG submission 184028) | Soil microbial communities from Rifle, Colorado - Rifle CSP2_plank highO2_0.1 (SPAdes) (version 2) | ecosystem: Environmental > Terrestrial > Deep subsurface > Rock core/Sediment ... | reverse complement strand
AATTATTATTTTGGATGTTACAGACTCTAGGAATAGGATACCTAAAGAATTTTATAATCTTACAAAATTAAATTATAAAGAATTTCAGCAAGAATGGACTTACCCTGAATTAAGAAAAGCAATTAGGCCATATCTTCCTTTAAAAGAAAATCAGGGGTACTACATAATCATTCGTGGACCGCTAGGATCTGGGAAGACGACAGTTGCTAAGAAACTAGTCAAACTTTTGAAAGGCAAGCACATAGCGGTTGATGAAATAATTGATAGGCATAAATTGTGGAGAAATAAAGAAGAAGGCTATATATCACAAAAAAGTTTCTTCAAGGTGAATAAGATTGTTGAACCTAAGTCAAGAGAGTTGCTGGAAAAAGGGAAAACAGTAATCTTTGATGGCAACTTCTATTGGAAATCTCAAATTGAAGATTTAGTTCATAGGTTAAACTATCAACATTATGTGTTCACTCTTAAAGCTCCTTTAAGAATTTGCATTAAAAGAGATAGCAAAAGAAACAAGCCGCATGGAAAGGACGCTGCTTTAGTAGTCTATAACAAAACAACTTCTTTTGGTTATGGAATCAATATAGACATAACTCAGCCCCTCAACAAGGCAATAAAGGAAATCCTCTCCCATTTGCCTAAATAGACATTTTTGTGCAAGGCAACTTATCTAATCTACAAATATTAAGTTTTCATGCCCATTAATCTGCCAATTCTTTGACTAACTGGAGGATGAGTACTCAATAAATTCATAATTCCACTACCATCAAATGGATTCAGAATAAACATATGAGCTGTAGCTTCATTTCCAAGTTTCATTTTATTTGTTTTATTTCCTGCATGTAATTTTGCAAGAGCATTAGCCAGAAATACAGGATTTCTGATTATTTTAGCTCCGGTTTCATCGGCTAAAAATTCTCGGCTACGTGATACAGCCAATTTGATAATGGTGGCAATTATAGGTGCTATAATTGCTAATGCTATCATAGTAAAGATATTCCCTCTTCCATCTTCATCTCCAAATCTGACAAAAAATGCTAAATATGAAAATACACCTGCAATAACACCTGCGATAGTTCCTATCAAAATATCTTTATTTCTTATATGGCTTATTTCATGAGCAATAACTCCTTTTAATTCATCTTCATCAAGCAATTCTAAAATACCTTCTGTAAAAGCAACAGCAGCATGTTTGTAATTTCTCCCTGTCGCAAATGCATTTGCATGCTTATCAGGAATTAAATATATTTTTGGCTTAGGAATACTCGCCATATGTGCTACATCTCTTACAATGTCATGCAACTTGTGGTCTGGAGGAGCTTCCTTTGCTTTATACATCTTTAAAACTATTTTATCAGAAAACCAATAACTTAACAAATTCAAAGTTAGCGCAATAACAAATGCGATAGTTAATCCAATAGTTCCTGCTATTAAAGAACCAACACCCATCAGTAATACTGTTAATAATGTTAATAGCAATATTGTCTTTAGTTGGTTTGAAATCATGGCTTGATTACGACCTTTAACTTTTATATTAATTTTATTCTACTGGAGATGGATTAGTTTCTGTTTCCTCTTTTATGTAAATTTCTATATTTGCGGAATCGTACAATTTCATAATATAGTTTACAGCTTGATCTCCAAGCTTATCTTTTTTGATTATTTCCTTAATTTGTTCTTTAGATTTCTCAAGATTTGCAGGTTCTTCTTCAAATCTTTCAAGAACTTTAATTATATGAAATCCATAAGCTGTTTTAATTGGTTTTGACATTTCGCCTGGTTTTAAGACAAATGCAGCATCTTCAAATTCTTTAACCATAGCACCTTTTGGAAATACTCCTAAATTACCACCATTATCTTTTGTACCAGGATCAATGGATTTCTCTTTAGCTAATTCTTCAAAATTTGCTCCCTTTGACAGTTGTTTGTATATATCATTAGCTTCTTTTGAATTATTCACTAAAATATGGCTTGCATTTACACTTAATTTTTGTTTAAAAGCATCAGTATTATTATTAAAGTATTCTTCAATTTCTGAATCAGTTACATCAGTTGCTAATGTTTGATTCAATAACTTTTGAATTTTTAATTGTTCTTTAATTTTATTCTTTAGTTCTTGAACACTAAATCCCTGCATCTGTGCAATACTTTCTAAAGTTTGTCCTTCTGGCAATTGTATAGAATCAATCAAATCCTGAACATCTTGATCAGATACTTCTATTTTGCTCTTCTTTGCTTCTTGCAATAATAATGTATTTATTATTGTTTGATTTAATAATTGCATTCTACTAACAAAAGTTCTTTGCTGAACCGGTATTTTTTCATATTCTGTATTAAGATATTCCATTGTTATTTTTTCATTATTTACTTCAGCAGCGATTCCATTTTTTCCAAAAGCGCCTGTAACCTCATTCTTTGAAGAAAAAGACATTCCTATAACAACTCCAACAACCGCTATTAACAAAACAATGCCTATAACAACCAAATGTTTTTTCTTTATGGAAAATGATTCATTTGATTTTGGAACTGTTTTTTTTTCAATATTATTTATTTCTTCTTTTTTTTCTGTATTTGTATTTTCATCCATTTTTTTAAGAAACTTATATAAATTTAAAAAACCTTTGTTTTTGCGTGACGTTTGAAATTATTATAGGAAGAGAAGACAAAGATAAAAAAGAGATAGGAAACAAAGCCACTATTTACCTTGGGAAGCACTATGTTAAAATGGGTAATGTTGTGTCCCTTAGCAATAGAGTCCTAATGGATGTCTCTAAACCTCATGTTGTTTTAGTGGCAGGAAAAAGAGGTTCTGGGAAATCACATTCTTTAGGAATTATAGCAGAAGAAATGTCTAATTTACCAGAAGAAGTTTCCCATAACTTATCTATAATAATTTTTGATACAATGGGGATTTTTTGGACATCAAAATTTGAGAATACCCAAGATGATGAATTATTGAAAAAATGGAATCTCAAACCAAATAAGCTCAATGTTAAGATTTTTACACCAGAAGGATTTTTCAAAGAATACAAAACTAATGGTATTCCAGTAGATGTTCCATTTACTTTAACAACAGGAGATTTGGAAGTCACAGATTGGTGTAATATTTTTGAAGTTTCAATGATAAGCGAACTGGGAATTTTAATAGATAAAGTCATATCAAAATTAAAAAAAGAAGATTATAATTTTTCATTGGATGATATTATTTCTAAAATTAGGCTTGAAAAGAATTTTAGCAAAGATATTGTCAATGCAACTGAAAGCAGATTTAATGCAGCAAAATCATGGGGCATATTTTCTGAGAAAGGTATTAAATTAGATGATTTAGTTCAACCTGGGAAAGTTGCTATTGTTGATTTAAGTTGTTATACTAATCTATCAAGTAATTGGAATATTAAAGGTCTGGTTATAGGATTAATTTCAAGAAAGTTATTAATAGAAAGAATAAATAAAAGAAAAATAGAAGAAGTTAATAATATTGAATCTGGCCAATTATATGTAAAACCCAAAGAAAATGAGCTTCCATTAATATGGTTATTAATAGATGAGGCAGCAGAATACTTGCCAAAAAAAGGAAAATCTACTGCATCAGATTCACTAATCCAAATTTTACGAGAAGGACGACAACCAGGAATTTCATTAGTTTTAGCTACACAACAGCCTGGAGAGATCCATACTGATGTATTAACTCAATCAGATGTTGTAATTAGCCATAGAGTTACTGCAAAAAGGGATATTGAAGCATTAAATAGTATGATGCAGTCTTATTTATATGCAGACATTCTAAAATATCTTAATCAGTTGCCAAATTTAAAAGGTTCTGCAATAGTCTTAGATGATAACTCAGAAAGAATATATCCAATTCAAGTAAGACCAAGATTTAGTTGGCATGGTGGAAGTTCTCCTTCAGCATTAAAAAAAGAAAAAACTTTATTTAGTATTTAATAAATTAAAAATTTTACCTTTCAAAATATCTTTTGTCGTACCTTTCACGGCTTGTTCCAGGTCTATATAGAGTAACAACCCCATCAGGACCAATAACTAAAAGATCAGATTGTGGAGTTTGCTCTCCATTAGAGCCTAGTACAATAGGTCTGTTAACTAATTGAATGAATTCTTCAATTTTATTTTGATCATATTTTTGTTCCATTTTTAGTGACTCCTTTAGTAAATTTAGGATAAAATATAGAGGTTTAACTAATATTTAAATCTTTCTTTTTTTACTACTTATAAATAGTAATTATTTAACTTGGATATCAAAACAAACCCTAAACTTGCCTGGAGCTATATTTCCACATTTATTGTAATTTAATAGTTTAAATCCTGGGAAGGCCAAATTTAGTTTTTCTAAGCCTTTTTGAGGTAATTCTTCTTCTCTAAGAAAATCATAATAATGTAGTATTCCCTTCTTCTTGAGGCATATTTTAACCATATCTAGATATTTATTTGCTCCTTTTGGTAGAGGCATTAGTACTCTATCAAATTTAACTTTTAACTTTGGAATTTCCTTCTTAACATCCCCACAAATTAATCTTACATTTTGTATCTTATTTAACTTAAGATTATATTCCGCATAATTATAGGCAATTTTATTCATTTCAATTCCAAGAATTTCTTTAGCATTAGAATTCTTTGCTATAACAATTGGATACACTCCAACACCGCTAAACATAACCAATATTTTTTCATTTTTCTTAACTTGCTTAGCAATCCGCATTCTTTCATTACTCAATCTTGGACTGAAATAGCACTTCTCAACATCTAGTTTAAAAATACAATTATTCTCTTTATACAAAGTTTCTTTAGTTTTCTCCCCGGCTACAAATTTATACTTGGCTAATCTAAACCTTCCTGAAAAAATACTTGTTTTCAGTAAGACTGTTAATATATGCTTATTTTTTGTAATAATGGTATTTCCAACTAATTTCTGTTTCTTAACATTAGTAGGTAATTTAGAAAATATAGCAATATTCCCCACTATATCATAAGAACTTGGAATTTCTTCTTTTTTTATTCTGGAACTTAATTTATCTTTCAGTTTGGTCATTTTAGAAAAATTTATAAACAACTCTCTATTTTAAAAATTTAATGGAACTAAAAGAGTTGAATAAAACTTATCTACCTCTATTAATACTATGCCTTGTTCTAGTTCTTGGAGTTTTAATTATGCAAACTCCTTTCGAATCTACTGGTTATGCCTCATATGGTGTAAATCCAATAGGGGATGCTGGGAATTTTCTCTCCAGAACTGTAAAACTTCCAAATACTGATGGAGAAGTTCCAATTTGGGGGATTATACTTACATTCATCATGATTTTCTGTGTAACTTTCGTAATCGCAGTTAAATTACATTTCTTTAAAGATAGAGAACACAGAAATGCAGCTATTGTCTTTTCATTAGCAGCTTCACTTATCGCAGTTATGGCAACAAATATAGTGAGTTGGACATTATGGCTTAGTGCAACAATGCTATTTATTGTTTTAGCAGGGGCATTCTTATTATTTGGATGGCAATTTTACGCTGCTGGAAGAAAAACAATTACTGAAGATAGAACGGAAATGACTAAATTAGAGCAGGAGAGATATAGTGCTGAAACAGAATTAGAAAAAACCAGGGTTGACAGGCCTATTGAATTAAATAAAAAAGAGGTTGAATTGATTCAATCAGAATCTGCCTTAGCTGAAGAACAAAGGAAAGCAAATATGCTCAGAGATCAGGGTCAAGCGTTAAACACACTTAGGCCATCAATATTTAGAAAAGACAGAGCAAAGATGAACAGCATTATTAATTATATTACATCATTAAATGTTAATCAAGCTAATTTAGTTAACAGGATAACAAATATCTTAATCAAAGCTGAGAAAACAGCTAAAGCTCTTCCAAAAGATAAAAGAGATACTACATTATCATTAATAAAACAAATAAGATCTCTGGAAAAACAATACTTAGCAAAAAGTAGTGAATTAATGAATGATGTTGATGACATAAAAACAAGCATAAAATCCAATAATTTTGAAGAAGCCTCTGAGTCATTAAATAAAGCGCAGCAGAAACAAATGGAATTAGAAAAACTAGAACAGCAGATTCAACAGAAAATCAAATTCATTAGCAGATTAACAAAATAAAATTCTTACATTATTGAAATTTTTTCTTAATTTATTAAGTTTGAGTAAAAAATCTATTTATAAGAAATTTAATTCTTGTCAGTAAAGGCCAAAATCATATTTCTAAATCGTTTTACAACAGATTTCGTAGAGCTATTATTTATTGATGTAAAATCTTCAATAGATTTGATATCATAAGGGTTAGTGATTTTGCAATACATTAAAGGATAATCTATTTTAAGATCGATCTTATAACCAAGTCCGAGTTTATCTCTATATAAATAAGTTTCGCGCCTTCCATTAGGTACTATAATTATTCTCAAATAGTTTTTGTCACTAGATCCATACTGCTCAACACTGTCATTTCTGGGATAAGCTTTTCTTAATTCTTTTACAAGGTCGTCAACAATTTTCTGGGCTTTTGCATAAAATAGAATTAGGTCCTCTTCTTTTTTTTCGCTTACCTTACGCCTTAATAAGGGACTCATAAATTTAAATAATTCTTATGATATTTAAACTTTTGTGTAGAATTTTTAATTATTCCGAACCACCAATATATGAGCTAGCAAAAGGTTCAATAAAGGGCCATATATATGGTGCAGCAACTACTAAAGCTCCAATAATGAGACTATGTGCCCATGTTTCTTTTAATCCTTTTGAAGCAGTTCCAATGGTGGATTTTACTACAGCTGAGGCAGCGTGCACCTTTAATACTGTAATTAAACCAATTGCAACCCTAAAAACAAGGATATTATTTAGAAAAGGAATCCCTTCAAGAAAGGTTAGGTTTTCATATACAAATTCTGCATTCATTGTAGCAAATACTGCTATGATAGCCCACCCGGCAGAATGTAAACCATGGCTAAACCAATGACTTCCTCTAAAATTTTCATCTTGATGAACTAATATTAATTCATATAAACCAATTATAGCACCCAGAATTAATGGTGGTATTATTAATAACTCTGCCATTAATAGTTTCAAAATTACTTAGTATATAAAGTTTTTGAAAATTTTAAGACTTTAAATCTTTAGAAATCAATACTTATCTGTGTATGCTAAAATCATACCTTTGAATTTTTTAATTGCATCTTTTGAGTATTTACTTCCAATAGCTACTGTATCTTGCACACCCTTTCCAGTCCCCCTCCTAACAATTTCGCAATGCATATACCCCATTGATTTTTCCTCTGTAACTTGACTTGACAGAGTTAAACTAAGAGTTACTTCATAGACTTGATTGTTGGCTGAGTTACTTCCAATCATCTCGACAATTAACAGTTGCCATATTTTGTCACTTTTTGTCTGGGTAATAGCTACTCTTTTTGGATAAGCCTTTTTTAATTCTTTTACAAGATCCTCTACAACTTTTTGTGCTTCGGTATAAAGTAGAAATTCAGGACTTAATTGTTTTTCAATCTTCATACCTCGCCGCAAAATTGGACTCATAAACCTGAATGAGACTGCTTATATTTAAACTTTTATAAGTAATGATTTTAACTTTAATAAAAACTTTTAAATAATGAAATTAAATCGATATTCATGAATGAAACATTGGTTATTCAAAATTGAGGTGTTTGTTGACAGAATTATACCATATCTTGTCTTAATTTTATTAGCTCTGATTATTGGTGAATTTACTCATTATAACTTGGTTGAGGAACATGAAGATATTGTACTTATTATTGATTATACCATAGTTATATTTTTTCTTATAGATTTAGCATTCAAATACCATAGAGTAAGAAATGCAAAAACCTTTGTAAAAAAATACTGGTTAGACATACTTGCAGTATTTCCATTTTTCTTAATATTTAGATTGATTGAAGAAATATCAATCTTTTTAAGATTAGGATCTCAACTTGGGGATTATCAGAAAGCATTACATACTAGTTTAGAAGTTGGGAGAATTTCTGAAGAATTAGTAGAAGAGCAAAAAATTCTAAGGGAAATAGAGGAAGCCACAAAATTAGAAAGAACTAGTAGATTTGGCAGATTACTAAGGCCATTGGAAAGGATCCCAAGAATATTTGAATCTTTCAGATTCTATGAAAAACCTTTTAAATATAAGAAACATTCCAAAAAATAAGAAATTCATGGCCGAAAAACTTTTAACTCTTGAGGAAGAGCAAGAGCTATTCAATCTCTGGAAAAAAGGAAGAGAACGAGCATTAAAAAAACATAGACAAGAAATGAAAAAGAGGTCTGAGTCTAAATCTAAGTAATTCATCTATTTAACCATTTACCCAAACCTTCAGTTTTTGTTTTCTGCTCTTTTTGAGTTAGAATTTTCTCTACTCTTTCTAATGAAAAATCATGTTCATCTACAAGTAAACTAATTATTTTTTCTTTGTTTATTTCATCCCAAACAAGTTTATAATCTTTCTTTATATCATGATTAGTAAAAACTTCAAATACATCTTTCCAATTAAAATCAGCCTTTAATTCCATAAACATTTTATTATAGTCATTGTATTTCTTTACCAATGTTAATGCCTTCTTTGGACCAATTCCAGGAATTCCTCCTTTATTGTAGTCTGTTCCTATAAGAATAGCCATTACAATTAATTGTTCTTGACTTATTTCTAATTTACCCAAAACTTCTTTTAAAGAAATCAAATCTGGTTTAGTGTAAACTATTTGTCCATTAGGTAATTTCCTTTTCATAGATAAAGTTAAATTAGTAACTAAATATGGGGCTCCATAAACTAAACAGTCAATATCACTACTTGCAACATACTCGACATCACCATTCTTACACATAAAAGCCGCTTGCGCATCTGCCTCTCCAGGAGCTTGTATTACAGGTAATCCCAAATAGTTAATTAACAATTTAGCTTCATCAATCATCTCTTTTGCTAACCTCAAGTTCTGTTTACTATACTTATATACATCTTCAAAATTTTTTTCTTGAATAGCATTTTCTAATTTAATTGCTGCCAGGTTTTTTCTATGTTCTCTATTTTCTATTTCGGCCAATTTAAGTAATGGCATTTTTCCATCAAAAACCACACACAGTTTAATGTCCTTAGCCATCAGATTAGATAGCCTAGTCATAATTCCCATTAAATGGCTTGTAGTTCTTCCCTTAGAATCCATTAATGGGGTTCCATCCCTTTGCCGAATTGAGCTTATAAATTGGTATAACATATTAGAAGCATCTATTGCAATTCTTTGATTTTTGAGATCTTCAAAATTAATTTTTTTTCTAGGTATGATATTATCTGTCTTTACTCCCATAGAATTATCATAGAAAACACATATTTAAATGTGATTTTATTTAAATTACAGAGTTCCATTAATTTGATTCAAACCAACAACAGTGATAGTAGTTAATAGTAAAGATTATGAAATTCTAAAAACCGCCACGAAGATTTTTTACCCGATCCATTTGAGATTTTTTTTCTTTCTCAATTTGGAGGATATTAATTTTAAGCTGTCCTATTAATCTATCCCATCCATTAATGTTATCCATGCAATATTTTATAACTGTCATATCTTTTGCAGAACCTTTATCACTTACATCATATTGTGCGCCTCTTTCAAAAGCTACGTCAACAGAATTTAACTCTTTTTGAGTCTGCTCTAATTCTCTTAATATTACTCTAAGAATTGGGTGTATTACACTCTTTTTACCCAGCATCCTTAAAATAACACTATGGAGCTATTTAAAGTTTTCTGTACCGTATTATAATCATAATTAATATAATTTCCTATCGAGGTTAATACTTGTCTGTAAATGCAAGAATCATACTAGTAAACTTCTTTGTGATGTCCTCAACAGAATTAGTAAAAAGTTCAATCCAATCAGCTACGCTTACGTTATGATTGTCGCTTAGACTAATCGAGCAATGTATCTTTATCGATTTTTCGCTTTGGCGCACATGTCTAACATTAACATTATACACAAATCGACTTCTGTCATACCTGCCTCCTTTCTCATAGGTTATAATTATGTGCCGCCAGTCGGAGGAATCCACTCCAATACTCACTGTTTTCGGGTAAGCTTTTTTCAGTTGTTTTACAAGACTATTGATAACTTTTTGAGTTTCTCGGTCTAGTTCAAAGCTTGGTTTTTGGAGCTTGGCAAGTCTATCTATTGGTGGCATAAAATACAGAAAATATAGATATATATAAAGTTTATGATACTAATCAAGATATCTTACCAAAATTCATTTAAACTACATCTACTCTTTTGTAATATGCTTAAAAACTGCATCAGAGATATACAGAAACTAAGTAGTCCAGAAAAAGTAAAAATTCTTCAAAGATTCTTCAAGACAGGAAAAGGTCAATATGGAGAAGGAGATATTTTCCTTGGCATTCAAGTTCCTGATACAAGAGAAATTGCAAAGAAATATTGCGATTTAGATTCAAAAGATATAAAGAAATTATTACAAAGTAAAATCCATGAGCATAGACTATTAGCACTTTTAATTTTAATCCAAAAATATTCAAAAGGAGATAATTTCAAAAGAGAAAAAATTTTCAATTTTTATCTTAAAAATACTATTTATATCAATAACTGGGACTTAGTAGATCTATCCGCACCCAATATAATAGGTCCATACTTAAGTGATAAAGACAGAAAAATACTTTATTCCTTAGCTAGATCTAATAATTTATGGGCAAAGAGAATTTCAATAGTATCAACTTATTATTTTATAAAATCAAATCAATTTGAAGACACATTTAGAATTTCAGAGATCTTATTAAATGATAAACATGATTTAATACATAAGGCAATTGGCTGGATGCTTCGCGAAATTGGTAAAAGAAATCAAGAAGCAGAAGAACAATTCTTAATAAAACATTATAAAGAAATGCCCAGAACAATGCTTAGATATGCAATTGAAAGATTTGATGAAAAAAAGAGAAAATTCTATATGATGAAATAACTTTTAGTGGTAACAACAAAATATTTATAATGAATTGGGTTACATAGTAATTTAAAGTGGTGATAAAAAATATCTTAATGAATCACGGAATGCCTTATTTTTATAGATATCATGTAAAAAAAACTCAATCATTAACTAATGGTTTTGATCCATTAAGAAATTATTTGCATACAATAGAGCAAACTTGCCCTCATGATTATTTCTTCTCAGGTCCAAGGTCCTCCAGTCTACATTTCAAATTAAATTTTGATGTAAAATGTATTGAATCTCATGAAATTTCTAAGTTAGCACGACAAGCCATGATTGACGGAAATACAAGGGATGCCCACTCCATTGTTGAATTATTCTTATTACAGCATGATAATAAAACAGTAGCTGTAGAGATCCCATTATGGTTAGAAAATAATGAAATTGCTGACTACCCTAAAATATTTAGTTCAAAAGAGCCTCTGACAGGGCATATAGATATTTTGAGAGTTGAGGATGGAAAAATTTGGATTTGGGATTATAAACCGAGGGCATCATATGAAAAGTATGCAACTACACAAACATATTTTTATGCTCTAATGCTCAGTAAAAGAACCGGCATAAGTTTAGATCATTTTAGATGTGGTTATTTTGATTCTGCATACGCATTTGTCTTTAAACCATTAGAGACAGCCATACTTAGGAATCAGCAGCTACATAAGTTTATTCAATAAATTTAAATGTATTTCTTGCTTAGTAAATAATATGAATCTTCAGTTTTTCCCAACAGATATAACATACGAAACTAATGTTCAAGGCAAGGCAGCTATCCTACTATTTGGGAGATCATTATCTGGCGAGAAAATTTGCGTCATAGATGCCAATTTTGAGCCATATTTTTATACAATACCTAAATCTAAAGAAATAATTTCCCAATTACAGGAAAAAATCAATCGAATAAGTTATGTCCATGACTCTATAAGGTATGTAGTTACAAAAACAGAAATTGTTAAGAAAAAAATTCTAAGGAAAGAAGTGGAAGCCGTAAAGATTTTTGTAAACCACCCTTCAGCAGTGCCTGAATTGAAAAGAGAAATAAGATCTTTTGATGAAGTTCAGGAAATTAGAGAGGCAGATATTCTATTTGTAAGGAGATATTGCATTGATAAAGATATCCCATTAACTAGTCCTATTGAAGTAGAAGGGGATTTAATTTCAAGAACAGATCTTGATGTAGAACAAGTGATTAAAGCCAAAGAAATAAAAAAAATTCCAAAACCATCTCCAAATAATCTGAAAATTCTTGCTTTTGATATAGAAGTTTATACTCAAGAAAAACAATATCCTATTGAAAAGAGAGATCCAATTGTTATGGTTTCCTTATATGGAAATAATTTTGAGAAAGTAATTACATGGAAAAAATTTGAAACCGATAAAGATTATATAGAATTTGTAGATAATGAAGCAGAACTTTTAATTAAATTTAGAGATACTTTGGTAAATTATAATCCGGATTATTTAATAGGTTACTTTACAGATGGTTTTGATTTTCCATATATCAAGGCAAGATCAAAAATAAATAATGTATCTCTAATTATTAATGGAAGTTCAATTAAAATAAATAATAAAGGGATAGAACCTCAGGCTAGGGTAAAAGGAATAGTTCATCTAGACATATTTAAATTTATTAAAAATATAATGGCAGGTTCATTAAGATTGGACAATTATTCATTAAACACTGTTTCATATGAAATTCTCAAGGAAAGAAAGATTGACTTAAGAGCAGATTTAATTGGTCTTGTCTGGGATTTAGGAGGCAAAGATATTGAAAAATACTGCGAATATAACTTAAAGGATTCAATGCTAACATATAAATTAGCAGAAAAAATACTCCCCAGTATTGAAGAGCTAGTAAAGTTAGTTTATATCCCTCCATTTGATATTTGCAGAATGAGCTATTCCCAATTAGTTGAAAGTTACTTAATCAAATCTGCAAAAGATTTTAATGAATTATACCCAAACAAGCCAGATAGGAGTACTGTTTCTTCAAGAAAAATTCAGACTTACCAAGGAGGCTATGTTTTCAATCCTAATCCAGGTTTATATGAAAATATATTTGTGTTTGATTTTCTTTCACTTTATCCTAGCATTGTAGTATCTCATAATATTTGCCCTTCCACATTGCAATCTGATAAAACACAAAATTCACATGAATCTCCTGAAATTATAGAAAATAATGTAAAAGTTAGATATTATTTCACTTCAGAATATGAAGGATTTATTCCCTCTGTAATAAAAGATATTCTATTAAAAAGAACAAAAATTAAATCCCTTCTGAAACAGAATAGAGATCCTGTTCTAGAATCAAGATCTTACGCTCTCAAAACAATTGCAAATGCAACTTATGGATACTTTGCATTCTTTGGAGCTAGATGGTATTCTAAAGAATGCGCGATGTCAATAACTGCTTATGGGCGTAAATATATAACAGAAGTAATTGAGAAAGCTCAAAAAAATTTGATAAATGTGATATATTCAGATACAGATTCCATTTTTATTACAACAGATTCTAAATCTAAAGAATTTATAATGGATTTTGTTAATCAAATAAACCTAGAGCTACCTTCATTTATGGAAATTGAATTGGAGAATTTTTATCCGAGAGGCATTTTTGTAATGAAACGTGGAGAAAATGAAGAAGGTGCAAAGAAAAAATATGCATTAATATCAGAAGATGGTAGGATCAAAGTTAGAGGTTTTGAAACTATAAGAAGAGACTGGAGCTACATTGCAAAAGAAACTCAAAAAAAAGTACTTGAAATTATCCTTATTGAAAAAGATATTGATAAAGCATTTAATTATGTTAGGGATATAATTGAAAATATTAAAAATAAAAATATTCCAAAAGATTTAATGGTAATTAGAACTCAATTAAAAAAAAGTGTTGAAGATTATGATTTAATAGGCCCTCATGTTGTTATTGCAAAAAAAATGCTTGAAAAAGGTATGTTTGTCGGTCCCGGATCTATAATTCACTATATAGTTGAGGATGGTAAGGGGCTTGTGAGAGATAAAGCAATTCTACCAGAAGACAGCAAAAGTTATGACAGCAAATATTATATAGAGAATCAAGTTTTACCTGCAGTAGATCGGATATTTGAAGCAGTTGGATATGAGAAAAAAGATCTAACTGAGGAAAAATCACAACTTAAATTAAAGGAATTTTTAAAATAATGGAAAACGAAAATGACTGGATTAAGGCAGGACAAATTGCATCACAGGTAAGAGATTATGCACGAACAATAATAAAAAACGAATCTTCATTACTTGAGGTAACTGATTTAATTGAGAAAAAAATGTTTTCATTAGGTGGAAAAACTGCATTCCCTCCTGACTTGTCAATAAATGATATTGCAGCCCATTATTCTTGTTTAACAAATGAAACAACTGTTTTTAAGACAGGAGATCTAGTTAAAATAGATTTAGGAGTTCATGTTAATGGTGCTATTGCAGACACAGCATGTACAATTTGTGTGGATAGTACTGAAAATAAAGAATTAATAGAATCTTCAGATAAAGCATTAAAAGCTGCCATAAATATTCTAAAACCAGATTTAAAAGTTAATGAAATTGGAAAAGTTGTAGATGAGGTAATTCAAAGCTATAATTTTCAGCCGATTAGAAATCTATCTGGTCACGGCATAGATTTATTTAGAATTCATACAAAACCAAATATTCCTAACTACGATAATAGAAGCAATGAAGTTTTAACAGAAGATAGGGTTATCGCAATAGAACCGTTTGCATCTACTGGCATTGGATTAATTCACGAAGGAAAGCCTTCTGAAGTATACGCAATTGTTAATAAAAGACCAACACGAAGTCCAGTTGTTCGCGAGGTTTTAAAATTTATTGAAACAGAATATAAAACAATGCCCTTTGCAAAAAGATGGATTGTAAAAAAGTTTGGTCCAGGAAAAGCCCAAATTGCACTAACAACTTTAGAAAGAGAAAATATTCTTTATCAATATCCTGTTTTACCGGAAAAAAGCCAAGGTTTAGTTAGTCAAGCAGAACATTCTATTCTAATTAAAGAAAAGCCAATTTTACTAACTAAAAGTTTAGAGTAAAATATTTAAACAGTAGTAAAATACTATTATTATGTCAAAACATAATTTAACTTTAGTCCTAATTTTTACATTAATATTAACATCAATATCTGCATGTAATCTACTTGTTTCAAAGGGTGAAGCTATACAGAAAATTTGCTCCATGGCTGGATCAGAATATACTATTTTTGAATGTAATAATAATGAATTTAATGCTAAATATTTGGCTATGAATACCGATCCTAATTCAGCTGATTTTCTATATTATTATTATGATAATAAAGGTAATGAAATAGTAGCCTGTGGAGGGGAATCTCCACAAAACTTGGAAAAATGCACTCCCCTGTTTAAAATTGACTGCAAAAAAGAATTAGTAATTTGCGCAGTTGATTAATTTTACATGAAAGCTCTATCACTCAAACAACCTTTTGCAGAATTAATCCTTCAAGGAAAGAAAACAATAGAACTTAGAAAATGGAACACTAAATTTAGAGGGGAATTTCTAATTCACGCTTCCTTAGCTCCAGATGAAAAGGCTATGAAAGAATTTAATTTCACAGATTTACCTCTTGGCTGTATAGTAGGAAAATCTACATTGGTGGAAGTAAAAATTTACAAAAATGAAAAAGAACATTCTGAAGATAGAAATTTACATTTAGCTACATCTTACTGGGGTAATTATGGCTTTATTTTAAATAATATAAAAAGACTTGAAAAACCAATTCCATGCAAAGGCAGTCTAAATTTCTGGGAATTTGATGAAAAATCCGTAAATTTAGATGAATAAGCAAACCTTTATAAAAGCCCCAAATAAGCTATTTCTAATGGAAAATCCTCAAAACCAAGAAGAAATTATCAG
>Ga0209542_10011210_pt1 | contig 15937 bp, 18 predicted proteins | sample RifCSPhighO2_01_FD_184028 | JGI IMG/M metagenome (GOLD analysis project Ga0209542, IMG submission 184028) | Soil microbial communities from Rifle, Colorado - Rifle CSP2_plank highO2_0.1 (SPAdes) (version 2) | ecosystem: Environmental > Terrestrial > Deep subsurface > Rock core/Sediment ... | reverse complement strand
AGTTAATACTCCATTACTTGGATTAGGAGTTGGTGCTGGTTTTGGTGTAGGAAGAGGATTATTATTTCCAGGTGCAACAGCACAACACGTTCCACCAGAATGACTTGTCCTATCGGAAGCTTGACTTGTTACATCTATTCCACCTAAATCGGCACAATTTTTATAACCAGGCCCTTCAAAGTCCTTCGCAGTATACCATACTCCATCTAAACCATTTGGTGCTTTTGCTTCACACGTTTCTCCAGTCACTGTTGGTGGTGTAACAGGAACAATTATATTATCAACAGGAATACTATTATCAAATACATCTTGACAATTATACCAATTTACCTTTACAGTAATAGGATTAACTACTTGATTTCCATTCTTTTGGGTTTGTCCTATACAAAAATTCTTCTCAATCTCATTACAATCTGTTATTTGCTCATTAATCTTATCTTTATTAACTTCATTACTAATCTCGGGATAATTACAATTAACATTTATCTTTCCATATCTATCTGTGTTTATCTTTCTTTCAACTTCACAATAAGTCAAATGGGCTGAAGTTACATCCGTTACTTGACCTCCAAATATTGAACACTTTTCTATCATCCCTGCAACATTACTAGGCGCCAAGCCCAAAGCTTTCAAAACAACATCAAAACCTTGAGTAATAACTATCGCAATAAAAACTAAAACTATAACGCCAAGAACTATCAATACTAAAGTAGTTATAGATAAATCTTGCGCCCTCTTATCTTTATTCAACCTCTTTATCATAATCAACTACAAACGATTTAGTAATTTATAAATCTTTTTATACCAAAAAATAATCTTATTTTATTTCAAATATCTTTATCAATAAAAATCATCTGAATATTTCCTAAATAAAGATCTCTACCTTCCTTACCTTTAAGGATATATTTATTTTTTGAAGTCAGTACAACTTTTGAATAAGCGTTAGCAACGACAGTATTTTCATCAAAAGCCGTTATCTCATTTCCATTAGCATCTTTTCTTATCAAAACAGCATCGGCATTAAAATTCTTTAAATTATCTTTATAACATTTTTTCTTATCAGACATAGTTGCTATATCTTTACATTTCTCTTTCGCATTATAAATCTCCTCAAAAGAATGCAAAGAATATTTTTTTAGATTTATATTTTCATTAATGTTAGCATCATAATTAACTTTAACTATAGAAACCCCTTCATCATTTTGTATAGAATCCGAATTTATTTTATAATTAGGTATTTGTACATTTACATTCCCCTCTACAACATTAATATCAACTTCATCAACATTTAAATTTTCAATATTATATTTTTTAACTTCCTCAACAAATTTTTCTTTCATCAATTCATTAAATCTTTCATTAACATCAGGTTTTAAAGTTTCAAATTTAAAATAACTATCTTTAGTTACTTTGTTCTGAATGTAATTACCATTTACAGCATACTCCTGATATGTATCTAAATAAGCCCTCCCAACAGACTCTCCAATATAAAATTTATATTGGTCTTCAGAAAAATAAATCCCGTCAAGAATATTTGGATTAGGAACTGTATCAACAATTCCTTTTCTTAAACTATTAAATCCATACAAAGATACTCCTATTAACAATAAAGTCATAAACACAACTAATACAACTGCAATATCCCCTCGTTTGTCATTTAATTTAATAGCACGCATCTATATCTCCTCCGTAAGATTGAATTTTAATCCTGTCTTCCCCAATATAAATATAAGTTGCAATAACTTTATTCAAATAATTATTTTGCCCCGTAGAAAATCGTTCATTTATATCCTTCCCATTAGAAACTTCTATACTTGTAAATGATTTTCCTTCATAATACGCATAAAATAAATAACAATCATTCTCTGTAAAATCCGGCATATTACTTTTCACATTTCTTGAAATAATTTCTTTAACTTCGTCGGCTTTCAAATTTTCATCTTTTTTAACATAATATCCCCACTCATACAACCTATCTTTTATTGTCACACCAGTTTCATCCTCCGAATTTAAAATTGAATTTAAATTATTAAATGAAATTGGTTGAATTGTATTTCCTTGGATATCAATATCATTCCCTCCACCAACCATAAATATTTTCTTCAGTGCAAGCCATCCCGTCGCCATTATAAATGTAAACATCAAAACAAAAATAATAATAAATGCAACAAACCAAGTCAACGTGGTTCCCAAAGTTCCTTTTTTATTTAAATTATATAGCAACATTTTGTACTCTATCCCCCTTATTATTAGAAGCAGTAATAAATTCAAAAAATCCTTTCCTTACTTCCCCATTTTCATTATTAATTACTTTAGTTACTTCAGTTCTTTTGAAACATTTTCCAGATTTAGTAAAACCTGAATTAATTCCCTCTTCAATTATACAAGTATCTCTAAAAGTAGGATTTCCATAAAAAATCTCTTCTCTTAAATCATTTCCATTTTCATCCTTTAAAGAAACCTCAAAATAAAACTCTCCCATATCTGTAAATATATTTCTATTTAATTCACAATATTCAAATATATCAAAATCATTATTAAAATATTCATTCAAAGCAACTCCATTTTCATTCAAACACGAAGCTATTTTCTTATACAAATAATTAGCTTCAGCATCCCTCACATCAATTTCTGCAGAATAAAATATCAAAACCCCTATAACCATTCCTCCAATAATTATAATCAATACAAAAATTTCCCAAATAGACAAAACTTTTTCCCCTCCTCGCTTATCATAAATAATTTTATTCATTTACTGCCCCTAAATTTTCTTCCAAAACATGAATTATCAATCTCTTATTTTCTACATCAAATTCTTTTTCAATTTTGTATTTAGAAAAATAATAATACCTATAAGGCTGACTTCCAGTAAAAGTAACTTCAATATACCCTTGCTCTTCATTAATAAAAACAGTATTTATAACATCAACTCCATTCTTCTTAGAAATGTCGTATCCGTTGCTGTAATCTATAGAAAAAGTTGTCCCGGGCCTTGAATTATCTATCATCAACGCAACACCTTTTGCATAACTCTGTTCATAAATCAAAGCCCCAGTCGAAGCCTTATTAACAAAATAAAAAATAGAACTAAAAAAAATCAAATACACCACAACCCTAATTATCGTCGGATAAAATGTATCTCCAACTTCTCCTCTTTTCTTATCCAATAAACTCGTCCTCTTTTTCATTCAATTAAATAGTAAAAGAATATTATAAAACTAACTAAATTGGGGGGCTTTTAATAATTCAGAAAAAAATTAATCACAAAAGTGATTTCGCTTAATACAATTCACTAATCGGGTGGGTGGGCAAGGGGGTTGGTGGAGGGTTTAGCGAAATCTCCTTAAGAATATTATAAAACTAACTATGACTACAGTATCTCCGATAGTTATAAAGAAGATGATTTATTTTGATTTTTCAGCTAACATATTGGGGCGGGAGGTGGTAGTGGCAAGGGTGGGTCTTTGGCGATAGCCAAAATTTAGTGAGAATTTCTGAAAAATCAAAAACCACTTAATAATTAAGAAAACTCATTGGAGATACTGGACTAAGGAGTCCCTTCAATTACTGTACATCCAAGATCATTTAATGAATTAGAATTATAAGGAACAACTCTCGGATTACCATAAACAAATTCTCCTGTATTATCAAATGTATAAAAATTCCATGAGCCTGCTGTAATCCCTCCAACTAAGGGAACTACAACACCTACTCCAGGAACAAAAGTTAATCCATAAAAAATCAAACCACCTAAAGAGGTCGATCCTGCTAATACCCAATTATTAGATTTTTTATTCATTTGAGCAACTATTGCATAACCTGAATCACTATTTGGAGATATCTTAAAATCTCTAATAATATTAGAATCAAATTTATCTCTGCCAGTTATTTTTTCTCCAGCCTCATTTAAATATTGATTTATATCCTCTAATTTCTTGGCTTGATATAAATATTCTAAATAAGAAATATCTTTTCCAGGAACTTCTCTATCTTGAAGATAAAGATACAATTCTTCATATGTAAAATTCAAATTATCGTCGCTTTTTAATTCTTCATTAAATCCAATTCTTGAACAAATTATACAATAATTTTCAGTCGAGTCAGAAGTCGGCATAAAATTTAAATTACCCTTTCCAAGCATCGATTGACATCTATACAGTGAATCAGCAAATGTAGAAATAACATCGCCTTTATTTTGAACAACATCCTTACTAATCTTTATATCTTTAACTTTATTACTTTTCGTAGATACAATCCCCTGATCAATGCAATCAGTTTTAGAACCTTTTTCTTTTAAACATAATTTTTGAATATTACATTTCAAAGGAACATACTCTCTCCCTGGCTCAAAAGGTCCTAAATTAAATGCACTCCTTTTTTCAACAGACAAATGACAAACTTCAAAATCTGTATCAACAGTTTTATTTATTTGCGATAAAAAATAAATCAAAATGATAAATCCAGTTATCGCTATCAACATTGCAACAATTGTACTTGACGAAATCTCCCCTTTTTTTATTTTCATTTTATTTTATATAAATTTATTTACTAAAGCTATCACTCCAGCCATTAACAATATAAAAAATACAACCCACACAAGTATTTTCACAATATCATCAACATCTCCTTTTTTATTCATTTTAATTTTCATCCTTTTTTATCAAGACACCCCCATTATTCTTAATTATTTGCACTCCTGTATTATCAAACGGCATGTCTAAATTTATTTCAGACCCTTCCCCAATCTTATGATTAATTTTAACACAAATTCCATCATTAACACAATTTAATCTAACAATAGCTGATTTAGTGGGACAGGCACACAAACAAGATTTATCTTCACCTTCACTACAAAATGAAGGAATAGTTAAATAATTAACAAAACCAATTAAACCTGCATCATTATAGTAACTATCTTCAGCCTGAACAAGATACCACATACCTTCACCTTTCAAACTTCCAGGATTCGTCAAAATATAATTTATACTCTGCCCATCTTCTAACCTATTAATTAATATAATCATTTCATCCAATTTTTCTCCAAACTTCTCCTTATCACTTTTCCCTGGAAAAAACAAAGCGAACGCTAAATAAATTAAAAGCAATATACTCATTACAGCAATTATTATCTTCAAAACTTCAGGCACTAATATTCCTTTTTTGTTTTTCATTTTTTATATATTATTCTTAAAATTATTATATACTTGACCGGCATAAGTAATTCTTTCCTCTCTCGCTTCTCCAGAAGATCGTTCATAATACTGATCAACAGCAGAAGCCATATCTCTAATAGTTTTCTTAGAAGACACAATATCATAAGCCCTATTTTCTTTTCCTCTCAATTCAAACATAACGAAACCCAATTGTGCTTCAAGTGTGTCTATATCTACATTATTATTTGTTGCCCACTTCTTAGCATCGTCCCATCTTCCACCACTTTTTGAATCTTCTCTCCACTGTGCAATACCATACGCTTTTTCATTATCTCCCCTAGCATCAACATTTAAATCTTGTCCGGACTCTGCCATAAAATTTCCAACAAAGGCAGCAGCCATCATTTTACTTTTTTCCGAAGGGTGCCCATCATTTACAAAAGCATTTCTCAAATAATTAAATGCTTTTTCTTGATTATCATTTCCAACAAGAACTGAAGATTTAACACAACATTCATATCCAAAAGTTAGATCATACCATGCCCCATTACAATCCATCACTCCTATTGAGACTTCCCCAACAGAACATTCGCCCTTACACTTACCCTCAAAAGCATTTTCTCCTGTTCCTTCACATTTATTTTTCACTATTGGAATAGGTTCATCAGGCACATCCGGAACTTCAACATTTGGATCTATATAATCACTACACAAAAAAACTTCATCAATAACTTCCGAAGAATCTATCTCATTATAATATCTCACGTTCTTATCCTCCCAGTCTGTTTGATCAAATATAAAATTTTCATCTAAATGAAAATTCTTCACACCATTATTCTCAACGATACTTCCAACTTCTGAACTACCAACAAAAATTTCATCCCCCCTAACAAATAAATTCCTTAGTTCTTTACCATCAGAATACAATTCATAAACCCCACCATTTTCATTTTTATTTATCCATCCCCTTAGATAACATTTTTTATCAATTGAATTTTGAAAAAGTTGTTCAGAAATAGGAGGTAATTCAGTCCTCTTATCATACGAGGGAAATTCAGGCAAAAATCCAAAATATTTATTAAAATCAACTTTAAATATAATCATAAAAACCAAAACTATAACCATAGCTACAACAACCCCTTTTACTAAAGTACTAATTGAATAATCCATAGCCCCTTTTTTAGTTTTCATTTTATCTTCCAAATTTCATCAAATTTTTAAAAAAATCAATAGCACTAATTCCTTTTGCTTTTAATATAAAATATCCAGCTAACACAACAACAAATATAGTAAGAGCAATTAGCCAATAGGCAAGCATCTCAAACTCAATCCCTTTTTTATTTTTAATAAACCTCTTCATTAAATTTACAAAGAAAACATATTAATAAATCTAACTAAAAAAATGATATTCTTTAAGATTTTCTTATAAAACTTTTTATCTTCTTCTTCACTTTATCTTCTAACAAAGTGTAAGCAAAAAATAGTAATATCAAAACTATCCACAAAATAATTATAACATAATACAGCCAATCTATAAATTCAAATTTTTCAATACATTCTAGACAACTTCCACCACAATCAATCCCTACTTCATCATAATTCATTTGATTATCATAACAGTAAAGACAATAAGGAATACTATTATTAGAATAAAATGAAATATCTAACTTTAACAAATCTTTAAAATCCTCAATTTCCGACATCTTAACTCTTCCAATTAAATCATCTGAATGTTTCAAATACACATCAACATAATCTTCACCACACCAATATATTTTCTTAACGTATATCGGGATAGGCAATTCACATGTCTGCTCCTCAACTCTATCTTTATCAACACAAAAATTCAAATCATTACATACTCTAAATTGAGTTCCCTTAAAATCATTATTTCGCAGAATTAAATCATTCAAATTATATTCAACATTACAATCACCCCAATCTCCACATTGCCAAAATTCATCACACCCATTTTCATCACTACAATTATCTCCACATCCATTAGGAGATTCAATATTATTATCTATTTTATTTAATGTTATATCATCACTATAAGAATTAATTATTGAACTTACTACAATCCACAATATAAGAACAGCAATCAAACTTAAACTAACCAATATACTAACGGCAATTATATTGGATAAACCCCTTTTACTATCCATGAAAACAAAATATTACTATTATTAATAAATATAACTGAAATTTATCCTGCAACATTTCCAAGTACCAAAGAACTCAATAATGACAATGCCAATACTCCAAGTAAAGCAGTAAAGAAATACAATAATAATCCTCTCATAAGATTTTTCCCAGTCTTATTTGTCTTCTGTAATTTGTCTTCTCCAGCATCAACTGCAACTAATGTCCCAGTCAATATAAATATAATCTGTATAATATAAATTCCAACAGCAACCTGGATGAAGTAAGGAGGTATCATATAAAATACGTCGAATAATGCTGGCAATGCTGACGGAATTCCTACAGTACTCTCCCCTCCAAGTTCAGATAAATCTAATTTATTTAATATAGTAGTAATCATTGCAGCAAGTCCAACAACTATTCCCGACAATAATGGCGCCAAAAAAGTCATATTACTTTTCATATCACTAACTATCTCGGCAAGCAAATCTTTCAACCTGTCATTTATTTTTTTAATATTCTTAACATATTCTGAAATCGACATTAAACTTAGAGCAGCAACTTTCAATCCCTTCTTCGAAGATTCAATAAGAATTTTCATTGAAGTAGAAATTAAATTTGAAGGATAAGTTATAATCGCGCCCCTTCCTCTATCAAATATCGCTCTCTCAACACTCATTCCATTATTATAAATATTATAATTAACTCTTCTAAAAAAATCCTCCGTCTTCAAACCCTTCGAAGATTCAGCAACTTTTCCAAAAGCCAATTCAGGAGGCATACCATTTCCTAATCTATTTCCCAATTGAAATAACGAAGTAGTAAATTCATCCTCCAATTGTTTAGTACTATCTCTATACTTAATTAACTCTTTAGTCCTTATATTATAAGTTAAAATAAAAAAGAAACCTATTCCCAATGGAATAAACAAGCTACATAGTAAAGCTCCAACACCAAAAGGACCATTAGTGATATTAACTCCATTTATACTCCGAGTTTGAAAATCAAAAAAACAATTTGTTCCGCCTTTTCCTATAACACACTCCCCGTCTCCAAATATACTCAAACCTAATTGGGAATAAGAAAAATCCTTCGGTAATCCAACTAATTCGGGAAAAGGAGTGTATTGAAAAATAAAAGGTAGCAACCCAATTATAAGTAATGGAAAAATAATCAAGAACGCAATGAAGTAAGAACTCTTACTCCTATATTTATAATAATAAGGATTTCTTTCCAACAACTCAGTTTCTCCATGTCCACCCGGTCTTTTTATTAAAACGTTATCAGTTAAATAAAAAACAAAAAATGGGACTATTAAATTAAATAATAAAAATACATGATAAAATTTCAAAGCTCCTTGAAGCATTGTCGACGCTAAAGGCAACAAAGCCAACGCCAAAGTTGGAAGAACAACTCCTAACATATAAACATTAGTCAAAGGGCTCCTAATATTATGGGTAAACTTTAACATCTTATCATAAACACCATCAAGAACAACTTGCAATGCTTTCTCCAAAGTCGCAATTCTTCTAGCATCATCAGGTTCATATAAACTAGATTCAATCAAATGAAAACTCTCAATAAATTCAACACTATAATCTCTCCAAGTTTCTAAATAATTATCCAAACTTTCTTTTATCGTTGAAAACTTTCCAACTTGAACATTATAAAAAACTTTTTTGAAATCCAATGCCAAAGGATATTCCAAATGCTCCGATGCAAATGAAATCGCCTTCTCTAAATTAGATGTATGCCTCATATAAACTACGACATACAAAATAGCAGGAACCATCTGCGAGGATGCTTTCAGCCTCCATTTATTAGCCAATCTCGCCGGATAATTATTTACAAAATAAAACAAGAATATTGCAAAAACTAAAATCAAAAAGAAATATAAAAATGGAAATGTAGAGATTATACTATCAAATGAAGTTCCCCCTTTAATCAAAACATAACCAACAGATGAAAGCAGTCCAAATAAAAAAACAAAAAGAAAAGACATAAAACTCAACGTCAAAGCCTGCCACGGTTCAATATCTAAATGCGCGATTTCTAATTGCCTTTTAACTCTAACTCTATCTTTTTCAGAAACATTTATTTTAATTATACTTCCTAAGCTCCTACACCATCTCTCAAAACGAGTTAAATCAGGAGCCATCTCTTGCTTAAACTTCACATACTCTGCACTCCAAACAGAACTACTTGCATTATAATCAGACATTCTCATATTGCTTTCTATCTTACTCCCATACTTTTTCAGAACATCATCTACATTTGGTCTATCCATCAAAGTTTCTCCTTCACTGATTTAATTAAAACCTTTATCTCTTTAATATATTCTCCAGCTTCTTCTACTGAAACATCTTTTCCATAATAATTAATTTTATTTCTAATTCTCCTAAACCTATCAAACTTTTCAGCAAAATCATTTTCGCCAATTTTTATTAAAAAAGAAGTAAATGCCTCATGCGAATAAATCTTATAACCTTTAGACAAAGCAAACGCCTCAAGAAACGACCTCAAAATATCATAAAAATTACTGACAATTTTTCTCGCGGACTTTTCCTCAATTTCTATTTCTTTAAAAAATTTCAAATCACCCTCGGCAGAATCCCTAATTGACTTTATCAAACTTTCGTTCTTCTCAGTTGACCGAACCTTCCCCTCTTTTATAAAATCATCAAAATTCATATTACCTCCATATGTCCTTCAAGAACAATTCCATTAATAAAATTATTCAAAAGCCCCTTGTTCTTCATTTTTTTAAGAGAATCTTTAGAATGAACAAAAACCTGAATTTCATGCCTCAATTTATTTTCATATTTCTTAATATCTATTTCATTTTTACTTGGGCTTATAACTAAAAAGTCTATATCGCTTCTTTTGATATTTTTTCCCTTAGCAAAACTTCCAAAAAGAACAATCGCCATAGGATCAAATTTCTCGTTTAAGTATTCTACAATTCCTGAATCTCTTATTTTTTTAATGTTATAATGAACCTTAAAATCATAAAATTTTTTACTTGCATTAGCTTTAAAGAAAAGGTGCCCAAACTTACTCGAAGAAACAAGCAACCCTTCTTTCTCAAGCGTATTCAAATATTTAGAAATAGTCGTAGGAGATTTTTTCAAAGACTTCGCTAACTCCCGAACATAAAATTCTTTCTCAGGCTCATCAAAAAAATTAGCCAATATCTTTTCATTCATACCTTCCATTTTTATGAACAATCGTCCAATAAACTGAACATCTGTCCATTTATATAGTTTTTGGAAGAAAACTTTGGAGAAATCACAAACTCTTCCCCTTAACTTTCTTCATCAACCATTTCTGCCATTCAGAAAAAACTTTATCAGAAACAGGTAATCCGACTTCTTCTCTAACTTCATCGCTAATTCTATGAAATGCACCATTACTCAAAGTTGAAAATCTTGCCTCGAGCAAATTTGGATTATTTAATTTCTCAGATACATCAACAATTTCTTGTTTAATCTTACCTCTAAGTAATATATTATCATATATAGCATCCCAATTCCCTGCCCAACCTTTTACATTAGACGCAATTGATTTTATTATCTCGCTATCCCCATTTATCAAATCATCAGAAGGAACCAATTCATCTTTCTCAATATCAAATTTCATTAAATCAACAAAGCCTTTCTCTAATTCAGGATCATTCTTCCAATGTTTTCTAACTTCAGAAATTTGAACTAATCTTTTCCATGAATGTAAACCATCGGCACTTTTTATCGGATTAGCAACGGCAATTATATCAGTCGCTTTAAAACTTGTAGCAGGAACTTCCAAATCATTTACAACCCTATCAAAAATAGCATAAGGACTAGCACCATGAATCGTACCAGCAACAACATTCGCCAAAGCCCCAACCCTCATCGCTTCATACAAAGCTTTCGCCTCCAAACTCCTAACCTCACCAATTATTAATGAACTATCTCCCAGTCTTAACGAAGTCCTAATACCTTCATCGGCAGAAATCTCCGTCGTAGAATGTAACAAACTACTTCTAACTTTCATTCTTAAAATATCATAATTTAATTTCCTTAAAGCTTCGACGGGAAGTTCAAGCGTGTCCTCCAAAACAATAATTCTATACTTTGGAATAATCTCCAACATCAAACTTCCTAACAAAGAAGTCTTTCCACTACTTCTAGTTCCAGCAACTAATAATGTTCTACTTCCATCAACAAGAAAACTCATCAATCCGGCAGCAAATGAATTCATCATTTTATATTTAACAAACAAAGGCAAAGTCCAAGGCTCCTCTCTATGTCTTCTAATGGCATAAGCTAAACCATCTGGAGATAAGGGTTGTTGAATTATAGCAATTCTCGCACTCATTCCCCCAATTTCAAGTTGTGTATCTAAAATCGGATTCGCTTCATCTAAAGGTCTCCCAGAAATCATTCTAAATTTCGCAGCCCATGAATCAACATCTTCCTGACTTGGCAAAATATTAACAACACATTCCCCATACTCCTGATGTCTAATGAAAATAAAAGTTTTAGGAATTGGAGAATTCAAAACAATATCTTGAATATTTTTATCCTGTAAAAGAACTTCAATTAAACCAAAACCAACAGTATGTCTAACTAATATAGTCGCCAATTTATTCAAATCATTAAAATTAATATTCATACCTTTCGAAATCGCCAAATCTCTCAACAAATCTCTAGAAATATTAAAAAAAACTTTTCTTGTTCTCTCTGTATCCGTAAATTCCTCTGCACGAGGCTGATGTTCAATTAAAACACCCCTCGCCAAATTCAAAAGAATATTATGTTCCTCACTAATTGTATTTTCCGGAGGGTTAATATGGTAAATCATTTTAGATTCATCTTCTTTTTTCAAAATGGTAATGACAGATTCATCAAAACCTTCACTCCCACTTAAAGTACTTTTTATTTTATATTGATCAATTATTTCAGAATCCTTTGGCAAATCAGAAACTAATCTCGTAAAAGTAAAATTAGGGATAACATCTGCATTAAAAAATCTATAATAAAATTCCCTGTCCCCCCGTTTGTACATATCCATAAAAGGTATCGCATCTTTGATGATAGAAGTCTTCTCCAATAAATCATAAATTTTTTCAAGAAAGACAATATAAGTTTTTACATCTATTTTATCCTGCAAATCAACCTTGTCATAATATATTTTCTCTCTAATTATCATATTTCTTATTTCAGAAAAAGCAAGTATAGGGTCCTGTCTCAAAAAAGTCAAAAAATTATAAACTTCATTGTACCTTTTAGATAAAGTTATATTATCATTAACGCCTGATTTATTAGATAGTTTCTCAGGGGATAAAACTTTATATTGTTTAACTAGATAAGAATACAATTGTGCTATTTCAATTAAATAAGAAGTTTCTTTAAAATCATAATTATAATTTTTTTGTTGAACATAAACAATTCTAGAAACATTTGAATTCTCAGAAAGCGCATCAACCGTCATCTCCATTACCTGAGGATTTTCAGCCAAATTAGGAACGAATTCCGCACCTATAAAATTAAAATAAATAACATCCTCCCCTCCTTCTCTTTGAATTTCAAATCCATACAAAGGCATATTATCTTTAAATTCCATTAACGAATGAATACATTTAAGTTTAAAGATTTAATTGAAATATATCCTTATTTATTCATAACAACAAATTTAAACCCTTATATCTTTAAAATAAAATGGGAGATGAATCCTACTCAGAATATTCAAATCCAATGGGAGATTTGATTGTCAAAATTAGAGATATTGAAGATAGACAAAGAAATTTGAAAGACAGAACTTTTTTAATTGGACAAAATTTAATTGAAATAAGAGAAAAAACAGTTGAAGAAATGTTAGAAATTAAAAAAGATATGGAAGAAATAAAAGAAGCAGTAAAGAAAGTTAACAATTTTCTTGAGATAGTATCCAAAGAATTCAAAAATTTCGCGAGAAAAGATGATGTTGCAATCCTTGCAAAACAAGCTAAAATGTTTCAACCTTTAGATTTTGTAAAAAGAAATGAAATAAAGAGTATGATAAAAAAGTAAAAAATAAAATTAGGCTTTGTTAAAAAAGTCCAAGTTTTTTTGGAGTTAGCTAACTTTTGGTAATGCAAAGCACGAAACGGGCGGGTTTTTCGTCGGAATGAAATGGAGACGAAATTTAGTGGGCAATTACTAACTCCAAAAAGTAGAGATAAATAAAGATTTCCAACAAAGCATATAAATTAGAAAAGTTTATATCATTGATTAATTAATAATTCATATGGGAACGCTTGAAGAAGTTTCACAGATGAAGAATAGTGGAATGAGTGAGGAAGAGATAATTTCATCATTAGGTGAAAGAGGAGTTTCCCCAAAAGAAATTGATGATGCACTTAACCAAGCAGAAGTAAAATCTGCGGTCTCCAAGATTCAAGGAGAGGAAGATTATAATGATAACTCAGGACAATATCCAGATATGATGATAAAGGAACAAATTCCAGATATGGAAGAAAATGATAATATGAGCGGCGGACACATAAAACCAAGAACACGTGAATCAGGAAACATTCCCCAAAATCAGAATTATAATCCTCAAGAATATTCTGAAGCAGATTATGCCCCCCAACCATACAATGAACAACCACAGTATTCCCCTCAAGAAGAATATTATGCTCCTCAAGAGTATACCCCTCAAGATTATTCATATCCAAATCCTTCAGGAGGATATGGATATGACACAGGTTATGGAGGAGAATTCAGTTCAGAATCTATAATAGAGGTATCAGAACAAGTTGTTAACGAAAAACTATCTACAGTTGTTGATAAAATAAATGAAATTAATGAATTTAGAACAATAGCACAAAGTCAAATTGAACACATAGAAACTAGATTAAGAAAAATTGAATCAATTATAGATAGACTTCAAATATCAATTCTTGAAAAAGTCGGTTCTTATGGAGAAAATCTCAATTCTATAAAAAAAGAAATGAACATGATGCAAGAATCTTTCACAAAAGTAATTAATCCTTTAACAGACAAGATAGCATCAGAAGAATCATCAAAACACACTTTAAGAAAAAAATAATTCTAAATTAATCTTTTCTAAAAGGTCCTAATACATATGGTGATGCAGGTTTATCACTACTTCCACCTACAATTATTCCTATCACAATTAAAATAAAAACTATTCCGGCAACAATGGGCCAGTTTGCCCTCCACCAAAATGCAGATTGCCATCCTAAACTTCCAGCAGTACTAATAAGAACAACTAAAGCAACAACAACTCCAATTCCAAGCAATACATACATTATCCACCCTTTACTAGGATCAATAAAAAATCCCGCAAGGATAAGTAAAATAAGAATCACACCCAATCCAACTCCAAGTCTAGGAAATGCTTCTGCAAAAAATACGGGAACTATATCAAACTGCAATGCCATTAATCCAATAACCAAAGCAATAATCCCATTAACAGATTTATTCTCCTTTCCAAATAGTTTCATTGAATTCAAAATTCCAAATATCAACGCAAAAATCAAAAGAAAAGGAAGCAAATAACTAAAAAAACCGAATGAAGCGAGTTGGTTTAAAAAATCTCCAATTCCCCGACTATATGGATACCCTTGTAAAAAAATCATATTCTATCACACCTTTTTAACATCAATAAGACAATCTAATTTTATTTAAATATGTTTCTATAATCTAAATGATTATCCCTACACAATAGTTTTAAACCAAAATAACAACCTTTTTAATACAACTTTGCACTGATAATTAAAATGAATGAAACTAAGATAGATGTTTATGGAAGGGTTCAAGGAATAGGGTTTAGAAAAAAAATTAAGGAAATAGCAGAAAACCTTCAATTGAAAGGTAGTATAAAAAATAATGCAGATGGAAGTGTAACAATAATAGCCCATGGAGATAAGAAAAAATTAGAAGAATTTCATTCTATTTTAAAAAATAATCCGGGATTCTCAAAAATAAACAATATATTCATGAATGAAAACGAATCAATAGAAAATAACCATTCTTTCAAAATAAAGAAAAACGGAACTTTCTTAAATGATAAAACAAAAAGTATAATAAATTTAGGAAAATATATCCTCAAACCAAAAACAAATATACCTCTTCATGTTGCAATAATTCCAGACGGAAACAGAAGATGGGCAAAGCACCTTGGAAAAGAGGCAACATTCGGACATTATCAATCTGCAAATTATGAAAATCTAAAATCACTTTTCAATGAAGCAAAAAAATTAGGAGTAAAATATTTTTCTATATGGGGATTTTCAACAGAAAATTGGAAAAGAGACGACAATGAAATAAAAAACATTTTTCAATTAGTTGAAAACTTCATAGACCGTTATCAAAAAGACCTTCACAAAGATAAAATAAGATTCAGACATATTGGAAGAAAAGAAAGACTTCCAGTATCTTTAATGATAAAACTTGAAAAACTTGAAAAAGAAACAAAAAACTACACTGAATTTAATGTTCAATTATATCTTGACTATGGCGGTAGAGATGAATTAATAAGGGCAGTAAATAAGTTATTGAAGAGTGAGCGATTTCATAATTCAGTAACGCCTCGGGTGGGTGGTAGGGGAGACGGTGGTGGGACTATGAAATCGCGAACAAAAAGAACGAAAAAAA
>Ga0209542_10011207_pt1 | contig 15940 bp, 13 predicted proteins | sample RifCSPhighO2_01_FD_184028 | JGI IMG/M metagenome (GOLD analysis project Ga0209542, IMG submission 184028) | Soil microbial communities from Rifle, Colorado - Rifle CSP2_plank highO2_0.1 (SPAdes) (version 2) | ecosystem: Environmental > Terrestrial > Deep subsurface > Rock core/Sediment ... | reverse complement strand
GGCTTATCCGTTTTCGAAGATAGAAAAAAAGTGGTCCAAGCGGTGGTTTGAGACAAAGATTTACGAGCCTGATTTAAAGCGGGCTAAGCGGCCGTTTTATAACCTAATGATGTTTCCCTATCCCTCGGCTGAAGGGCTCCATGTCGGGAATATGTATGCCTTCACCGGCAGCGATATCTATGGCCGGTTTCACCGGATGCAAGGAGACGATGTTTTTGAGCCGATTGGGCTTGATGGTTTTGGCATTCATTCTGAAAATTATGCCTTAAAAATCGGCACCCATCCGATGAAGCAGGCTAAAATCTCGGAAAAAAGATTTTACGACCAGTTAAAAATAATTGGTAATGGTTTTGCCTGGCAGGAGCGGCTCGAAACCTATGACCCCGAATACTACAAGTGGACTCAATGGATTTTTGTCCAAATGTGGAAGCGGGGACTGGCCTATCGGCAAAAGGCGAGCGTCAACTGGTGTCCTTCCTGTAAAACCGTTCTCGCTGATGAGCAGGTGATAAATGGCAAGTGTGAAAGGTGCGGCACCGAGGCGATCAAAAAAGACTTGGAACAGTGGTTTTTCAAAATCACTAAATATGCCGACCGCCTACTTAAAAATCTCGATAAAATCGATTGGTCGGAGAGGGTAAAGATTGCCCAGCGTAATTGGATCGGGAAATCGGAAGGCGCATTAATAAAATTTCTAATTTCCAATTCTCAATTTTCAATTGAAGTATTTACAACAAGACCTGACACGATTTACGGCGCGACTTATATGGTTCTAGCGCCGGAACATAAGTTAATCGAAGATCTCAAGCACCAAATCACAAATTACAAAGAAGTAGAAAAATATATCAAGAAAGCGAAAGCAAAAACAGAAAACGAACGAATTACCGAGGGAGGTCGAAAGACCGGTGTTGAACTTAGGGGAATTAAAGCGATAAATCCCGCCACTAAAAAAACAATTTCGATTTGGGCTTCGGATTACGTCCTCGCCTCATACGGCACCGGTGCCATTATGGCCGTGCCGGCTTATGATGAACGAGACCTAGAATTTGCGAAAGAGTTTAAATTGCCGGTAGTAAAAGCCAAACTGGTTGATAAAGATAAGATTATCAAAAAGATCGGCGGCAAAAAAACAGTTCAGTATCATCTCCGCGACTGGCTGATTTCCCGTCAGCGTTATTGGGGGCCGCCGATCCCCATCATTTACTGTCGTAAATGCTGGGAGAGAATGGACCAGAAAAAACGAAAGTCTTTAAGATACGGCATCGATTATGCGACTTTTGACAATGAGGAATTTGTCATTCATCCAGTCCCCGAGAAAGATCTCCCCGTGAAACTGCCCTACATTAAAGATTTTCAGCCAACCGGTAGCACCTATGCCGGTCCTTTGGCCTCGCAGAAGAAATTCTATGAGGTTCGTTGTCCGAAATGTAAATCTTCAGCCTATCGCGAAACCGATGTTTCGGACACCTTTTTGGATTCGGCCTGGTATTTTTTCAGATACCCTGACGTTAAAAATAAGCGAGAACCCTTCGACAAGCTCAGGGTTAAAAAATGGCTTCCCGTGAACCGTTACATTGGCGGCGCTGAACATTCGGTGCTTCATCTGCTTTACAGCCGTTTTCTAACCATGGTCTTCAAAGATATGAAATTGATCGGCTTTGACGAGCCATTTAGCCAGTTCCGGGCCCACGGCCTTTTGATTTCGAGCGGCGCCAAAATGAGTAAATCCAAGGGGAATGTGGTCGTGCCCGATGTTTATATTAAAAAATACGGCGCTGATACAACCCGACTTTACTTAATGTTCCTCGGCCCCTATGAGCAGGGCGGAGATTGGCGTGATGCCGGTATTATTGGGATTGTCAGATTCTTGAATCGGGTTTGGGCGCTCGCCTCCAACGTTTCCAATAACTCCAACATTTCATCTTGGCTCCATCCCCATATTAAAGAAGTAACCGAAGACATCGCTAACCTAAAATATAATACCGCCATTGCCGAATTGATGACCGCGCTTAATAAGTTGGAGAAAGAAACTCTTCGGCCGGTTCGACAAGCTCACGGCAAGCAAGCTCAGGGTAAAAAAATAAATCGTAAAGATTTCGAGACTTTCCTTTTACTCCTTGCACCCTTCGCGCCCTTTATTACGGAAGAGCTTTGGCAAAAGCTTGGTAATCGATATTCAATTCATCGAGAACCGTGGCCTAAATACGATAAGCGTCACCTAAAAGCAAAGACATTTAGCTTAATTATTCAGATTAACGGGAAGGTTCGAGGGCAAGTGGAGGCGAGGCGTGGCACGAACGAGGCCGAAGCTAAAAAACTCGCTCTAGCCGAAGAGAAAGTTAGAAAAGCCCTCGGTGTCGGCAAAATCAAGCGCACCATTTTCGTTAAAGACAGGCTGATTAACTTTGTTATTTAAGCGGTGTCTGTTTGAAAATATCCCTGCCTGCCGGCAGGTAGGCGAACGGAGCTAGCCGGGCCCCGCCTGCGTTGAAACTTCGGTGGGCAGGTCGGCGGGCGGAAGGGCAAAAGACCACACCCCCCCTTCCGCCCGCCTCGCCTTGCCTGCCCGACCGAAACTCTTGAGTGAAGGCGGGAACCAGAGCGGAAAAGACGATTTCAAGTTTTTCTTTGGCGGCGGATTCTTTCAATACAGAAAAAAGCACTATTTTGATCGCGACTCTTGATACCACTTGCTAATCATTTTTTCCGCTTCTTTGCCTCTCGCTCCTTCTTCGTCCCAATAACCTACGTCCCAATAACCTAAACCACCTAACCCTTTGTCCCAGAAGTCCTCACCCCAGAAAAAGATTCCGTCCAGCACTCCTTCGTTCCTGGCAATGACATTAAACAATGCCTGGTGCATGTTGGCCTGCTGTTCTTGAGCATCATCAATTGAGTTGCCGTTTCTATCAACCAGATTTCTTTCATAAAGATTGTTCGGCTCATACACGTTTTCGAGCATCTCCCCCTCGTACCCGGCATAAAGACTTGTCTTATTGGAATACTCAAGAAACATCAGAGGCTTATCCGGGTATTTACTTGCAAGCGGTATAAGATAGTTTTCGAAAATCCTCTGCCAGCCTCGTTCAAATTCAGAAACTTTCGTATCTCCATTCGGTAAATTCTCAAGGACGCTAAAATAGGCGCTAATTCCGATAACATCAAAATTAATGTCCTCCCATAAAAGCTTGGCGATCTGGTGATAATAGACTCTTCCATCAATCGCCGCCGCGTGCATGTCATAAGTCACTTTGCCCTGATACGCTTGGCGCACCGCAGAAAGCATCGAGCCAATTTCTTTTATAAAACCGCCCTTTTCACTATTAAAGTCCCGCGTCCTAAAAAGCCCCTCGGTCTCTGTTCCCAAAGAGTACATCTCCACTCCCTCTTCTTGAGCGATTTGTGCAAAATGGACTGCATTTTCGCTGTAGGACCGCCAGAATTCAGATACAAACTGGGTACGATCAGGATGATTCTCGTTCCAGGGCCAATCGGACCCGTCTTCTTGAGGGAGTCCCAGTTGCGATCGATGATAGGGATGCGTCCCTGATATCCCCGCATCCTCAAGGGCAAGGGTCAGATAAACATGGAAACCGCGGTCTCTGAGTTCTCTAATCAGGCGTCTTAAATCATCATCTTTATAAGTTGGTACATCAACACCTTGGTACTTCCTTTCCACTGTTGAGTCGAGGCTATCATCTACAAAAAGGGCAACCGATATGCCCACCCAGTTGGCGCCTAAGCCACGCAAGTACTCAAAATAGTCAGGATCAAAAGACTTCACCAGATTCTGGTTAAAATCACCATACGTTCCCATGTGCGCGCCGCGTGCGAATTGTAAATTTCCCTCCTCAATTTTCCAGTCCTCGCCCTTCGGGATTTTAGAGAAAATAATAGTGCCCATCCCGGCCACAAGCACTACTATCAAAAAGACGATGACAGGAACGAGGCGCTGCCTTTTTAGAAATACTTGAGCTTTTATTTTTTGAAATAATTCCATATTGTTCTATCCCAACTGGCGGTAGGGGTGGGATTCGAACCCACGATGCCCTTTCGGACATAGCAGTTTTCAAGACTGCCGCCATCGTCCACTCGGCCACCCTACCGTTAGTTAAGATTATCTTTTCAAATTCGCGTTTTCAAGGTTATAATAATGGCCGTTGGGCCGTTAGCTTAGTTGGTAGAGCGCCACGCTGGCAGCGTGGAGGTCACCGGTTCAAATCCGGTACGGTCCACTACCTAGTTAAAATCTCGGAACGTCACCCCATTATCCAGTTGACGGGATTTCGGTTACATTGTTTAATTCGGCTAGCCGCGTTTGACGCGGAAGAATTAAAATCGATTGTTCGTTGATTCTTGAATACCGAGAGGAGGGACGGTTGTGAGCGGTTTTTTTGTGGCGCTTGAGGGGATTGATGGCGCCGGTAAGGATACCCTGGTTCAAACACTTGCTAATTTCTTCGAGCAGGTGCAGGGACGAGATCGGGTTCTGCTAACCGAGGAGCCAAGTCAAGGCGAGACTGGTCAGCTGATCCGACAGATGCTCGACAAGAAGGTGTCGGCTCCGTCGACTAACTTCGAATTTCAGCGTCTGTTCGTTCGCGACAGGCGGGAACACCTCGAGACGGTCATCCGACCGGCTCTCAAGAGCGGTATGGTCGTCGTCTCGGCAAGATACTGGCTGTCAACGCTGGCCTACGGCATACTCGAGGGACCAGTGGAGCAATACCTCGATCTTCATCGGGAAGTGATCGGGGAGCAGATGCTTGTTCCTGATCTTACGCTGCTACTTGATCTTGACCCGGAGATCGGGCTCGAGCGAATCCGGGCGGCTGGTCGGCACTTCGACCACTTCGCCAAGCTTGGACTTCTCGAGCGAATCCGGGCGAACTATCTCGATCTTGTCCGGCGGCAAGAGGAGCTTGGACTCGGCGAGATCGTGGTCGTTGATGCCGTGTGGCCTAAGAAGTATGTCTTCGATGCGGCGCTCCGCGTCATCATTCGAAGACTTCTAGAGCAAAAGGAGGGATAAGAAGATGCACAAGGTCGAACCGCAAGTGTTTCTCATCGGCGAAACTAGGGTGGTCGAGGAGGGACTCCAAGCCTACCTCGATCACATCGGCGTGCCAGACTGGGTCTCGGATGCGCCGACCGATACCGAACGGATCATCGAGGTGATGGGGCGCGTCTGCTACCGGAGCTGGGTGCCAGGGATGAACCGTAACGTCACCAAGGTCCGTGAGCATAACAGCGATTACCTCGCGAACGTGCTCAACGTTAGGCACGGCTCGGTGATCGAGCATCCGATGCTCAACTTCATCTTCGCCGATGTTTCGCGGGTCTTCACCCACGAACTCGTTCGTCATCGGGTCGGCGTGGCCATCTCCCAGGAGAGCCTGCGGTTCGTCCGGCTCGAGGATCTGGGTCAGTGGCTACCGGCCGTGATCCGCGAGGATGAGGGGGCGGTCGAGATCTTCGTTCGAACATTTGAGGAACTCGAGCGTCTCCAGCTCGAGCTCGCCCGGCACTTCGGGCTCGATGATGAGGGGGTGCCATTCAAGAAGAAGAAGGTCATCACCTCGGCCATGAGGCGGATTGCGCCCATCGGACTCGCTACCACCATCGGTTGGTCGGCGAACCCGCGGACGATCCGCTGGCTACTCGAGATGCGGACCGATCCGAGCGCCGAAGAGGAAATTCGCCTTGTCTTCGGCAAGGTGGGGGAGATCGTCTGCGCCCGCTACCCCAACCTCTTCGGCGACTTCGAGGTCGAGGAGGTCGACGGCCTGCCTTGGTACAAGCCGTTGAACTCGAAAGTGTAGCACCCGAGGGGTCGCCGCGCCAAGCGCGGCGGCCCCTTTCGATTTTTGTCTTGTGGTGAGCCTGCCTGTCCTGAACTTGTTGGATGGGTCGAATCCGCTAGAATAAATTTCAGTGTCAAAGATTTTAGTGAAATTAGTCATCGCTGGTTATCTTTTAGCCGGCGTTATTTTGGGACTGGGTAATCCAAGCTGGTTTCCGGATTTTTATCGCCCGCGCTTAATGGCTATTCTCGTCCTCGTTTCCATCTTTCTCATCCTCCTTCCCCGACTCATTTTTAAAGGTTCAACTAGCATAACTAAGAAAAAGGCCGTTACCGAACTTGAGTCAGTAACAGCTATCACTCTTTTTATAAATGGCCTTGGCGGCCTTGGTCTTTATAAACTTTATCTTGTCGGCTTTCCTTATGATAAATTCGCTCACCTTGTGGCTTCCTTTATTTTTGTAATAACTTTGTCGCGGTTCATTGAAGTTTGGTATGGTAAAGCGACAAATAAGTCCGTTCTTCTCGCCGGCTTTCTGGTTATTCTGGCGGGTTTGGGCTGGGAAGTGATCGAAGCCGTTTCCGATAAAGTATTAAATACTCAATTACTAGGCGGTGGTAGCAGTGAAATTATTAGCGATACGGTTTGGGATGTGGTGATGGACTTTTTTGGAGTCATTTCGGGAATCAGTTTAGCGCTCTTTCGAAAACGTCGGCCGGCGATGGAGTTAGCGGCCGTCACTAAGCGGAGGGTACAGGATTCGAACCTGTGAGGGGTTTCCCCCAACCGCATTTCGAGTGCGGCGCATTAGTCCACTCTGCCAACCCTCCCTGGTGGACCGTACCGGACTTGAACCGGTGACCCCCTCATTGCAAATGAGGTGCTCTACCACTGAGCTAACGGCCCTCTTTAAGCGCTTGAGCGGCGTTCCCTGCCTGCCGGCAGGCAGGCAGGCGCCGTTGAACTACCGGCCCGGCTACCCGAATAATATGTTAAGTATCGACCCAAATTCAAATTTTCAAATTATCGTACTTTAATTTTGGGAACACCCGGTATAATTAGTTCAGATGAGAATTAGTGAAAAGGAGCTTGACCAGCCATACTGGGCTTTATCCCCCGAAGAGATTTTCGAGATTTTAGAGACTTCTCCCGAAGGCCTTACCGAGGGCGAGGCAGAAAATCGTCTTAAAGAGTTCGGTCGAAATGTTCTACCGAAGGCCAAACGGGCGACTAAATTAAAAATTTTCCTTAACCAGTTTAAGAGCCCGCTTATTCTGATCCTTCTTATTGCCGGAGTGGTAACCCTCGTCATTCAGGATTTCAAAGGTAGCGCTGTTATCTTCGCTGCCCTTTTGGTGAACGCGGCGCTTGGTTTCTATCAAGAGAACAAAGCCGAAACAGCTCTTCGAACCCTACGCACTTATATTAAAGAGCGAGCCAGGATAATTAGGGACGGAAAAGAGAAAGAGATTGACGCCGAAGAATTGGCGCCGGGGGATCAGATCCGGCTTTTCGCTGGTCTTCGGGTGCCGGCCGATGCCCGGGTTTATAAAGTCAATAATTTCCTAGTGGATGAGGCGATTTTAACTGGCGAATCTTTGCCGGTTCAAAAGTCGACCGAGAAAGTCTCTTTGGAGACGGTGCTCGCCGATCGTTCTTCAATGGTCTGGGGCGGCACCTTAGTAAGCGAAGGAGTGGGGATCGCTGTCGTCGTCGGAACCGGTGGAGAAACAGAGCTGGGGAGAGTGGCGGCCCTCGTCGGGCAAGAAGAGGCGGAGAAAACTCCACTTCAACTTGCCATTACCAGGTTTTCTATTCGGGCCGGTTTAGTTCTTGTTTTTTTGACGGCGGCTCTTTTTATAGCAGGGCTCTTAGTCGGTTATCGGCCCTACGAAATGTTTTTAATCGGGGTAGCGGCGGCAGTTTCGGCAGTGCCCGAGGGTTTGCCAGTAGCCTTGACTGTAATTTTGGCTGTTGGCGTTTTGCGCTTGGCTAAACAAAAAGGAGTGGTGAGAAAGCTTTTAGCGGTTGAAGCTTTGGGCAGTACCACTCTGATCTTGACTGATAAGACCGGGACCTTAACCCAAGCTAAAATGGAATTGGTTGAAGTGATCAGCCATCGTTTAAGAGAGGAGGTTTTACGAATGGCCATCCTCACTACCGATGTTATTGTCGAGAATCCTGATGATTCGATTGACGAGTGGCGAGTGATCGGTCGACCGCTTGATGCCGCTTTAGTGAAGGCCGGGGCTAAGGCCGGCATATCTCTTGAAGAACTTTTTTCCCAAAACGAGATAGTTAATCGAAAACCATTTAATTCGCTCGATAAATTCTCGGCCATCGAAGTTAAATCCGGCTCAGACAAATTTCAACTTTATTTAGGGGCGCCGGAATATTTAATCGAAAGAGCTAAGCTTCGAGAAGCGGAAAAAGAAAATCTTATTCTCCAGGTAGATAATCTGGCTTTTACCGGTCATCGGGTTCTCGGTCTTCTCAGAGAGGCCGAGAAGGTTGAGTTTGTCGGGCTGCTAGCTTTCAGAGATCCGGTTCGTCCCGAGGTGAGGGGGGTAATCGCCGAGGCCGGTCGGGCTGGGATCAAAACCGTGATTGTTACCGGCGACCATAAGGGTACGGCTCTATCGGTTGCCCAGGAAGTTGGGATAGAGGCGGAAAAGAACGAGATTATCACTGGAAGCGAATTAGAAAAGACGAGCGATAAGGAACTGGCGGAAATTTTGCCGAGAATAAAAATTTTTGCTCGGGTGACGCCGGAACAGAAATTAAAATTAGTAAAACTATACCAAGAAAAAGGGGAGACAGTGGCCGTTACCGGCGATGGGGTAAATGACGCCCCGGCCTTAAAGGCAGCCCATATTGGCGTGGCCGTTGGGTCAGGTACCGATGTCGCTCAAGCGGCGTCTGACCTCATTATTTTAGATGATAATTTTAAAACCATTGTGGCGGCAGTCGGCGAAGGGAGAAAGATTTTAACCAATATCCGCAAAGTAATTATTTATCTTCTCTCCGATTCTCTCGACGAGCTGTTTTTGATTGGCGGAGCGCTTGTTTGGGGCTTGCCTTTGCCTTTGAATGCGCTTCAAATTCTTTGGGTTAATTTTTTCTCGGATAGTTTTCCGGCCGTGGCTCTGGCTTTTGAGGACGGTGGTGATTATTTAAGACGTCGGCCGTTCGATCTCCGGAAAAGGCTTCTTGATCGGGAGATGCGGTTCCTGATCCTCGGGATCGGTACGGCTTCGAGCGCCTTGCTCTTTGTTCTTTATTTCGTTCTGCTTGGTCAAGGCCTGCCGCTTGATATTGTGAGGACCTTTATTTTTGCGAGCTTCAGTCTTTACACTCTTTTTCTGGTTTTTTCGATTCGCTCGTTAGAGCAAGGCATTTTCAGGCACAATCCCTTTAGCAATCACTATTTAGTAGCTGGCGTGGCCATCGGGATTTTCTTAACTTTAGCCGCTATTTACTTGCCCTCGCTTCAAAATCTTCTAGGGACAGTCTCCCTGCCTTGGCCCTGGCTTTTGGGAGTCGTCGGAGTCGGAGTAATTAACGTCACGGCGGTCGAGATAACAAAACTTTTATTCAGAAAATCAAACCGGTAATGTCGGAAAGATTATTGTCCGGCCTTAGCGAAGACGAAAACGGTGATGTCTTTTAATCCGGCCCGATGGAGAAGTTTAACTGCTTCATGGATAGTGGCGCCGGAGGTGTAGACATCGTCAACTAAGATTATTTTTTCGATTCCAGACTGTTTTAATGGTTCCAGCACTTCCGTATGTAAGACAAAACTGTTTCTTACATTTCTCTTCCGTTCGTCGTAATCTTTCAGCTCAGTCTGGTCTCTAGTTCTTTTTATTTTGGTTAGAAGCCTTGTTTCGACCGGAAGATTGAGGCAGCCGCCGATTATCTCTGATAAAACCTCGGCTTGGTTGAAGCCGCGTTCCTTAAACCGACTTTTATGGAGGGGGATCGGCACGACGAGAGCAGGCGAGTTCATTCGATTGTCTTGAAAATTATTCAAGTATTTCAAGACGAGTTCTCTAATTGGTTTTTGGGCAGCGAGGAAACTCTTGTATTTAAAGTAATGGACTAATTCCTTAGCTGTTTTATCCGCGTAAGAGGTAGCCGCAAAAAGCAGCAGGCCCTTTTCCGTCCGGAAGACTGTTTTATAAATCGGAATTTTTTCCAGACAATCCTCGCAGAGCAAGGCAGACTTATATCTCTCGTCTAGGTGGGTTCTGCATCCCAGACAGATCGATGGGAAAAGAACGTCAAGGATAGAAACCCAGATTTTTGAGGTCAATTTAACCCAATATAACACATCATCGTAGATAGTCTGGCCAGAACGGGAATTTGTTATAATAAATGATGATGAAATCTCGTCTAGGGTTCTCGTTGGTTGAGCTTTTAGTTTATGCTGGCATCTTCGCCGTAGTAACGGGAGTTCTGACCGGGATTTTGGTAGTGGGAACTAAAACCCAAACCCAGGAGAAGGCTAGCACCGAAGTTAACCAGCAACTTTCGCTTATTTTAACCACGGTTGAGCGACTGGTGAGACAATCGAGTTTGATTGAGAAAGTTTATGAGGGCACCGATGAGGGCGTAGCTTGCACCACTTTTTGCTCGATCAAGTTAAGGATGTCGGACGCGAGTCTTGACCCAACCGTGATTCGGTCTGATGCGAACGGCGTTTATCTAAAACAAGGCGCGGGGCAGGAGGCAACCTTGACTACGAGCCGTGTCGTTATTAATAGTTTGCGATTTACCAAATATGAAATCGCCGGGGCTCACGCTACCGTTCAGATTGACGTCACCCTAACCTATAATTCCTCCAATCCACAGCTCGCCATTAGCCGGAGTCTTCAGTCAGCCGTGGCTCGGGCGTCAGCCGCCACTTTTGATGCTGATCTTTTACCGAATACTGACAACACTTATAGTGTTGGCCAGCTCGCGCCTGATCTAAGGTGGAAAAACGGAAGACTTTCGGGAGACTTAACCGTGGCGGGTAATGTGGGCATCGGCACAACTAGTCCAACTGGCGTTTTAACCGTTGCTTCGGGACGGCTTCAGGTGACGGGGAGTGCGTTTCCCACGGGTGGCACTGGCCTAGAAATAGGTCACAACGGCACCTCGGGATTCATTGCCTCCGTCAATAGGGGTACGTCGGCCTATAAAGATCTGCAGATAGCTGCCGATACTACTGTTTTCACTAGTAGCTTCACTGAGAAAATGCGACTTAATTCCACTGGTTTTGGGATTGGGACGACGGGACCTGATAGGAGCCTCGATGTTCTGCATGCGTCTAACCCCCAATTAAGACTTACGCAAACGGATGGGACCGTTTATGCCGATTTTCAGACGACTTCAAGCGGAGATCTGGCGATAAATGTTGACGGAGTATCGAATCAATTAGTTCTGGACGATGGGGGAGGTATCGGCATCGGCACCGCCACCCCCCAATCTAAGATTCATATTGAAGGGGCTTCGGGATGGATTATCCAGGACGAGCAGGATGCAAATGCAACCAGTACCCAGCTTGATGCGAATGATTCGATTGCGATCTATAACAAGGCCAATAAACTTGTTATCGCTTTTAACAACGCCGGGGTTATAACGTATCTAACGATTCCCCTTGACGGTTCGACCACAACCTGGACCCAGTCAACAACTGCCCCGTAGCTGGTATACTAATACTAGCTATGTTTAGTTTTTCTTTTCGACCGAAAAGCCGTCTCGGGATTGATATCGGTACGGCATCGATGAAAGCGGTGGAGCTTGAGAATTCGAGCAGGGGATTGACGCTTAGAAACTACGGCATTCTGGAAAGCCGAGGGCACCTTGAGCGCTTAAATTACGCTATTCAGACAAGTAGTTTAAAAATTCTTGAGGAGGAAACCACCGAACTCCTCCGAATTCTACTTAAGGAACTAAAGCCGAAAACAGTTGAAGTGGCGGCTTCTCTGCCCGCCTTTTCCGCTTTCACTACTCTCTTAGAAATGCCGGTGATGTCGCCGGAGGAGATATCGAAAACCATGCCTTATCAAATTAAGGCTCTTATTCCCTTACCCCTTGAAGAAGTAAGTATTGATTGGTTGCCGATCGGTCAATTTGAGGACGAAAAGGGAGCTCAAAAACAGCAGGTGTTTTTGGTGGCTGTGCCTAATGAGCAAATCAGAAAATATCAAACAATTTTTCAAAATGTTGGACTTAAATTAAAAGTCCTAGAAGTTGAAACCATAAGCTTGGCGCGAGTTTTAACCCAAGGCGATCCTGTTAATTCACTAATTATCGATATTGGTGCTCGTTCGACTGCCATCGCAGTGGCCGCGGCCGGCAACTTGAAATACAGCGCCCAGACCGATTTTTCGAGCAACGCCCTGACCCAGGCGATTTCAAGGGGACTCGGCATTACTATTCCGCGGGCGGAAGAGTTAAAAAAGACAAGAGGACTCACCGGCACTGGCGGTGAATATGAAGTATCCACTTTAATGATGCCTTATCTTGATGCTATACTTAACGAAGCCAGGCGGGTGAAAGAGGTTTACGAGAAGAATTACGAGGGGAAGATTGAGCGAGTTATTATGAGCGGCGGTGGGGCCAATCTCCTCGGGCTTGAAAAGTATATTGCGACCGAACTGGGTCTCGCGGTGATTAAAGCCTCGCCCTTCGGCAAAATTATTGTTCCTCCGGAGATCGCTTCTTTAACCGCGGACCTCGGACCAGCCTTAGCGGTCGCCCTCGGCTTGGGACTAAGGCAACCTTGAGATATTTAAACATTTAAAGATGGCACCCCAGGGTCCATATAGACCAAATGAGTTTCAAGCGTTTAGGGCTGCAGCCGGCGCCCTACCGAGCGGCACGCCGCGGCGCATTTTAATTGTGAGTTCCATTTTATTTTTGGCTGTTTTTCTGGCTTATCTTGGACTCGACTTCGGTTATAAAGTTTTTCTTAAAAATTCCATTGAAGATTTAAAGACAGAAGTTGAGACCATCAGTGCTCAAGTCTCGCCCGAAGAGCAGGAAAATTTAATCAAGTTATATTCCCAGATTAATAACCTTCAAAAAGTTTTGGCGAACCACAATGACGCTTCGCCCGCCTTTCTTTTCCTCGAGTCGAACACCCATCCCAGAGTAGTTTTTAATACAGCCAATTTATCCGTGGCTGACCGGGAGGTAGCGCTTGAAGGAGCATCTAGCTCTTATGAAGATCTGGCCGCCCAGCTCGCCATTTTTGAGAAAAGTTCTTCAGTCGAACGCGTCTTTTTAGAAAGTTCTCAGGCATCGGGTAGCGTAGTTCGATTTCGGGTTGTTTTAGAGCTTGAACCCAAAATGTTTTTAGTTAAGAAATGAGCGGCCAGACTAAAAGATTTTTAGGCGTCATTCTTACCCTGGCATTTTTTGTCGGAGCAGTTTCTTTCTATTCCAGCTTAGTGGTGCCCAGCTACCGCGAAGTGCAGGAACTTCGTGCTGAACGGCGATCACTCGCTCGGCTAGTTGAAGAAGAACGTTCGATTGTTGAGTCGGTCAATCGTCTTTTGGGTCAATATCAAAGCATCTCTGATTTTCAAAGAAGTTTATCTTTGGTTCTGCCAACCGAAGAAGAAGTGCCGGGAATAATTAACCAGCTCCAGGGCATTGCTCGGACAAGCGGGGTGGCGATCGATTCTTTGGAGCTTGACGCCTTACCGATCGAGCCGGTTAAATCGAGTTCGGTGATTGAGCCCATAGGGAAGCTCCGAGTTGATTTGAGACTTCGCGGTAACTACTCGGCCATTAAGTCCTACCTCGCGGCGCTCGCGACAAACATTAGGATAATGGATGTCGATTCTTTGAGGGTTGAGGGCGGCGGCACGAACGATAATGTTCTAAACTATACCCTGACGGTTAATACATATTATCAAAGATAGTAAAGAAAATTTATGGCCCTAGTTTTTGGAGAAGAAAAGAAGAGGAGTCGGTTGCCGTATCTCATTGGCGGGGGAGTGGTAATCGTTCTTATTATTCTCACTTATTATCTTTTCTTTGCGCCGGCACCCCTGGCCGAAGTAGTGGCGCCGCCGGAATTCGAGTCAATCTCCAGAGTTTCGAAAGTAGAATTGAATCCGAATCTTATTACGAATAACCAGGTTTATCAGTCCTTGAGACGTTATGTTGATGAGCCGGTGATTGGCGAATTCGGCCGTCCTAATCCATTTGCGCCGTTTTAAATGAGTTTCAAAATTTTCGAGCGATAAAATCGGCATGAATGATAAACTCCTGCTCGATAATATCTTAAAGCAATCATTAATTTCACCCGAGCTCCATGCTCAAATTTTAAATGAGGCCACGGCTTCAAGAAAACCGGCCGAGGAAATTATTTATAGTCGTCGTTTGGTTGATGAAAGACGACTCGCTGAAGTCAAAAGCCAGATTTTAAAAATTCCTTATCGGCGAGTTGAGGCTAAAGATATCTCCCCGAAGGTAATCCAAGCGCTTCCCCAGGAAACCGTTGAGACATATCGGGTGGCGCCGCTTGAACTTAAAGATAAAATGCTCGTGGTGGGGATGGTTGATCCCCAAGACGCGAGGGCCCAAGAAGCCCTCCGCTTTATTGCCAAAAGAAACAGCTTAAGTCTCGGGGTCTATCTTATTACTCCAGGCGATTGGAACCTAGTTCGCCGCCGCTATTCGCCTTACCAGTCGGAGATTGAACGGGCAGTTAAGAGTCTGGAGATTAAGCCGGGCGAGACGTCGCCTTTTCACCCCGTAGCCTTGGAAGAAGAGGGGACTGTTTCGGAGGAAGCGCCGATTATTAAAATTGTGGCCTCAACCCTGGAGGAAGCGGTTCAAGCCGGCGCCTCAGATATTCATATCGAACCCCAAAAGACGAGGTTGCGAGTTAGGTTTAGAGTTGACGGCCTGCTCCAGGAATTAGCCTCCTTCCCCATCGAGCTTCATCAGCCGATTGTTTCCCGGGTTAAGATTCTTTCTAATTTGAAGATCGATGTCACCCGCATCCCTCAAGACGGTCGTTTCCGGACAGTAACTTTCGGCAAAGACATTGATTTTCGAGTTTCTACTTTCCCAACGCCAGTAGGCGAAAAGGTGGCGATTAGGGTTCTGGATCCCACCGTGGGGCTTAAAGGCGTTGACCAGTTGGGACTTATCGGGAAAACGGGCGAAATGGTCAAAGAGTCAATCCAAAGACCGTTTGGCATGGTTTTAGTGACCGGTCCTACGGGAAGCGGAAAAACAACTACCCTTTATGCCCTGATGCAGATTTTGAACAAAGTTGATGTGAATGTAATGAGCCTAGAAGATCCAGTAGAGTACTTTATCGAGGGAGTTAACCAATCTCAAGTCAGACCAGAAATCGGTTATACTTTCGCCTCCGGCCTGCGGCAGATTGTGAGGCAAGACCCCGATGTTATTTTAGTAGGCGAGATTAGAGATAACGACACGGCCGAGCTCGCTATTCACGCGGCCCTCACCGGCCAGATTGTTTTATCAACCCTGCACACTAATAATGCCATTGGCGTTATCCCGCGGCTAATGGATATGCATGTCGAACCCTTCCTTTTGCCGGCCGCCTTAAATTTAATGGTCTCCCAGAGATTAGTGAGACGTCTTTGCGAGAAGTGCAAGGAACCGATTACGGCCGCCCCAGAAGTGCAAGAAATTATTGCCGGTGAATTGAAAAAGCTTCCCGGAGGGCCGGACGGAGTTCAGTATAAACCGCCTTATAAGACTTATCGGGCCAAGGGTTGTGATGTTTGCAAGAATAAGGGAGTGGTCGGTCGAATCGCCCTTTTCGAGGCTTTTACGATGACGCGAGAGCTGGAGGGAATTATTAATACCAGCCCGACCGAGGGAAAAATTTATGATGAGGCGAGGCGTCAAGGGATGATTACCCTTCGTCAAGACGGTATCCTAAAGGCGCTTCAGGGGATAGTAAGCGTTGAGGATGTGTTAAGAGAGACAGCCGAAAGTTAAGATGACGAGTATCTAGTATATAGGAGTTAGTAGCCAGTATACGGTATACTAAAATACACGAATCATGGATTATAAGCAGAAACTAAACGACTTGATGCTAACCGCGGCCCAGCAGAACGCTTCGGATCTCCACTTGGCGGTCGGCCGGCGGC
>Ga0209542_10011206_pt1 | contig 15943 bp, 18 predicted proteins | sample RifCSPhighO2_01_FD_184028 | JGI IMG/M metagenome (GOLD analysis project Ga0209542, IMG submission 184028) | Soil microbial communities from Rifle, Colorado - Rifle CSP2_plank highO2_0.1 (SPAdes) (version 2) | ecosystem: Environmental > Terrestrial > Deep subsurface > Rock core/Sediment ... | reverse complement strand
TTTTATTCTGAAAACTTTATGGCTTGCCCTGCATAATTCATTTTCCATTCCTCTGGAAGAAGTAGAACGTTTAATAGTTTTTCTTTAGTTTTCACCCTACAGCAAGCTGTAGGGTATAACGATTAATAAAATTATGTGTGAGAAAGATTTAAATAATAGTATATACATGGTATATACATGGTACACGAAGAATTGGCTGATGTCTTTGGCAGAGAGCAGATAATAAGAAATGTGACTCGAATAGGGAATGGAGCACACATTTTTGCCCCAAAGGAATGGCTGGGTGAGCGAGTTATTATAGTTAGATCTTTAAAGCCTTCTTTAAAAGAAAGAATCCTAAAGATTATAGAGCCACATTTAGAAAGCATTTTAGGAGTTTATCTTTATGGAAGTTATGCAAGAGGTGAACAAAGTGAAGGCTCTGATATAGATGTTTTAGTAATAGCAAAAAATAAATTTAAGATAGGAAAAAAAGACAACTTTGAATTTCTAGTTTTAAAAGAAAGCTTTTTAGAACCCGCAATAAAAATAAATCCAATTTTAATGTACTCCATTTTTAAAGAGGCAAAGGCAATAATCAATCAAGGATATTTGGAAAAATATAAAAAAATTAACATAAACAAAAAATATTTTAAGCCTTTTATAAACTCAACAAAAGGATCTATAAAGTCCAATGAAGAGCTGCTCGAATTAGATAAAAAAACAGGAAAAACCGCTTCAAATAGCATTGTCTACTCATGTATGCTAAGATTAAGAGGAATATTTATAATAAATTGCTTAGTAGATGGCGGGCAATTTTCCAATAAAAATTTTCAAAGATGGCTAAAAGAAAATGTAAATTTAGATTATTCAAAAATTTACTATATTTATAGAAAAGTAAGAGATGAAAAATCTATTAAAGATGAAATTTCTTTAACAACTGGAGCGGATTTGGTAAATTTTTTAAGAGATGAATTAAATAAGTTAGCCCATAAAATAAACTCTAAGAAACATAAAGCTTCCAGCCGACTAAATTTTAAGGGAACTTAATATGACTAAAAGAAAGAAAAGGCTGAAAAAAGGGGTTTCTTCGTTGCAAAAGCAGATAATGCTCCATGAAGAAAAGAAAAAGCAAGCAAAAGAATCAGGAAAAGAAGAACTAACAAGATATTATGAAAAAGAAATAAAAGCTAAGAAAAAGGCAAAGGAAGAAAAGCAGGCAATTCTTGATAAACAGTAACTTTGAAAGAGATTAAAACCAACTGCTTTCATAAATTGCCTTGCCCCATTTATCAATTGATTTTGCCTTTAGTTCTGTTGAATTGAATAAACTTTCAACCTCCCCTGAAATGTCTTTTATGGCTTTTTTGTCTTCTATTTTGATAACTGTTTCATAATGTGTTGTAAAGCCACTATATGTAAAATTAGCAGAACCGAGATAAGCAATATCTTCATCAATAATAAATATCTTTGAATGGATTAAATTTGTGCTTTGTGGACTCTTTCCAGATTTTGAATCAAAAACCTTTATCCTAAAAATAGAATAATATTCATAATTATACATCTTAAGGGAGTAATAATAAATAAAAACTCCAGCACCAATAAAAGCGATAGCCAGAGATAAATAAAATTGTTTTAAGATAAGTGGAAAAATGGACATTAGCAATATTCCTACTGATATGATAATCCCTACTTTTCTTCTGTTTTTTGTCCCATTGTTGGTTGTTTTATTTTGCTTTATCACATCTGAATGTTTAAATGAAGAATAGCTATTGTTTCCCTGCACTAATTCATCAGAAGTTATAAGGGTGATTTCTACGCCTTTTTTTCTTAGCTTAACTAACTCTTCTAAGTAACTTGAAGATAAATATGGGGAAACTATCTTCACACTTTTTTTAGCACTTTTTATAGTATCTAGAATTTGTATGCCTTGTTTTCTTCCTAGGCAGATTTTGTCTTTATTGCTATATGTTTCCATGCATTAGAAAACAAAGTAAAGTTTAAAGGTTTTATTGAGATTTTATGATGCTAGCGTGAGAAAACTTAACCTCACCCAAACCCTTAAAAACATCTTTCCTCTTTATTAAATTATAAAAGAGGGCTAAAAATAATTCATGGATTCATTAATTCTTGCAGGTTTGCTTGGGGGCGTTGGGGGATTAACGCGAGGGGTTGTTGGATTGTTAAAAGCCCTAAGTATGAAAAGAAAGATATTATGGGGTTATTATCTTGTTACTGTTGCAATTGCAATGATTATTGGAATTTTTGTGGGAGTAATTTTTGACTTTGACCCTCGGCTTTCTTTATTGGCTGGCTACGCTGGAACAGATATCTTGGAAGGAATTTACAAATCATTCAATGTAGAGAAGGTTTATGTGAGGAAAAAGTGATGGGAAAGAAATTTAATTTAACTATCATCGGAATTTTTTGCTTAGTTTTAGCAACCTTTATCTTTTATATTATAAAAGAAGGGGGTAATACTACCTTTTGGGTTTGGGTGTTCATAATACCTTTAATTTTTTGGTTATATCTTTTCTTCAAATCCATAAATGATAATAAATTTTATCCAAAATATAAGATAACCATAACTATTTCTGCTGTAAGTATGCTTATTGACTTGTTTTTGATTATTTTTGCATATAAAGATTTTCTTAAGAATGGTGGAGATGGTTTCGGGATGTTAGGTGTTGGAGTAGTAGTAATCTTTGGAACAGTTGTGATTTTTTTAGCTTCACTTATGGCTTTTATTGTTCAAAAAGTTACTAGTCGAAAAAAGTAAAAATGCCTAAAATAACAATAAATCTGGATGATGAAGAGAAAAAAATAATTGAGAAAAGAGCAAAAAAGAATCTTATGACTCTTCACGAGCAGATTGAAGATATTATAAGGCGAAGCGCTGTCAATTACAAGTCTGGAACTAGTGCAAGTGAGGTTGATCCTGATGATCGCTTAGTTGGAATATTCTCAAGAAGCAAAAGAGGAAGAAGGAGGAAATAATCCCCGTTTTCGCAACCCCTAAAACCCTAAATTTAATGTAACTCAACCTCAATCTTCTCAAACTCTTTCTTTATTTCGTTGAGGATTTCTTCTCCACTAGCCTTAAACTTTTCGTGTCTTTTTTGTTCTCTGGCTATTGAGTTCTTAATGTCCTCAATTTCCAGAATAGTTTTTTTGATATTGTCAGATAGTTCACGAGTTTGATCATTATCGCTTTCAATTTTATTTTTCAATATTTCTCTCTTGTGGTTGATCTCATTTATCTTATCCAAAATTTCAGGTGTATTCAGCTTAGCTACGCTAAGTAAATTTAAAATTTCCTTGCCGTCATCCTTTTCAAAGTTTATATGGAATGTATCCCTATGAGATTTTACTCTTTCCATTTTATCCTCAAAAATATGAAAAAAATTCGCTAAGGCCTTAAAGTCTATAATCCGGATTAAATAGATAAAGTCTCTTTCAAGCTCTTCCTTAAGAGATTTGTTTTCGTCAAGAGTCTTCAAGTGCCCTAGATATTCTGGACTTTTCTTAACTTTCTCAATTTCTTCAAAAATTATTTTGTTTTTTTCTTCTTTTTCATAGATTTCTCTTTCTAGGGAAGCTATTTTTTCACTCGCTCTTGCCTCATCTTTTTTAATTTCTTCGTATTGTTTTAATTTTGTTTCAAGAATTGATATTGTTTTAGAAATATCAAGAATAACTTTATGCTCATCAAATACTTTAATTAGGTCTTTCGAAATGTTTTTTACCTCATTTTTTATATCGGCCATTTCTTTTCCTATTAAAATGGTGGCTCTTTCATAGCTCATATGAGATGCTTTAATAAAACTTGAAAAGAGCCTATTTACATTAGAGATAATTATTTCTGTCCTGTCTTCCTGCAAATTATTCAAATTCTCCAAAAAAGACTCTAAAGCCTCGAGATATTTGCTTCTGCCATCCTCCGTAGCTGATTTTAGCCTGTCTTCAGCTTTTTTTGTATTTACATCAACACTTCTAACAATTTTTATCTTTTCTTCAAGATTATGGGTAAAGTGGCTAATTCTGCCTTTAATCAAAACGAAGAGATTTTTTTCCTTTGTTTTAATTTCTTCTTTCTTTTTTTCAATCCAATTGCCAATATGAGAAAAGGTCAGGCTTTCTTTATTAACTTCTTCAGTTTCCTTGTCCTTGGTTATTTTCCTTAAAAAATCAAAAATTCCCATAGAATACTCAAGAAGGTTGATTTAAAAAATCTTTAGAATAGGGATTCTTTTCGCAACCCTTAAAAACACCCGTAACTTTTCTTAATTATGGCTGTAGATGGTTTAAAATAGGGAAAATCATCTCAGCTAATTATACTCTTCACAATATTAATTGTTTTTTATTATAGTAAACCTTAATTCTGGATAAACCTTTTATAAAAAGATTTCCAAAAAAAATAACATTAAATAAATTTAAAAGATCGGAAAACGAAGTAATAATATGGTAGAAGGATTGGCAAGATTAGCTAGACATGAGAGAATAAGAATGCTAAGGCAAAACGCAAGAGATCTTAGAAATTCCGCTGCTAGTTCTTCTATTGAATATGATTGGGTTCAGAGTAATTATGAATTGGCTAGAGAATATGAAGCTAAGGCAAAAAAGCTTGAAGACAGTCTTTATAGTGATAGGAGACATAGGGAGCTTTATGGAGATTAGTGATAACATAATAGAGGTTATTAAATAATGGAAAGTCTAAAAGACTCGGAAGCGAAAACTCTCGAATTTTGGAAAGAGAAAAAAATATTTGACAAGCTTAGAAAGAAGAATAAAGGAAAGAAAAAGTGGAGTTTCATAGACGGGCCTATTACTGCAAACAACCCTATGGGAATTCATCACGCATGGGGAAGGACTTACAAAGACATGTTTCAGAGATTCAAGGCGATGCAGGGTCACGAGCTAAGATACCAAAACGGATTCGACTGCCAGGGGTTATGGGTTGAAAGAGAAGAAGAAAAGGATCTTGGATTAAAAAGTAAGAAAGATATTGAAAACTTCGGAATTTTGAAGTTTGTCCAGTCATGCAGAAAAAGAGTAGAGAAATTCTCAAAGATTCAGACAGAACAGTCAATAAAACTAGGATATTGGATGGATTGGGACAATTCTTATTACACTATGGATGATAGAAATATTTTACACAACTGGCACTTGCTTAAAACTTATTACAAGAAAGGCTGGCTTTACAAAGGAAAGGATGCGGTGCCTTGGTGTCCGAGGTGTGGAACGGCTTCCTCGAAACATGATATTGTAACTGAAGGATATAAGGAAGTTAAGCACACCGCTCTATTCATGCAATTTCCCCTCAAGAATAAGCCCGATGAGTATTTCCTTATATTCACAACGACTCCATGGACCGTGCCTGCAAATGTTGCAATTGCTGTAAACGAAAAAGTCGATTATGTTAAGATTGAAAGAGAGGGGTTAAAGTACTGGCTTGCCGAGAAAAGGCTTAGCGAGATAAATGGAAAGTATGAAATTCTTGAAAAAGATAAAGGGAAGCAGCTCGCAGGAATAGAGTATGTTATGCCATATGCGAGCTTTGCTTCACAGAAAGACTCACCCCATAAAGTTGTGCTTTGGGATATGGCAAGTGAAGAGGAAGGAACTGGAATTGTTCATATTGCGCCAGGCTGCGGAACAGAGGACTTTGATCTTGGGAAAAAACTTAAGTTTCCGGCAATATCTCCTCTTGACGAGGCGGGAATATACCAAGAGGGGTATGATGAATTTTCACTAAAAAACTACAAAGAAATAAACAAACTAGTCCTTGAAGATTTAGATCGTAGAAGATTCACTTATAAAACGATGCAATTCCGCCATAGATATCCTCACTGTTGGAGATGTGGAGAGGAATTGGTTTTCAGACTTGTTGATGAGTGGTACATTAAGGGTAAAGAAATTAGAGCCAAGTTAATAAGCGAAAATAAGAAAATAAAATGGTTTCCTGAGTATGGAAAGACAAGACAGGCAGACTGGTTTGGAAATATGGGAGACTGGCTTATTTCTAGGAAAAGATATTGGGGTTTGCCCTTGCCTATATGGGAGTGTGAGTGTGGGGAATTAGAAATATTCGGGAGTTTAGAAGAACTGAAAAAGAAGGCAACTGACAAGAAAAAAGTCGAGTGTTTGCCTGAAATCCATAGGCCGTGGATTGATGAGATAAAGATAAAGTGTTCAAAATGTAAAAAGGACGTTTCAAGAGTGTTAGATGTGGGGGATGCCTGGCTAGATGCAGGTATCGTGCCTTTTTCAACCCTTAACTACCTTAATGATAAAAAGTATTGGAAGGAGTGGTTCCCTGCAGACCTTATAAGTGAGAATATGCCCGGCCAGTATAGGGGATGGTTTAATGCTTTGTTCTGGGCAAGTGTTGCTTTAGAGGGAAAAGCGCCTTTCAAGGCAATGTTTGGATATGAAACCTTGAAAGATGAGAAAGGAGAGGAAATGCACAAAAGCAAAGGAAATGCAATATGGTTTGATGACGCTTTAGGAAAGATAGGCGCAGACACTATGAGGCTCTTGTATTGTTTACAGGATCCGTCGCAAGAATTAAGATTTGGATTTCATGCCGTAAAGGATCCTCAAAATGCAATAAATATTCTTTATAATATGTCAAAATTAATTTCTACCTCAAAGAAAGTGAAAATTTCTACCATTGAAGATAAATGGATTTTGAGTAAACTTAATAACTTGATAGTTAAAGTTACCAATGATATAGAGAACTTACATCCTCATTTTGCAACTAGGGCATTGCAGAATTTTTGGCTTAATGATTTCAGTAGAGGCTACATTCAAATTGTGAGGGATAGAATTTCAAGAGAAGACGAAGATGTGAATTTCGTTATGAAAGAAGCCTATCTAACATTGCTAAAACTGTGTAGTCCGATGATCCCTTTTATTACAGAAAAAGCCTGGCAAGAATTGAAAGAAAAGAAGATTGTCGAGGGAGAAAGCATCCATTTGTGCGATTGGCCTAAAGCAGACAAGAAAAAGATTGATAAAAAGTTAGAGTCAAAAATGGAAGCAGTTTTTAAGATAATTGAAAAGGGTCTAGCGGAAAGAGATAAAGTGCAAATAGGGTTAAAATGGCCGCTTTCTTTAGTAACAATAGCTAATTTAGAAGTTGGAAAAGAATTTGATGAAATAATTAAATCGCAGCTTAATGTAAAACAAGTGAAGAAAATTCATCAGGGAAAAATGCCTGAAGCTTTAGATAAAAAAAGAGAAGCTAAAGAAGAAGATTTAATTGACTTCATAAAGCTTGACGTTCATATAACCCCTGAACTTGAGGCAGAAGGATATGCTCGAGAAATCTCAAGGCAGATTCAGGCATACAGAAAAACATTAGGCCTGCAAAAGAGTGATAGAGTTGAAACAGCAATAATTACAGACGAAGATTTTGTGAAAATACTTGAAGTGAACAAAGAATTTATAAAGGAGAGGACTAATTCAAAGAGATTGGATATTGTTACAACCGGCAAGGAAAGATTTAAAAACAAAATAACCTTTAAGATTAAGGAAAAGAGTGGAGACATTGGGATTTTGGGATAATAACTACCTGTGAGTAATCCTGAAAATTCCCCCTTTCCAGCATAACAATCTTTAAAAAGAAAAATTGACAGATAAAAAGAGATAAAATGATAGTAAGAGATGAGTTTTTAGGTAGGTTGAGAAAGATTTTTGACTTAAATCTGTATGAGGTTAAGGTCTGGACCGCACTTCTTTCGAGAGGAACTTCTACCGCAGGGGAGTTAAGTAATATTTCTGATGTCCCTAGATCGAGGACTTATGATATCTTAGAAAGCTTGGAGAAAAAGGGATTTATCGTGATGAAGCTTGGCAAACCGATAAAGTTTATAGCTTTAAAGCCAGATGAGGTTGTTGAGAGAGTTAAAAAGAATTTAGTTAAATTTGCGACTGAGAGGACAAAGAGGCTTGAGACCTTGAAAGGTGATGAGGTTTTGGAGGAACTTAACACCCTTTTTACCAAAGGGGTTAAGTTTGTCGAGCCGTCTGATCTATCTGGGAGCATGAAAGGAAGGCAGAACATATACAATCATCTTGATATGATGATTCGAGATGCTGAGAAGACAATAACCATCGTTACAACGGCGGAGGGATTAAATAGAAAATTGGAGGCTTTGATGCCTAGCCTTGAAAAATGTAAGAAAAGAGGGGTTAAGATAAGGATTGCTGCCCCTATAAACAATAATAATATCAAAGTGGCAAGAGAGATGAAAAAGGTTGCTGATGTTAGGAATCTTGAAAGTATGAAAGCAAGGTTCGTTATTATTGACAGCAATCAGATAATGTTCATGCTTCTTGATGATGAAAAGTTCCATCCAAATTATGACATTGGAATATGGATAAATACAGAGTTCTTTGCACAAGCTTTGGAGCAGATGTTTGAGTTGGCTTGGACTGAAATGAAACTTGTGAAATAGGATTGAAGAAAAAGTAGATTGACGACTCTTAAGGATTTTGATGTTTTTTGTGATGTAAATATATATAAACCGTTTAAGAGATATTTCATGATGAGTCTAGAGAACGTTGTTAAAACGATCATTGAAGATGGGGGAAAGACCCCTGCAATTATTCTTGGAACTGCGGCCATTGCCACAGGCGCTTATCTTTTTCTTGCCTCAAGAGCTGCAAATTATTTGTTGAACAGAAAAGAAAGGGCTGAATATTCTGAAGGAGAGAAATATGGCATTCAGCGTAAGCATTAGAAATTTTGGTATTTTGAGAGAAGGCTACGAGCAAACCGGAAAGATTCCTGTTTCTGAAGAGATTAAACATAATAGTGATGTAATAAAAAATGTTTTGCAATACGCACCAAGAATCTTACCAAGGTTCTTACTTCTTGATGAAAATGAGGTTGGAAACGTGTCCGATTCTGTTGCTTACTTGATGAGAACAGATTCCATAATAACCAATAGGATGGGAATTGGTCCGAGCTTTCATGATGGAAGCAGAAGGCCTGTTATTTATGGGGAGGACGGAGTAAAATTCCATCTGTTAAACAATCCTAGCGACTTACGTTTGGAGTTTGAGCTTCCAAAAGAATATTGGAATCGAGGGGGAGAATTCTTTAGGTGTTATTCTGCAACATTCGACTTAATGACTAGCTTAAAGGATAAGCTTAGTCCTGAAGGAAGATTATTTGCTATCTCTTTTCCGCTTGCAGACTTGACCGCGTATCTTTTAGATACTAGAGATTTAGTAGATTATAATTACAACAAGACAGAAATTGATTCGTTTAATAGCAAGCTTGCAAGACAAATGAACGAAGTTTGAACTTTATCTTAATGATTGGTTATTGATTATTAGTGAAAGTTTAGTATCTAAATTCTTTTAAAGGGAATATTTCTCACTAAATAATGAAAAAAACCTTGTTGCCAATTCTAGCTATAGGGGTTTTGAGTTTTGCTGGGAATGCTTATGCAGATTCTACTGTGAAAGCTGAAACTCCAAAGCCTGCAATTACAAGAACTTCGAGATGGGACAAAAGCTTTGATGTAGGAATTGGATTTAGGGATCACGGAGCTGTTTATCTTGGCTTTAGCGGAGTTAATCAGGTTCTTCAGGACACGATAATCACACCACACACTTACAAAAATTCTTATGGAATTGAAGTGGGAGTTGTTCTCGGAATGCCTAATCCTAATAGTGGGGGGCTGACCTCTGAAGGGTTAGTTTTTGGTTTAGAAAAATATGTTACCATTAAGAACAGACAAATTCCAATAGGAATTCAATTTGGCGGAGCATTCTACAATCCTAAAGACCCTGAAGCGAAACTCGAAGTTGAACCCTTTGGAATTTTTGGAACAAACATAGACTTAGGGAAGTATGACTTTAAGTTTAGAGTCCATTTGCAAAAAAGCAGAGGGCTAAATGTTTTTGTTGGAAAGAGATTCTTTTGAATTAAAAGTATAAAATTATATTAAGAAACATTAAAAAAATAAAAAATAAAAAAATTAATAATTTGTCGAAGAGAAATTATCTTCTCTTCTTTTTTGTTGTAGCTTTTTTCTTCTTTGCTGTCATTTTGTTATTGTTTAACTTATAAAGTGACAACACACTTGTATATAAATCTATTTCTTTTACATCTGTTCAAGCGTTTCGATGCCTAAAAGCTTGAGTGCATTTTTCAGGGTTTGTCTAAAAGCAGCGACGAGAAATAATCTGAACGGCTCTTTTTCTGAATCAAGCACCGGATACGCGTGATAGAACTCGTTGAAAGTTTGAGATAGCTGATAAGAATAGTTAGCGATTAGAGATGGGTTAAGAGATTTGTACGAGCTTGAAACCACGTCGGGAAATTGAGAGATTTTCTTGGCGAGCTCAATTTCCTTTTCTTCAAGAGAATCAAATTCTAGCTTTTGTTTTTTCTTTGACTTCTTCAGAATTGAAGAAGCTCGGGCATAGCTGTAAAGAAGATACGGACCGGTGTCCCCTTCAAAGCTGATTGACTCTTTTGGGTTAAACATCATTTCCTTTCTTGTGTCAATCTTGAGAAGCATGTATTTTATTGCAGCAAGAGCAATCTTGAGGCTTCTCTTATCTAACTCGAGTTTTTTTAACTTAGACTTTGAGTCAAGCTGCCATTTAACAAGATTACGAACTTCGCTAATCAAATCATCTGCATCAACGACATTCCCCTCCCTTGATTTCATTTTCCCCTCAGGAAGATTAACCATTCCATAAGATAGATGATGAAGATTTTCTTTTTTAGCAAGGTTCAGCTTGTCAAGAATGCTGAATAAGACTCTGAAATGATGGTCTTGTTCATTCCCAACAACATATATAGACTTCATTATTTTATGTTCATCAAACTTAAGCTTTGCTAGATAAATATCTTGAGTGATGTATATCGAAGTGCCGTCAGCTCGTAGAAGATGTTTTTTCCCAAGACCTTCTTTAGAAAGATCAGCCACAATTGAGCCGTCTTCTTCCTTTGAAAAAATTCCCTTGTTCAGCCCATCATAAATCATCTCTTTGCCTTTAGTGTAGAGCTTGCTTTCGTAATACTCTTTGTCATGCTTGATACCGAATTTTTTATAAGTTTCCTTAAACCCCTTCAGAGCCCAGGCATTCATTTTATTAGCCAGGCCTATTGTTTTTCTCTCGCCAGCCTCCCATTTAAGAAGCATGTTTTGTGCTTCTTCTTCAAGAGTTTTGTCTAAAGCCGCATTTTTGGCGAATAAAACGTAGAAATCTCCGACAAGATGGTCAGACTTGAGTTTTTTTGAAGGTTTTTTGTTTTTTCCCCACTTACGATAGGCGAGCATTGACTTACATATATGAATTCCCCGGTCATTATTCAGATTCGATCTTATGACTCTTTCATTAGAAAACTCTAAGATTCTTGATACAGACTCCCCTATAGACATATTTCTTAGATGACCAAGATGCAATGGTTTGTTTGTGTTCGGAGAGGGAAATTCAACCATCGTCTTTGTGTTAGCCCCTATCTCACTTCTCCCGTAACTATCTTTCTCATTCAAAACTTTAAATAAAGCGGATTTTGCTTCACCTTTTCTATCCAAGAAAAAATTTACGTAAGGGCCTTCGGCACTTATTTTTTCAAAAGACTTTGCTTCACCTAGAGCTTCTTTTACTTTAAGAGCTATTTTCTTTGGATCTTCACGGAGACGGCCGGCTAGAAAAAAACAAGGAAAAGCGAAATCTCCCTTGTCTATAGAAGGGGGAATTTCAATATGGAATTCCAGATCTTTTTCACTAATGGCTACATTTAATTTTGAAAGTGCTTCCTTTAATGCAGAGATAACAACGGATTTCATATGTCGACAAAGAGAATTTAGTTAATAAATTTAGTGGAAAACTGAGAAGAAGAACTTTTGTCGTTGTTTTTATTACAAATTCCCAACAATAGACTCTGCAATTAATCCTGCAGATAAAATGAGTGAAGCTCCTTGATAGAGGGGATAAAAAGATCCAAGTTCATCAGGAATATTACTATTCAACAGACTAGGCTTTCCTTTTATTGTGTCATAATAGGCTAATCCGAATCCTATAATTGGAAGCATCTGCAAGGGGTTAGCATATTCTCCAAAAATCCTCTCAGATAAACTTTTCCTAGCAATTCTAGTTTCTTCTGCCATTTTGTCTTTAAAAAATATGAGTTAATAAACATCCTTTAGCTTTAATATTTTCACGACCTCTTTACTTATTTGGTCAATTGGTGGAGAAGCGTCAATTTCGTGATACTTTTTAACGTGAGACTTAAGGTAGTCAAGAATTGGTTGAGTGTGCTGTTTGTAAATTTCGAATCTTTTCTTGACAACTTGAGGAGAATCGTCTTGCCTTCCTTCAAGGTTTTTTCTTTTGTATATCCGGTCAATTGCGACTTTTTCAGGAAGATGAAAGTAAAAGACTTCGTCCACGATCTTGTCTTCCAACGCCTGTTTTGCCTGTGCAATGTTCCTTACAGCGCCATCTAAGATATATCCTTTGTAATTAGAGAGCTTACTAATAGAAACTTTGGAAACTTTCTTTTCAATAAGATTAAAAATTAAATTGTCCGGAAGGAAATGACCAGCATTCACAGCTTCTTCGAACGGCAGGATTAAGGGGTCTTGCCTTGCAAATGCCTCCCTTATGATATCACCAGTGCTTATATGAACAAGACCGTATACAGTTAATCGTTGAGCTTGGGTTCCTTTCCCTGATCCAGGCATTCCAATGAACAGGATTTTTTTCATGATAATATAAGAAAGAAAGGTGTTATAAAGTTTATCAAATTGATAGTTTACCAGCCAACAATAGGGCCTTCAAGTTGTGTTTATAACAAGAAGCTTAGAGGATATATTTGCAGCTAATTATCCCTATACTTTTATAAACAATTAATCTTTTCTTCTATTTATGCCAGAAAAAGATTCAAAGCCAAAGATGTCAAAGGAAGAGGAAGTAGGATATCACAAAGGGTCTGTTAATACGCTCATTAACGAGAGAAATGAGCTTATTAAGATGGCTCAAGTCGTGGAGAGCCTTATGCAAGCTCATTTGAAGAGGCTTGAAGAACTTGGCGTTAAAGTGGGTAGCAAATAAGAGTAACAACCTTTTTAAGGAGAATTCTTGTAATTTTTATATCATTTATGCCCGGGTGCCGGAGTGGTCAAACGGACAAGACTTAAGAAATAAAAAGGACCAAGGTCCTTCTTATGACATCTCCTTTAAGAGATGAACTCTCCCTTGAGATTGGCTCAAGGCTGAGAATTAAGAAATCTTGTAGCTTAGTGCTTGCGCAGGTTCGAATCCTGTCCCGGGCATATTGGTTATATTTCGCCACAGCAAACTTTTTAAGCTAGAGATATAAGATATTAACATGGCAAACGACAAAATGGTGAAAATAGCTGTAATATCAGGAGCTTCTGAAGCATTGAAATATAAGGCAAAAAATCCACATGCATCAGATAGTGAAGTTCTCAGCCACATAACCAAAAACATGAAGTATATAATAGATAACATTGATCAATGATTAATTTTCTATTAGATTGAAAAGACACAAAGAGATTATTTTTCTTTAAAGGATTATAAAGAGGCACGGGGTAAAATTTGGTGAATGTTATTTTACCGATGCTAAAATGTTAAGAATAACCTATATCTTGCATTATACCCATTACAAAAGATATAATCAAAAATCGTCTTTTGCATCTCAATAATTCTTTTTAAAGAGAGATAATCTAATCAAATATTAAAAGAGTTGTAAAGATGGTGAATTCGATATCTAAACTAAGTTTGTTAGTATTTTTGTTGATAGTAACGCTTTTCAGTGTTTCTGCGGCGAGTGTTAATTATTATAGAAATGAGTTTTTTAATTCGGGGATTAATGCAAAAGCTATCTTCATGAATGATATAGGGGAGAATAATGCGCTTGACAAGATAATCTCTCCTAGTTCTTCTGCTTCTTCCAATTTAGACATACCAAGCTCTCCTTCTGCACAAAGCTCTTCTTCATCTGACTCAGGCGAAAAACACGGTTCTTGGGCAATATGGGTAACAAGAAATGCGTGTGGAATTCAAGGTCTAGACGCAACTATTTTTAACTCGGGGGAGAACGTTTACATAAATGGAGAAAATATTGATCAAGGCCCTTATAGTTGGCAGATAGAGGGACAGCAAGGAGAATCTTGCGATTCTGGACAAATTGTAGCTTCTGGAACTGTTAGTGTAGGTTATTTAAAGAAATTTTGTTTTAAGGCTTATACTGTTAACGAGAATGATGGTGGTCAATATAATATAAAAATTGGTGGAATCAAGCGTGACGAGTATCGTGTTGACAAATCATGCACAACTATTTCTTGTGGCAATGGTATTGTTGAAGGAGATGAAGAATGTGATGATGGAAATACAAATAATACTGATTTATGTTCAAACGCGTGTAAAATAATAGCTTGTCATAATAATTTAGAATGTGGGGCTAATTTCAATTCAAGCAATTTCTGTATTGGAAATAATGTAACTCAGAATCAAACTACAATCATATGCCATTATCCTGGTCAAGCAAATTCATATTGTTCAAATTCAACAATAAATGTAATTAATGAAACTTGTAGTAATGAGTGTAATAATGGGATATGCACCAAATCTGTATGTGGAAATGGAATAACTCAGTCAGGCGAGGAATGTGATTATGGATTAGACAATGGAGAGATGTGTGTTCCTAGCTATGAAGGATTCTGCTTTTGGTGTACGAGTCAGTGTGATTATGAAGAAGAAAATGGCCCCGAGTGTGGAGATGGACAGGTAAATGTTCCATATGAACAATGTGATGATGGAAATAATGTGAATGATGACCAATGTTCTAATGAGTGTTTGATAAACCCTTACTGTGGGGATGGATTGTTGAATCAGGATTGGGAAGAGTGTGATGATGGGAATTTAGTTGATGGAGATGGTTGTGACGCTGAATGCTTTGTTGAAGGATGTAATAAAAATAGTGACTGCGGGACAGACTTTTATTCTAATAATTATTGTATAGATGATAGTGTAGCAATAAACAAGACAATATTTATTTGCAATAACCCGTCAAGTGTTAATGCTTATTGTTCAAATTATACGGCAACAAATGTGACTGGGAAATGTGAATATGGTTGCAGTGATGGAATATGTGATGAATGTGTTCCAACAACATGTCAAACATTAGGAAAGATTTGTGGAGAGTGGAGTAATGGCTGTGGTGGGGTGTTGAATTGTGGGCCTTCTGTTACAAGTTGTTCATCTCAATTTGGTACTTGCGATGTTAATGGGACTAAATCATGCAATGTTAATGGTACTGGATACGGATCTTGCAATGCAGCTGATCCAAGACCTTCAAATTGTGAAGGATTAGAGTGTGGAAGCAATTTGTGTGGAGGAAGTTGTGGAGCTTGTTATAATAACGAAACTTGTGAGCAGGGAATGTGTATTCCAAATGCTTATTGTGGAGATGGTGAACTTGATAGTGGTGAGGAATGTGATGATGGAAATAATGTAAATGGAGATGGGTGTGATTATCAGTGTGTTGTAGAAAGATGTAAGCATGATGTTGGAGTCATATATAGTTATGGAAATAGTCTGGGAACCGGAATAAGAATAAAATACATGAATGGAACTAATATATTATCAAACCCTGCTGAGTTGGTTTCAGGAAATTTATATGAGATAAGATTCGGAATAAAAAACAATATCCCTAACTCAACAAATAATATTAATGTAAAGGTTAAGATAAATAATACTGTTATTGCAAACTATAGCCGGTCAATAACTATTGAACACTATAATAGCACTTATATAAACACATCGCAGTTTGCACCTGGAACATACAAAATATCTTTAGACGTTTCTAAGATAAATGAGACTGACTGCAACCTAAGCGATAATCATGCTGAAAGATGGATCATTATTGTTGGAGAAGAGGAGCCTGTTTGCGGGAACGGAATAT
>Ga0209542_10011205_pt1 | contig 15944 bp, 26 predicted proteins | sample RifCSPhighO2_01_FD_184028 | JGI IMG/M metagenome (GOLD analysis project Ga0209542, IMG submission 184028) | Soil microbial communities from Rifle, Colorado - Rifle CSP2_plank highO2_0.1 (SPAdes) (version 2) | ecosystem: Environmental > Terrestrial > Deep subsurface > Rock core/Sediment ... | reverse complement strand
CATTTATTGCTTTCCAGTCCCTTTTCTTTTTTGTTTTGCCTCCCATGGTTTGTGCCTCCTTCTTCACAAACCACCCATTACTTAGTTACGTTATTGAGGAATTATATAAGAATTGTGCAACACAGCAGATTAAATCCCTTTGTAAAAAAAGTAAAGCATGGCAAGCACAAACAAAAGAGTGCCTATAAAAAATACCATTTTAAAGATTTTCTCAAAAAATTTGTAGAATAAATAAACGAGTAAAACATACACAATGATTGTTGCAATAACTGTTGCGGTTAGTGCCATTTTTACATGAGATGCGTGTTCTTGTACTTGTTTTTATAATAATTGCAGTATTTGCTTACAGGGCATTTTTCGCATAAAGGCTCTTTTTTGCATACATTCTTGCCTAATTCCACAAACAATGCATGGCACTCATTAAATAACTTTTCGCTAGTCGGAAGATTTTGCATGAATAATCTTTGCAAGCCGTCATATTTTTCCTCCTTGCAGCCAATCCTATTTAAAATTCTTTTTGTATATGCATCAATGACAAAAATCGGTTTTTTGGCAGCATATAGGATTATCGAGTCAGCTGTTTCAGGCCCGATTCCGTTAATTGACAATAATTCATTTCTTAATTTCGTGATGTTATTTTTGAGTAATAACCTTAAATTCCCATTGTAATTCTTCAACAAAAAATCGCAGAAATTCTTCAGTTTTTTTGCCTTCTGGTTGTGGTAGCCGCTTGATTTGATTATCTGAGCCAGTTTTTTATTTTTAATATTTTTTATTTTTTTTATGTCAATGAGCTTATTCTTATTGAGATTGATTATTGCTTTCTCAACATTCTTCCAGTTGGTGTTTTGGGTAAGGATGGCGCCAAAGCATACTTCCAGCTGCTGTTTTTCGTTTTTTGGTCCTCCTGAGTATTCCGGATGAAGCTTGCCTTCCGGAGTAACAGGCCACCAGTGCTGTGGGCCGAAGCAGGAATTAAGCTTGTTATAAATCAATTCGAGCTTTTCCATGGCCTCTGGATAAATTGAAAGGTTTTTAAATGTAGTTATGCTACCCAATTAGCAATGAAAAGGATAGCTTCGCAGGTTATAACATTACCTGTGCTTGTAACGAATGGTCATGAACTGGCTGCTGGCAAGTCCTCGGAAGAAATAGAAGAGCTTGATGCCGCTTCCATAAACTATGCCAGAAATACCGCTATTCCTATTCTTGAAGATAATATTCTGGCACCTTTCAGCGATAACCTAAAAGAAATTGCATTTAGGGAAGCACTAAGGCAAGTTGGGATAAAATTAGACAAGGGAAGGGCGCTGCTAAGGGAGCCTTACGAAAGAAATTTTGATATTGAAGGCAGGAGATTTGCAGTCAAAGTTTATCCGACTTCCAGGACAGAATATGTTCCTGTTTTTGATTCAACCAACCAATTTCTTGATGATATTGTTGCAGACAGCAGAAGAGATGTCCAAAGAACAGGAGTGCGCAAGCTTGATGATGGAGTTTATATCAGGCTTGATTATTTTTTTGAAGTTATGAACAAATTTGTTGGTGAGAATACCACAAGATTCAATAAAAAAGATCTTAATTTAAAAGATCCGGCAACAGACAAATCTTTGCCGCTTGATGAAAAAATAGACCATATGCGTGTATATTTTGACCCAAAAAGATACAAAGGAGAAAGCCCTGACAAAGCACATGATTATTACCAAGCTACAAGCTTGAAGGCAAGGATTGACGCTTTCATTAAGGATGCGCAGCACTGGCTTATGGGAGTTCATAACGTGCCTGCATTTTTTTTGACCGAGCAAATTGAGGAATATTATGAACTAAGCGACGGTAGAGGCGTACGTTACCTATTTTTTCCCAATCAAATTGTAAGCCATTCCAAAGTTTATAAAGGCTTGTTTGGCATGGACACAGAAAACATTGCAGCAAGCAATGGAGATCTTGATATAATAAAGTTACTGGCATTTAAATCTGCCTATCAATATTTAAGAGGCGGCGCTGGTGTTGTTGTTATTAATGATAAAACAGATGGAGATGCCAGAAAAGGCAGAATCCGCATATCAAGACTGGCTAAAGATAAGCCTGAATACACGAGGACATATCTGCTGTATAGGCATGATGGCGCACTTTATGTTAAAATTGGAGATATAAAAAGCGCTTACGGAAAATTGGTGCAATTGCACACATCTGTGCCTACAGAACTTAAAATAGATTTTTTTCCTCCTATACCGGCTCATTTAAAATAATTTCCAGAGATAGAAATTTCTTGTTTTGTTTTAATCTCAAAAGTTTCTTGCTGCATTTTATCTTGCAATTGGTTCTTTATGTAATTCCGTCCTTACCATATCCCACTTTCTTTTGGTTGGTAAGTTTTCTAATTCCTGAGTTCTTATGTATTTCTTAACTGGTTTTTCATCTATGCTACCAATAACTTGATACACATTAACATCACGAGGAGCAATATCAAAAAATTCATATGAAAAAGGAAATTTGTTCCTGAACTCAGCAGACCTAAACACCTCTTTTATTCTGTTGTAGGTAGCTGCGAAAGCAGCCATTAAAACAAAACTTTCTGATGCATCAGATCCTTTAGCCATCATTCCTTTCTTCAGAACCTCATATTTTTCCATAAAAATTTTGGCAGCATCATATATCTCTCTTTCCCTGAATCCCCTGCGGTCGCCAGCAAAAGGCTGACTTGCTACCAAGTATCTTAATGCTGCAAGTATCAGTGCTTCCTTTTTTCCGTTAAAATCAAATTGCGACTTTTGGCCGTCTTCAAAAAGTGAGGACTGATATCCTTTGCCGTATCTTTCCTCCAAAGCAACAAGAGTTGCCAAAGACATTTCAGGGTCTAAGTTATGTGGAAATACAAGTTCTAAACCGCTGTTAAACCTTTTTGAGCCTGATTCAGGATAAAGCACCATTATACCTTTTTCTTTCAAAAGATAAGCACGCATTCGTTGTTCATTGACTATTCCCTCTATTGTTGTGTCTGTATTTACTCTATAAGGTGGTGATTGTAATCTCGCATTAATCCTGTCTCTTAAATCTTTACCTCCACTTATACCCCTGTTCAACCTATTTAACTCATCAATAGGACTCCTATCATGAGGTACTGCAGCTCTGTACATTTCATCCAAAAAAATAACTTTAGTCATTTTGATAGACTAAAAGCATTAATCACCCTTTATAAATCTTTCTATTTTTATTACTAAGAAGTAGCGAACTTATTTTGGACTAGGCTGTTTGGAATTTGAGATATATCTTGCATCGAGCTGCCCAAAAAGTTGACTAAAATCAATTACAAATTGTGAGAATGGCACGTTGTATTTTTGCTCAATGCCATAAACTTTATACAGCCGAGATAAAACATCCTGAGTAAGCATTTTAAGAAATCAGCACAGCGTTGACAACACCATCTTGTCCTGGCTTTGAGGTTATTTTTGCCTTGCCAAGCTCTGTCTCAACAACAGCTCCTTTTGTCATTATATTTCTTCTTATGAAATGCCTGTTGGCGGGATTGTCTGTTATTGTCTTTATCTTTACCTGCTTGTAAGCCTTTGTTTTCGGGTCAAACAGATTTGCAGTGTCAGCGCTCAGCATCCTGAGCTTTCTGCTTGCCCCCATCGTCCTTATGGTTTGAATTCTTTTCTTGCCAAGCTTTGTGAATGAAGGCTCTCTTCCAAGCTCGTACTTCCTTTTCTTCCGGTAAGCTATGTACCTTCCGCCTGTTTCCTTTCTTTTCGGCCTTGCCTGAGATAATGCCATGATAAAAGGGAACTTTTGACGATTTATATAGGTTTCTCTTCCGATAATTATTTATTGAAGTAAAATAAATGGTTTTTATGGAATTTTTTGAAATAATTGGCATTATAGTATTATTATTAATTATTATGTGGGTAGGCTATTCAATCGGGAGATATATAACTAAAAAACATTTCGAGGAAGAAATTCCAACCTTAAGAGAAGAAGCAATAAAGCAGTCAAGAGCCGTCTTAAGCGGGCAATTTAGTGAGCAAATTGCGCCTTATCTTCCAGATTTTCCATTTAACCCGACAGAAGCAAGGTTTATAGGCAAGCCAATAGACTTTGTTGTATTCAAAGGAATGGATGAAAAGAAGATTGAGGAAATCGTGTTTGTTGAAGTGAAAAGCGGCCAAAGCCAATTGTCAAAAATTGAAAAATCACTAAAATCAGCAGTAGAAAACAAAAAAGTTTCGTGGCATGAATACAAAGTGCCTGAAGAAGTGACAAAAAAGAAAGTTTAGGAAAACCTTTATAAACAAGCCCTTTATCTTAAGTCTATTATTTTGATTTGAGGGTGTTTTTATTTCATGGAGCAAGCAAGACCGTTGGATGCCTTGAATAAGGCAAGGGACAAAAGAATTCTTGTTGAATTGAAGAACAACAAGCAGTACATTGGCAAATTGAAGTCATTTGACATACACATCAACATTGTTATCGAGGATGTTGAGGAAAGAGTCAATGGCGAAGTCACAAGAAAGCTTGGAACCGTTTTCATAAGAGGGGATACAATAACGGTCATATCAACAGATTAGATTTCTAATGTGGTTTAAATGAAAGGCACACCTTCGATGGGCAGGAAGTCCGGCAAGAAGAACATGATTTACTGCAGGCGCTGCGGCAAGAGGACATTCAACATAGGCAGCAAGAAAAGGTGCAGCTCATGCGGCTTTGGAAAAAGCAAAAGGCTTAGGAAATATGCCTGGCAGAAGAAGATAAGGTAAAGTTGAATTTCTCATTCATTTAAAATTCACATTAAAATAAATAAAATTTAAAACAAATCGAGAGCGACTTCTGAAGGCAAGCATGATTGAAGTAAACCGCTTTTGATTGTTTTATTGAATATATGGGTGAGGCATTGCAATATGTCGATAAATCCTGAAAGGATTTTCGATCATGCTCGAAAATCGAAGATTTTCGACATGGCAAGAAAGCAATGCTGAGCACTAGAATTGGCGAAGCCAGATTGAAATTAGCCATAATCCTAAATATTTTTAGCAAAGCTTTTTAAACAAATATTCCAAACTTTTCTTTATGCGGAGGTGCCGGAGCGGCCAAACGGGATAGAAGCGTTTGCTGTCCAAGCTTAGGCGAGGCATCCATTGGTGTAATGAGCAGTGAAATGCGAGTGAACTCGTTGAACTCGCTCACAACTCAATGCGATGAATTGAAGACACCTATTGGCTTAGTGCCTACGCAGGTTCGAAACAACAGCGGTTTTTCCGTTGCTGGGAATGTCCTGTCCTCCGCATTTATCTTAAACAGGCAGATTTTATAAGCAAGTTTTAAATATAAGTTTGTCTTTTGAAACATTGGCAAGATATGAAATACAGAGTTGTTGTTGAACAGGATGAAGACGGGATTTTTGTAGCGGAATGCCCCACATTACCTGGCTGCATTTCTCAAGGAAAAACTAGAAAAGACGCTTTAGCCAGCATCAAAGACGCAATTAAGGGCTATTTGCATAGCCTTAAAAAGCATAATGAGCCTATACCGCCTTCTGTGTACGAGGAAATGGTGGAAATATAATGCCCAAATTGCCAGTTATTTCTGGTATCAAAGTTATCAAGGCGCTGGCAAAAGCTGGATACGAAGTTGACCACCAGACCGGAAGCCACATTATTTTAAGGCATAAAGAAGCGCCTCATAGAAGATTAACAGTTCCAAACCATGATGAAATTGCTAAAGGCACACTATTGGCAATCATAAGGCAAGGTGGCTTAACTAGAGAGGAATTTTTGGATTTATTAAAATAAACTTAATGTAAATTTGTACTTTATTATTCCGCATATTTTAAATATAAGTTTTGATTACTTAATTTGCTATGGGAAAAAAAGGAAAGAAAAAAAACAAGCCGAAGAAAATCAGCGCAAAGAAGGAGCGCTATATGAAGTTCAGGAAGGAAAAGCCTTCTTCAATGACAGTTGCTATGCCTGACCTCAGCGAGGAGCAGGTACAGCTTAAGAGGCTTGACCAGCAGAAGATAGACAACTTCTGGCGCACATACAGAAGGCCGCCTCAAAGGTTTGTGAACGAGAGAAAGGCAAAAAGCAAAAGATAATTTTTATTTTTCTTTTATTTTTCAATTGTTTATAATTTAGTGAAAAGAGTGTAAAAATATTAATGAAAAAAATACCCCAGTATACTGATTTGTATACGATAAAGCAAAAGCTTTTTATATCGAATTAACCATAAGATTCATACGTGGGGGTGGATATATTGCAACTTTATTCTGATAATGAGAAGCAGGATTTCATTACAATAGAGGGCAATATATATACTCACAAACAAATTGAAACAAAAAACGGAATAGTATTCATGCGGATGAAAAAAAGATTCCTGAAAAATGAAAAATAAAGATTTGAAGTTAATTCTTTTGATTGTTGTTATTGTAGTGGTTGTTTATCTCTTAATAAAATTCCTCAGAGCAATCCCGTTTTGGGTATGGTTATTGGCAGTTGCTATTGTTGTATACCTAAACTGGTCAAGAATCAAGAAAATGCTGAAATGAAAATTTTGCATAAAATTATAGTTCTAATTCTTACCCTAATTTTGATTGTCAACATTACCTTGTTTGCACTAAGTAAAATTGATGAATCTGTTTTTTGGATAATTATAATTTTTGCCGCTGTTTTTGCCTACAAGATTTTGCCCAGAATAAGAAAATAAATTCTTTTTAGAAAATAGTTAGGGGCTTCGCCGTTGCGCTCAACCAGCAAGCTGTCAGTTATAGTTTTTCAACACCGTTTTTTAATCCTTTTACGCAAGCAAAGGCTTAAATCTTGCCAATGGTTGACGTTTAGCCAAAGTTCCTGCATGAATTTACTTGCGCAATTCTTGCATTCTGCAATAGCGTAATCAGCATTGTCAAATAATGTTGGATACTTTTAACCGTAAATGAGTTTTACAGCTACGCACCCCCAAAAGGCTCGAGGCTTGTTTATATATTTATAGATTGCCTATATGCTCTTTATAGAACTCCAAAAATATATATAAAAAGAAAAAGGCTTATTTAGCCTTTCCAAGAATCCTGAACACTTTTGTGCCGCATGAGCCGCAAACGCCTTTCATTGCCCTCATGCCGTTCTTCATTGTGACTTCCTTGCCATCCTTAATCTCAACTTCTTTCCTGCACTTCATGCATCTTCCTCTTGCCATTTTATACACCTCAAAGTTTTACTTTGAGACCAGCGAATTTCATTCGCGCTGCCTCAAAATTTTAAATTAAATCTAGGATTTTTAACCTATGGGTTGGTAATATACCAAGTTATATATAAATATTTGGTTTTTTCACTCGTAAATAAGGGTATTTTGTTACTTTGGGGTTGATAATCACTCTATAATCTCAAGCAATTCCTTTATGTCATTTATCTCGTAATCTGCTTCTGAAGCCTTTGCTTTTGGATTGCCGTACTTTGCAAAGCACGTAAGCATGCCGAGCTTCTTAGCGCCTTTTATATCCCTTTCAGGCCTGTCGCCTACCATGAGGCATTCCCTGGGCTTTACTTTAAGCTTCCTAAAGGCAAACCTAAAAGGCATGGTGCTTGGCTTCATTTCCTTGGTATCATCAAAAGTGACAACAGCATCAAACAAATGGTTAATTTTCATTGAAACAAGCCTTATCCATGCCTTTAAGCGGGGAGCATCGGAAACAATAGCAAGCTTTATACCTCTTCTTTTAAGCTCAAACAGAACATCAACAACATGGGGGTATGGCTCAAGAAAGCCTGTCCTTACCCTTCTATAGGCAACTATGCCGCTTGCCAGCACCTCATAATCAATCCTTTTTGCAACCTTTTTAAGGAACTTCTGGAATATTGTCTTTTTCTCCAACCCATACTTGTCATATAGCTTGAACAGCTCCTTGGTGGCTTTTTCCTTGTCAACATTCAATCCAGCCCCTATCATTGCGGAAATGGCAGCATCGCAGCTTAGCTTCTTCATTGTCATAAAGTCTATCAGTGTATTGTCCAAGTCGAAGATAACTGCTTTGATCATAAGAATGAATAGATTGGATTGAGTTTATATAATTTTTTAAAAAATATCGTCTAAAAATTTAAAAAAAGAAAGAGTTTAAATACTACCTTTAATGTAGACTCTCAATAAAAAGTGGGGGTGCGGTGTAGTATACTAAAGCTATATCGAAAGTAGTCTCAAATCACTCCCACAAGGAGTTGATTTCTGAGGTTATAAAACCACTTTAAAGAGGTTTAGATGAAAATACCATCAGGGTTGGAAGTTGTTAAGGTACTCACAAAATACTATGGTTGGAAAATTCATGGCAGAGAAGGTAGTCACGTTACACTCAAAAAAGAAGGCGAGATGAATTTACTTACTGTTCCTTTCCACAAACAACTAAAACAGGGGACATTTTTAGCGGTACTAAGAAAAGCTAAAATTGAGAAAGAAGAGTTTCTACAAAAATTATAAACTAGCAAGGAATTTCAATTGGGGTACTTTCCAAATCTCTTGGAATTACTTCCATCTTACTTTTCTTTTTAATTACTCCAAGTTTTTCAAGTTCGTCGTCTAACATTCCCAATTCAAAAGCACTTTTAAAATGAAGTTCTATAGCTTCTTTTATATTTTCCCTAGCTTCTTTTAATGTGTCTCCTTGAGTGACTATATTTAAATCAACACATTCAACTACAAATCCATTAGTTTCTCTTTTAACTATATAAGGCACCTTTAATACTATTTTTTCAAACTCAGAACTTGATTTTTCAGCCATACTACTATGCACCTCTTTTTTTAACTTTGTAAGTGGTATAAAACTTTCTATTTAATATACTTTGCTTGTTACTATATAGTTTAGACAAAATCATTTCACTATTACAAAATAATGAAAGTATTTAAATGTTACCTTTTAAGCCATCATAGTATGGTATAAAACATAATCATTTAATATACCCATCAAAAAACTCCAAAACCCTTTTCTCGTATTTCTTGGGATCAATAGAATGCGTCATGCCGTGCTCTGCGTTTTCAACAATCCAAAGCTCTGCTTTCTTGTTTGCATCATGCAGCAAATAAGCTTCACTAATTGGAATTTGCGAGTCTTTTTCTGCGTGAATGAGCAAAATTGGCATTTTGATATTTTTTATATTGTCAACTGGGCTTGCATCATCAAGATTTATTCTTAAAAACAGCATTCCATACAATTTTGTCAAATAAGCCAACGGGTACTTTAAAACAAAAAAAATCCTGTACATGTGCTGAACCATATGGCTTAATTTTGCATATGCGCTGTCTGTCACAATTGCTTTTACATTTTCATGATTAGTCATCAAGGCAACTGCCCCTCCCAAAGAAAAGCCGTAAAGCCCGATTTTGGTTATATTTTTCTCTTTCTGCAAGTATTCTATTGCCCCCAGCAAGTCATTTCTTTCAAGATAGCCTGCTGTTGTGTATTTTCCTTCGCTTTTGCCAAAGCTCCTGAAGTCAAACAAAAAAACATTGAAGTCTTTTGCAAGAAATTCAGCAATTCCGAGAAGATTTGCCTTGTCAGCTGGATAGCCGTGCATTACAATGATAGTTGATTTTGTTTTATTAATTGGCAAAAACCATCCGCTTAGTTTGGTTTCATCCGTGCTGTTAAAAGTGACCTCTTCATATTTCAAGCCCAAATCAGAAGGCTTAAGATTTGTTATTATCTTTTGTGGATGAATTGACATAAAAAATATCAAGAATGAAAAAATTACCATAAATAACACAATAAAAACAAAGACTTTAATCAAGATTTGCATATGTTCTATGTTTTTTATAAGTATAAAAAGATTGCTAACACAACCTTTAAAAACCAACTTTCATACCTAAAAACCAATGGAAACCCTTGAATCATTGAAATGGTTTAAAGAGCGCAATCTTTATGATTTGGCATCAAAGGCAGCGCTTTCATTGAAGAAAATTTTTACTCCTTGCTTGGCTGTAAAGGACGAGAAAGTGCTGATAGTTGGGGACATTGGCTATGAAAACAGGAATGCAGCAGCTGTTTTGTCAGGCGCTTATTATCTTGCAGCAGAGCAGCTCAAGCTTGATGCAAAGCTGATATTGCAGGAAGTAAAATCAAGAGGCGATGTTTCTGATGAGGATGTGGTGCAGGGCCTGGCTGAATTAAAAACAGGCAATATAGTTATTCTCAATATGTCTGACAAACTTGGCAATATAAAGGATTTGGGCAAAAGCTTCAGGAGATGGATTGCGAAGAAAAACCATAGATTTATTTCCGCAATGAGCTTGGGTGATTTGGCAACAAGCAACATAGACTTAATTTTAAAAGCCATTGATGTCAACTACAAGCCGCTGCAGACACAGCATGAAATAATGAGGCAAAAGCTGGAAAGGGCAAAAGAAATACATATAACAACCCCAGCCGGAACTGACTTATATTATAATAAAAGCGGCATAAAGGCAATTGCAGCAGATGGAAATTACACGATGCCGGGGACAGGAGGAAATCTGCCTGCAGGAGAAGTATATGCTCCTCCAAACGGCAAGAGAATTGAGGGCAAGGTTGTGATTGACGGCTCGTCAAGAACCCATGAGCATACAATCCTGATTAAAAAGCCTATAGAATTGACAATAGAAGACGGAAATATAACTGAAATCAAGGGAAATGAAGAAGCAAAACAGCTTGAAGCCACTTTGAAATGGGCTGCTTCTGTTGCAAAAAACCCCGGCAATGTGAGAAGGATTTGCGAGCTTGGAATTGGCTTGAATTCAAATGCCTCGATAATAGGTGCAATGATTGTTGATGACAAGACCCTTGGAACAGCCCATATTGGCATTGGCTCAAACTACTGGTTTGGAGGAAATATTTATGCAATTATACATCTGGATCAGGTATTCAAGAACCCTAAAATTTATCTAGATGGAGAACTATTAAAAATATAAAGTTATTCCTCCTCTTCTATTCCCAGCATCCATTTTGGCAAATCAACAGCAGGGTATTTCTTGTCAGAACCCTCAAAATAAGCCCCTTTTTCCCTTAACTTTTCCAATTTCTGCATATTCTTCATGAAAGACTGCAAAATATATAAAGGTTGTTTAGTAAGCTTGAGTGACTACAGCAATAATTTTTACTACATTAGGGAAAAGAAAAGTATTAAAAGTAAGGGATAAATTAATATTATTTCGTTTTTAAAATAAAAATTCAATATGCCTTCGGCAAAATTTACCCTCGCAGGGCATTAACCCTGCTCACTATCCATTGTAAAAATGCCATACAAACAAGTTATCTTGGTCAGGAAAGACTTAAAATTACCTCTGGGTAAAGCAAGTTCTCAGGTCGCTCATGCTTCTGTAGATGCAACTTTGAAATCTGACAAAAAGATTGTTGAGCTGTGGAAAAAGGAAGGTGGAAAAAAGATTGTACTAAAAGTCAAAGACGAAAAAGAATTGCTCAAATACAAGCAGATGGCAGAAGATTTAGGATTGAAAACAGCCTTGATAAAAGATGCTGGCCACACTGTTGTTGAGCCCGGAACAATAACTTGTTTGGGAATAGGGCCTGATGAGGAAGAGAAAATTGACAAGGTAAGCGGGAAGCTGAAGATGATGTAGTTAATTTTTTAAACTGCTTATTTTTCTATTGCTTTTATTGGGCCTATAGCTCAGCCTGGTAGCTGCCAATTGCAGGATTGGCTCTAGGCAATAGAGCACAAGACTCTTAAGATTTGAAGAAATCTTGGGGTCGCGGGTTCGAATAGTGCCTAGCGAGCGACGCTAGTGCATCGCAAGTCCCGTTGGGCCCATTTTATTTGCTAACCATCTCCTGCAGCAGTTCATAAGCCTTCATGGAATCTTTTTTATTCAATATAAATGTAAGTTCCGTCATTGTTGAAATTATCTCATAAATATTGATGCTCTCCCATGCCAGCTTTCTGACGGCATTGAATATTACTCCTGGCGTATGTACAAAATCACCAGTAAATATTATTGTCAATGCAACAAGGTTATGCTCTTTGTTAAGTATTTTTTCCCCTGAAAGAAATTTGATTAATATTTCCATGTATTTTTCATTGATTATTATGCTTACCTCATTGTTGCCAAGAATCACATTTAAAGTGTCTCCTCTCTCAAAATTGACAAGGTTATGGATTGTTTTTAGTTTTGCCATCAAACTTGTTGACTTGACAACCGTAAAATCACATATATTTGTCTTCATCAATATTTCTCCCGTGTAATCAAACTTTGCTGTTTTTTTCCTGTGCCAGGAAATCTCATCAGCATAGCGCCTTAAGGCCATCACAACCGCAGGCAATTTTATTTTTTTGCTTAGCTCCTGCTCTATCTTCGGCTGTATCTGCTCTGCAAGGTTTGCTATGCTTATTATCCCATTTGCCAGCCCTTCCTCTACAAAAGGCTGCCCGCTTACAATTTTTTTCACAATGTGGCTTACGGTTACCATAACATTTTAAATACAAATTGTTATCAAAATAACATAATGTTTATATACTAATATATAAAACTTTGGATATGGCAGCTAACAGCCGAATGGAACTAAGAGCGCAAGCGGACGACGAATATGACTTTGAGGAAGAACATGACGATGAGGACTTCTTCTCAGACGATATACTTACATATACCGATTTAATGAGAGATTTTGAGGATAAGTGAGGGAGATTTTTATGAGTGGAACTAATCAAAAGGGCCATATGGGTACTGTGTATGTACATCGAATTCATGATGAATTAGTAGTTATGGTAGGTATAAATGGTAACAGACCTTCAACTAGAGGGGACATAACCCAGCCACGAACATTAACTACTAATCCTCAAGCATTTCTAGACGGCTTAATAGCACAATTGCCAGAAGGTGCTGTAGTTCCAGTTCATCCATCAACTCCCCATGTTAAATATGCAGGCTCGCTTAGACATGGGTATGTTATGGCCGTTGAGCCACAATACCAAGGGGACTTAGTGGAATTAATTAATCCACCAGCATAATCAAATTTATTTTAATTAAAATAATTTCCATTTTCTCCACAATCTTTATATAATTATCAAATTTCTGTTTTGGCTGATGGAAAAGCCTAAGCTAGATTACTATGTGTGGGCAGACAAGGTTGCAGACCAGCTAAGGGAAAAAAATGCCAAGAAGCACGTGTTGCACGGAATGTGGACTCCATCAGGGTATTTTCATATCGGAAACTCAAGAGTGGAGCTGATGATACCCCATTTTGTGCAAAGAAGCCTTGAAAATATTGGCCTGAAATCCGAGCAAAATTTCATTGTTGATGATTTTGACGATTTTGACAAGATTCCGGAAGGCTTGCACGTTAAAAAGGAAAAGTTTGAGCATTATCTTGGAAAGCCATTAAGGGAAGTTCCATCTCCTGTTGAAGGCTATGATTCATGGGCTGATTTTTTTAGGCAGGATATAACTTCAACCATGGATAACTTCGGCATACAACCAAACATAAAGTCATCTTATGACTCTTACAAAAAAGGAATATATGACAAGGCGATAAAAATTGTCCTTGACAACTCCCAAAGAGTTGTCCAGATATGGAATGAAATTGCAAAGGGCAGCAAGCAGGAAGCTCAAATTCCTGTTATGCCGTTATGCGAAAACTGCGGCAAATCATCAACAACAGAGGCAGTTTCATGGGACGGCAGGGAATTGCAGTATTCATGCACTAGCCATAGGAAATATGCAAAAGGATGCGGGCACAAAGGCAAATTAAAGCCCGGCAATGGAAATGTAAAGCTGCCATGGAGATTGCACTGGCCTGCAACATGGTTCATTTACAACACAACTTTTGAGACTGCAGGCAAGGACCATTTTGCAGCAGGCGGCTCGGTTGATACTGGAAGGGCATTTGCAAAAGATATATTTGAAATTGAGCCTCCTATGCAAATACCAAGCGAGTTTTTGCTTGTTGATAATAAAAAATTATCAGGCTCAGCCGGCGACGTGATATCATTAAACAACTGGCTTGAATTTGCAGAGCCTGAATTGCTTAAATTCATGATGATATCCTACCAGCCGCAGACTGTCATTGATTTTGATTTACATTCTAACAAGTTCCTTTTGCTTGCAGACAGGTATGATGAAGCTGAGAAAGTCTATTACGGCAGCGAAAACAAAGATGAAAAAAGAGAAGAGCAGCTGAAGAAATATTACCAATATTCACAAGTGAAAGGACTGCAGGAAAAAATGCCTGTCCAGTTGAATTTTTCAATAGCGGTGATGGTTGTGCAGGTATTCCCTGAAAAATCCCTAAGCGAACTAGTTGAGATTATGAGCAGCAAGGGGTGGATACACACAAAGACTTTGACGCATTACAACAAGGAAAAATTATTGAGAAGGCTCGAACTGGCAAAAAACTGGCTCAAGAAACACGCCCCTGAGGATGTAAAGTTTGAAGTCCAGCATCATGCTCCGAAAGATATTGAGTTAAGTGCCAAGGAAAAGAAAGCATTGCACGAAATTGCCAAATTATTGAAAGAAAAAGACTATGATGAAAAATCGCTGTTCAACGAATTTTACAGTGTGTCCAAAGAGCTTGGCTTAAACACTCCTGATTTCTTCAAGGCAGCATACAGGGTTTTGCTGAACAAGGAAAGAGGGCCCAAGTTGGCGCCTTTTATATTGGCATTAGGAAAAGAGAAAGTTGCTAAGCTGTTTGAAGAGGCTTAATTTAATTTCTTAACTTCCTCATAAACCTTCTTCAGCGGAATTCTCTTATTTTTAGCAATCTTAGCGCAATCCTCATACTCAGGCATTATATTTTTTATCTCGCCATTTGATTTTGATATTTTAACCCTTACATCACTATATTTTGTTTTTATTGTCTTGATTTTTCTTTCCAATTTTTTCTTTGCTGCAGTTAAAATTCTTACCCCAAGAGTTGTTGTCTCATCAAAAATCACGTTGCATAATTTGTCTGTATCTTTTATTTCGCTTAAAATAGTCAGTTTTATTGCAGGCCTTCCTTTTTTCATGATAATATTTGTCAAATACGCATCTAATGCGCCATTTTCCATCAATCTTTCAATCACGTACGGGTAAATTTCAGGGTTCATGTTGTCAATATTTGTTTCAATCACATTGATTATTTCATTAACATTATTTTCTATTTCCCCTAAAAAAATTCTTAAAACATTTGGCTGCTCAAGCTCTTTTGTTCCTGCCCCATAGCCTATTTTTTCAGCTTTCATTGAAGGCATCTCGCCAAATCCCGATGCCAGTGTTGTTATTATCGCTGCTCCTGTTGGTGTAACTAATTCAGCCTCAGTTTTATTATTATAGACCGGAACATTCTTCAAAATCTCTGCTGTTGCCGGAGCCGGCACTGGCCATTTTCCATGCGAAAATTCAACAAAGCCAGAGCCGACATTAAGCTTTGAGCAGTAAATTTTTTCAATTCCCAATTTTTTAAATCCAATGACGGCGCCAGCAACATCAATTATTGTGTCAATCGCTCCAATCTCATGAAAATGTATTTTGTCAATTGGCTTGTTGTGGGTTTTTGCTTCTGCATCAGCTATTTTTAAGAATATTTTTTTAATCATGCTTTTTGCTTCATTATCTAGTTTTGATTTTTCAATTATTTCATTGATTTCCTTCAAATTGTGCTCTTCATGATTATGGGGCTTCCCTATAACATTAAACTTTGTTGCTGCTATGCCTTTTTTTACAATTTTTTTAACTGTAATTTCATAATCCTTCAAGTCGAGTTTTTTCAATTCATTTTTTAAAAAATGAGAATCCAATCCCAAATCCAGCAATGCACCTACTATCATATCACCGCTTATCCCTGAAAAGCAGTCAAAGTAAGCTGTTTTCATTGTTCTAGGCAAGGATACTCTTACAGACTTTAGTCTGTAGAGGAATTGCCTTGCTTGATTCGTAACTTTTTTCTTTCATTCTTAATAAAAAATTGAGCGTGCAGCGAAATTTTGGCACGC
>Ga0209542_10011203_pt1 | contig 15947 bp, 13 predicted proteins | sample RifCSPhighO2_01_FD_184028 | JGI IMG/M metagenome (GOLD analysis project Ga0209542, IMG submission 184028) | Soil microbial communities from Rifle, Colorado - Rifle CSP2_plank highO2_0.1 (SPAdes) (version 2) | ecosystem: Environmental > Terrestrial > Deep subsurface > Rock core/Sediment ... | reverse complement strand
GGGGAATGAGCGAAAGAATGAATACTACTAAGTTGAAGTTATCTTTTTGCTCCGCTGAAACAAGGTGATAATAGCTTTCTCCACCAATAAACAGCGGTTTGTCATAGGCAGCATTCATGATGAAAGGCGTGCTCAGGACAATTATAGCCAGCAGAAAGAGATATTTTTTCTGGTGCGTGAACAGATGGTTGCAATATTTGTTCTTTTCCGTGACGAGTTCCTGTTCAACAATGGTTTTGGTCATGGTCCATTAGATTTTTTCAGTTACCCTCCTTGGGATTTTTCCAGAGTGCATCTCACATCGTAAATTTTGGTAGATTCATCATCATAAATTCTTTCGAAACATTCTTTTAACCGGTACTGTAAATTAGTCAGGTTGTATTTTTCTCTTGCGGATGGAGTAAGAACGATGTACCGTATGTTGTATTCATCAAATAAACTTATCGCTTCTGTCTGAAATTGCGTGGTGAACAGTGAAGTGAGGGCCGCGAATCGTTTTTCCACATCAGGGATGAGTGTAAACTGATCATCCATAAAGTTAGTTCTATTGCCGATAAATGTTATCAAATGCCCTTCTTCTAGCAACGCCAGAATGGTTGCATCCTCCGGAATGTTTTCTTTGATCCATTGGAACGCCGTTACTTCCTCCGTGGTCGGCATTTCCTGCTGCAAAGCAGTTGTTATTGCGGGATAGATCATGGTTATCACCAACAGAACCAGGATGAAGCGGGGGAATAGTTTCTGCAGGTGATGGATTTTTGTTTTTTGGAGAAATTGAAGCGTGTCTTGGTAAAAAGGAGCAAAAAGGATCGCCAAGATTATGCCTGTAAAAGCAAGGGATAATTTAAATTCAATAAATCTCAGCCACGTGAGCAGCGTTGTGGAGATGACCAGGCTGATCAGGAAAAACATCCTTTCGTTTTTAAAGTAGAATAGGGAGCGGTAAACGACAAATATTCCCGTGAGGAAAGGAATAACGCTTACCAAAATAACCGACTGGGTGAGGGATAACATGGGAAAGTATTGAGAGATGATTTGCGCAGGAATGTTCTTCCAGATAAATGATATGCCTTGCTCAAGGAGAATATTTTTAAAAAAAAGGTATTGCGACCAGATGAAGAAAAACAGTGAAAAAAGTACAACTTCAATCTCAGCGTTATCAATTTTTTTCTTCTCGAGAAGCGAAAGAAGAAAATAAATTCCAAAACCGATGAGAAGAAGAAATGTGGCTGAACTGGTAAACGAGAGAATAATGAATGATATGATGTAGCCGTAGAGAAATTGTTTTCTGTTAATATTAAGGAATGTATAGATATTTACAAAAATTAAAGGGAGAAACAGCATTTCTGAAGTAAATCGATTGGTGGTGAAAAGAATAGGCAGGAAACCAGCGATGCCAGCGGAAAATAATGAGGCAGTTTTGTTTTGCGTAATCTTTCTGCTTATCAAATAGGTAATTATGGTTAACGCTGCAATAAATAGATTGGGCAGAATTTTGGCAACAAACGATAACGGAAGTGCCAGGCTGAACAGGCTGGTGAGGTAGTGAAAAAAGGGAAGGAAAAGATGATGCCGTCCCCCGTATGACAAAGGATCATCAAATAAGGGTAATCCTGTTTTGGTAATATGATCCACTTGCCGCATGTCGAAGTATGATTCGTAGGTGAAATTAGGCAACGTAAAAGCGAGAATCAAACGTACGCTGAGGGTAATTAAAAAAATAGCGCTAATCCAGTACACTTCTTTTTTTTCCATGACTCTTAAGAAGAAGATATTATTGTGCATTATATAAATCTGTAGTATCCCTTGAACCCCTGTAGTATCTCTTCCTATCTTTCTTAATCCTGCGAAATCTTTATATCTCTTTATCATTCTGAGGTTTCCATGGATAAAATTTCTTCAGGTGCAGCTTTTTTAGATGCATTATTGCAAGGAGGATATGATGGAGATATCATTACCACCATCTATGGCCCTTCCGGTGCGGGGAAAACAAACTTTTGCTTGTTAGCTGCCGTGAACGTGGCAAAAAAAGGTAAAAAAGTGTTATTTGTTGATACGGAAGGGGGCATCGCCGTAGAACGCATAAAACAAATCAGCCAAAATGCACCGGAAGTATTGGAGCGGATTATTTTTTTCAATCCGGTAACCTTTCTTGAACAGAAAGAAGTATTTGAAATGTTGCGTGAGAAAATTAATGAACATATAGGGATGATTGTCGTTGATTCCATTTCCATGCTCTATCGGTTGGAGTTAGGCAGGAATGAAGAAGTGTATGAAGTTAATTCTGCGCTGGGAAAACAAATTGCCCTACTTGTAGAAATTTCCCGGAAAAAGAAAATTCCCGTGTTGATCACCAATCAGGTGTATGCGGATTTTAATAACCGTGACAATGTGAAAATGGTCGGCGGGGATCTATTAAAATATGGTTCTAAATGTTTGATTGAACTGCAGCGGTTTCAGAACTGCCGTGGGCTGATTTTGCAGAAGCATCGGTCCCTACCAGACGGGTTGGAAGTAAAGTTTAGGATTGTAGACAAAGGGGTTGAGAAAGTGGAATGAAAATTAAGATCCACTGAAAATAAAAGCCAAAGATTTATAAAAAAGACTCGAAATGAGTATATTCATAGCCAAAACTCATCTCTGAGTTGATGAGCAGCGCTGCATGAGGCAAAAAAAACTGCAGACAAGAATTACGTATTCTTGTTTGTTAAAAATATAATTGGAGAAATTACAATGGCAGAACAAGAAGATCTACTGATTGATTCCAACGAATATCTCAAAAGCGGGATCCATATCGGAACGAAATTTAAAACAAAGTACATGGCTGATTTTATCTATAAAACACGCCCTGACGGATTAAGCGTTCTCAATCTCAAAAAAATCGATGAACGGCTGAGGCTTGCTGTGCAGCTTCTTTCTTATTATAATCCAGAAGATATCCTGGTGTGCAGCAGAAGGGAGAGCGGCTGGAAGGCGCTGAAACTTCTCAATAAACTGACGGGAATGAAAGTCATTAGCGGACGATATCCTCCAGGAATTTTAACCAACACGAACCTGAAAACATTCACGGAACCGAAGATCGTCTTTGTCTGTGATCCTTGGACTGATAAGAACGCGGTAGAGGATGCAGCCCGAATCGGCGTACCGGTGATTGCTCTCTGTGATACAAATAACCAATCAAACAAACTAGATTTGGTTGTACCATGCAATAATAAAGGAAAGAAATCCATCGGGATTGTCATTTATCTTTTGGCGCGGGAGTACATGAAAAAGAGAGGACTCCTGGCAGAAGGGCAGGAAATGCCAGCAACAATGGATGATTTCACGGAAGAGTAAACCTATTTTTTTTCTTTTTCTTTCACAATTTTTAAAAGACATTCTTTTTATATTTCTCTTTGTATGAAAAAAATAGTGGTCATTGGTGGCGGGACGGGAAATTTTGTCGTGCTGAGCGGCTTGAAACAGTATAAAGTTGACTTAAGCGCGATTGTCTCTATGGCTGATGACGGCGGCAGCACGGGCATGTTACGTGACGAATTGGGAGTTCTCCCCCCGGGTGATGTGCGCCAATGCTTGGTTGCTCTCTCTAATTCTAGCAGGCTCATGCGCAGCCTCATGAATTACCGTTTTGAAAATGGCGGCTTGGAAGGTCATAATTTCGGCAACCTTCTCTTATCGGCATTGGAAAAAGTAACGGGGAGTTTTGAAAAAGCAGTTGAAGAAGTAGGTAAAATTCTCTCTATTGAAGGGAAGGTTATTCCGGTTACGGCAAACCAGGTTCGCTTGCATATGATTTTAGAAGATGGAACTTTATTGCGGGGAGAATGCGAAATCTTGCTGGCAAAAAGATCCCTGCTTGGATTTAAGAGTATTTATTTGGAACCCTATCCGAAAGCGGATCATCACGCCCTCGATGAAATTCGCAATGCTGATCTGATCATTTTTGGACCTGGAGGACTTTATACCAGCCTGATCCCTAATTTACTCGTGGAAGGGGTAAGCGAGGCTCTTCGTGAAACCAAGGCAACCAAAGTTTTTGTCATGAATTTAATCAATAAAAAAGTGCAAACGCCGGGATTTAAAGCAAGTCATTATCTTAAGGAGGTAAGTAAATTTATTGGCCGGGATATCTTTGATTACATCATTATTAATTCCGGAAAACCTTCTGAAGAGCTGATTAAAGCGTATGCTGCTGAGGGAGAACTTATTGAGAACGATTTGGAAGAAGATTCCCGTGTCATGGCCACGGAACTGTTAAATAGCGAGTTAAAAGAAGTACAAAAAGGCGATGTACTTACACGAAATTTAATAAGACATGATTCTCATAAATTAGCTAAAGAGTTGATGAGCATTGTTGATAATCTTTGATCTTGATGATACCCTGTTCCCTCGGCTTCCTGACAACTACACAGATGAAGATCTTCATATTCTCCAATTATTTCCCACGGCCCGTTCTTTATTAGAATATCCAGATAATCTCAAGAAAGTACTGGTTACAAAAGGAGATCCAGAGTTTCAAATGGCGAAAATTAATATCCTTAACATAAGTCATTTGTTTGAGGCCATTTTTGTTTGCAGCGCTGATGAAGAGAAGAAAGAATGTTTCAGAAGCATCTCAGAGAACTTTCCTGATGACGAAATCTGGGTGTTCGGCGATCGGATTGATTCAGAAATCCGGTACGGCAATGAATTAGGCCTAAAAACGATCCACCTTCGTCAGGGAAAATATAAACATTTAAAAGCCCGCAATACGGTGGAGATACCTGCATATGAAATTATTGTCTTTTCAGATATATGGAAAGTTTTAGGATTACAAACTTTGTAGGATTACCATGCAAGCCGTTATTTTAGCTGCGGGAAAGGGAACGAGGATGTTTCCTCTGACGAAGGATAAGCCTAAGATACTTATTGAAATCAATGGAAAGCCATTTTTATATTACGTGCTGGAGAATTTGAAAAAAGCCGGCATAACTGAGCTGGCGATAGTGGTAAACTACCACAAAGAAAAGATAGAAGAATATATCCGTGCCCATAAACTTAAAATAACCATAATCACTCAGCCGGAAGCAAAAGGCACTGGGGATGCCCTCCGACAGGCAAAATATTTTTGCGGCCGAGAGGACTTTATAGTTATGAACGGGGATAACCTTTACTCGGTCGAAGATCTAAAAACAGTGCAAAAGAAAGATGAATTATGCTATATTGTAGGAAAAGAAATGGAAGAGTGGCAAAAGTATGGGGTATTAGTAACCACAAAAGATCAGTATCTGGTCAAAATTATTGAAAAGCCAAAAGAATTTGTGGGAAAGATGATTAATGTGGGCCTGTATAAATGCACCTCTGATATTTGGCGTGCTGTAGAAAATATTGGGCTTTCTCCTCGGGGCGAGTATGAACTAACTGATGCCATCGGTCTTTTGGCGAAAGAGCATAAAGTCAAAGTTCTCCGTTTACAGAATTATTGGCTGGATTTAGGGTGTAAAGAAGATATCCTTACTATTGAGAAGTTCTTAAGAGGATTGAAGAGTTCTTAAAAGAGAGCGGAACTTAAAAAATGTTTTCTGTCAAAGCTGATAGCGTAATCTTTATCAAAGAATACATTTTTAGTTAGATCATGGACGTCTATGAACCGGCCGAGGACTCTTATTTATTACAAAAGCATGTCCGTCAATATGCCGCAGGAAGAATTTTAGATGTAGGAACGGGTTCGGGAATTCAAGCGCTGGCCGTTGTCAGCTTAGCGGGCGTGAGGGAAGTTGTGGCTGTTGATATAAATGAAACTGCGATTCAACAGCTGCAAGACCATATTAAGAAAAACAAATTACGAAAAATAAAAGCAATCCAAAGCGACTTGTTCGAGAATGTGGACGGCCAATTTAACCTTATTATTTTCAATCCGCCGTATTTGCCGCAGGATAAAGGGATAGAAGATTCAGCATTGTATGGTGGAAAGAAAGGCTGGGAACTTTCGGAACGGTTCTTTACCGAAGTTTCCCGTTATTTATTTGCGGAAGGAATGATCTTATTCTTATTTTCTTCATTAACAAACAAAGAAAAGATTGAGGAAATCATTTCCCATCATCTGTTTCAGTTTGCAGAACTTGAACGAACAAAACTTGCCTTTGAGGAGCTCTATGTATATGAAATCAAGAAATCTTCTTTATTGCGGGAATTGGAAGGGAAGGGGATAGAGAACATTCATTATGTTGCGCAGGGAAAACGAGGAGTTATCTATAAAGGCGCATGGGATAAAAGTAAATTGGTAAAGTCGCATTTTCCTTCCCGCAGGAACATCATTACCGTTGCGATTAAAACAAAAAAAGCAGAAAGTAAAGCTGAGGGCAGGATCGCCAATGAAGCGAAATGGCTTCCAATTCTTAATAAGAAAGGAATAGGCCCTTCATTTCAGTTTTCTGGAGACAATTATCTTGTCTATGGATTTGTGGAAGGGGAGTTTATCATAGATTGGATCAAACATCATTCCAAAGAAGAAATAAAGAACATTCTTCGAGAGGTTCTGGAACAGTGTTTTATGATGGACCAGTTACGTGTCAATAAAGAAGAAATGCATCATCCCGTGAAGCATATCATTGTAACAAAAGATAATACTCCTGTCCTGATAGATTTTGAACGGTGTCATGAAACAGAACAGCCGCAGAACGTCACTCAGTTTGTGGAATTTATCTGCCGTCTCCAGAATGAATTGCACAAAAAGGATGTGGTTATTAATCCAAAAATGGCGAGGGAACAAGCAAAAGAATATAAAGAAGAACCGACTCGATCTTCATTTCAAGCGCTTCTTCAAGCTCTCTTTTGGGATTAAAATGAAATATACTGATGTTCCCATTCTGATGTACCATGAAATTGGGGAGCACGATTCTCCCTGGTGCGTTTCACCAAAAGCATTCGAACAGCAGATGCTCATTCTTAAACGTCATGGGTTCAGGACCATTTCTCTTCATGAATTGCGCAAAGGAATAGAACAGAATGAAGAAACACCAGAAAAATTGGCCGTAATTACATTTGATGATGGCCGGAAGGGGGTTTATACTCACGCTCTTCCCTTGTTTCAGAAACTGGGATTTACGGGGACTATATATATTGTACCGCAATGGATTGACAGAAAAGAATCCATTCCAAACTCAGAAAAATATTCTGATTTTCTTACGTGGGAAGAATTGAAAGAACTGGTAAGATCTGGTTTTGAAATCGGATCTCATACTTTTTCACATAAAAATCTTGCCGGGCTTGATCCTCCGGCCGTTCTCCAGGAATTAGCTGAAGCCGACAGGATTATTTCAGAACGGTTTCATCTTCCTGTTCATCATTTTTCCTATCCCTACGGGCAGTTTACGACGCTCGTTCAGGAGAAAGTCTGGGAGCGTTACGCCACCGCTGTAACAGTTAAGAAAGGATTTGCGAAACTCCCGGGAGCATACGCCCGACAATGGATCCAGCGCGATACTTCGTTTGAGCAGTTTCAGAAATTACTTTTCCCTCCCACTCTTTCTTTATGCATGATCGTGAGGAATGAAGAAGAATTTTTGGAGCAGTGCCTTGCTTCTGTGAAAGGTCTTGTTGATGAAATGGTGGTTGTTGACACCGGCAGCAGCGATGCCACCAAAAAGATTGCCAGCGCATTTACGGATACGATCTATGACTTTGCCTGGTGTGATGATTTTGCCGCTGCGCGCAATGAATCTCTCCGGCATGCTACGGGCGATTGGGTACTGGTGCTGGACGCTGATGAAGTTCTTGCCCCGGAAGATCATGCTGTTATCCGGGAGAGTATCAACTCCTGGGAAATTAGCGGATTCCAGCTTCTGACAAAAAATTACTGCAATGATTCCTCGATCATGGGCTGGCGTCCCTGCCCGCCCGCTGCTGATCCGTCGCGTAAACAGGTTCAGGGATGGTTTCCTTCGCTCAAAGTACGATTATTTCAACGGCGTGCCGGGCTGAAGTTTACCGGTGCAGTGCATGAGATGGTCGATTCAAGCATTACTTCTTTGGGAGGAAGGATCGCTTCCTGTCCTGTGCTTGTGCATCACTATGGAACGTTACAGCTGCAGGCTTCTCATAAAACGGGAAAGTACCTGGAGTTAAATAAAAAGAAGACAGCTGAAAATCCCCTCGATGCCAAAGCCTTTTTTGAGCTGGGAATTCAGTATAAAGAATTAGGCCGGTTTGCATTGGCAGAAGAAGCACTGGAACGTTCTCTGGCGTTGGATTCACAGCTGCTGCCGTTGCTCAATCTGGCCATCATCCAGCAGAAGCAGGATAAATTTGATCAGGCTATCCAGACTTTTTTTAAAGTATTGGAAAAAAAGGAAAAAACTGCCGAGGCGCATTTCGGCCTGGGATTCTGTTTCTTTCGTAAACATCAACTAGAAGAATCGGCAAACCATTTCCAATCGGCTATCGGTATTGATCCTTTGCACCTTGATGCCTATATCAATCTAGGTGCGGTGTATGAAAAACAGGGAAAATATCCTGCTGCGATTACTATATTAAAGATGGCGCTGAGAATTTCTCCGGATAATGGCAGGTGTCATTATAATTTAGGTGTTGCGTATGAAAAAACAGGGAATCTTTCTCTGGCTCTGCATGCATATCAGAAAGCTTTAGATTCGGGGTATGTTCGCAAGGACGAGTTGCAGGAAAGGATGACGAAAATAAAACAGTTTATGGGAACATAGTGAACATTCCGTAGTGAACATTCAATAAAACTCCGTCTTATTATTATAATATATGCCTTTCTTGAGTTCTACCGGCCGCCAGGAATCCTGGACGAGGGTTGCTCCCAACCAGGCGGCGAGTTCTTGAGGGTTGCCGATTGTTGCAGATAATCCAATAATCTGAGCTTGGAGAAGTTTTTTGAGCAGGGTTAGGACAATTTCCAGCGTTGGGCCGCGAGAAGGGTCGTTCAAGAGATGTATTTCATCAATAATAATGGTTTTAACTTCCGTCAGCCACTGTACTTTATGGCGAAGAATCGAATCCAATTTTTCTACAGTAAGGATAAGAAGATTATATTTTGCAAGATAGGAAAAGTCTGCCTCTTCTGTATTTCCCACCGAAAGTATTGTTTTATACGGAGTCTTCTCAAAAAGCCGCTGGTATTCTTTGTATTTTTCGCTGGCCAGCGCTTTCAAAGGAACTAAATAAATAGCTTTTCCTTGGTCTAGCGAATTGGCAATGGCCATCGTGGCAATGAAGGTTTTTCCTGATGCTGTCGGCGCGCAGACGAGGAGCGATTTTCGTTGAAGTACTCCAGCATCGACTGCTTTTTGCTGAACTGGCGTAAGCGTGGTAAATTTATGGCAGGCAAGGTAATGTTCTGTAACAAAGCCAGGAATGGGAAGGTCGTTAAGTTGAGTCTTTGATTTCATGAAAAAAGATATCACGAAAAGGTTTATATGCTTTTAGGCTTTCGACGTAGAAATGGCAGAAAAAGAAAGGAGAATGTGTTTCTCCCGCGCATTTTTACAAACAAGAGCAAAAATAGAACGTAGTTCTAGTTTACACAATTTGTTATTCAATAATGATGAAACCCTAATTCGTAAAAATTTCTTGATTTCGGACTGTAATTCGTTATTTATTCTTTTCACGAATGGTATTTTTGCGAAAGGCTTATAAATCGTTTTCTGCTCATCTCAGGTAACCCTCGTGGTATTCCGTCAGATCTATCGATGGAAAACAATTCAACCTTAAAATCGAAAAGGTTCGCCTTTGGGCTGGCCCTTCGAAATTTTTACGGGGTGAATTAGAGGGGTAAAAAAAGAATCGATTGAGGTACCAAATCGATCGAGATATACTCGTACAAATAAAAATTTGTACAAACAAAAAAAGACATATTCAAACACGGAGGTGTGTTTTAAATGAAAGTAAAAAGAATGGTGAAGCGCATGTTCGCTGTAGGAACGGGCGTAGCAATGCTCGGTGCAACAGCAATGGGCGCATTAGCAGCAGATTTGAAAAGTTACCCTGGTATGTTTGTTGATAATGGGGTATTCAATGGGCTGCTTGTCGTTGGTGATACTGCAAAGCCAATAGATAATTTGGCAGTCACGGATATCGCTGCTGGAATGAAGTACGTTAAACCTTCAGCCACCACAACTGTTTCTGTAGAAGGAGACGCTTGGATGGTTGGGACTAGTTCTAAGAGTTATGAACTGGCGAACAATAACGCAACCGGCAGTTCTATTGGCGGTGAGTCATGGCGGGATATTAACACTTTTATTGGCGACGACGAGTTAGCTGCTCTAAGTGATGGAACTTGGGCAACGAATGAAAATGAATATGCTTTCCAGCAATTCATGTTCTTTGATGCAGACAGCGTCAATAATGAAAGGAACAGGATTGTCAAGTACGATGAAAATGACAAGGATGTCAGTGCTGACCATCTTTTCCTTGGAAATGGAAAACAAATTGCCCGATATAAGTTAGAGTTCAGTTCCACGGCGCAGTCAGACGTGACTGATTCTGCTGGTTCGGCAGACACAACTGGTACATACTTGGACGACTTTGAAAACACGGAACTTTCCATGTTAGGAAAACCATACAAAGTTGTTCTGGCACGACGGCCTGCTTCAGGACCACAGGGTGGCGGCGGAAGTATTAAATTAACTTTAATGGCCGGCGCAGCTCGTGATACCTTATTAGAAGGGGAAACGCAGACCTATACTGTTGGCGACAAAACGTATGAAGTTACCCTCACTTTCGTTGATGCTGATGAAGGGCTGTTTACCGTAAATGGTGAAAAAACGAACAAGCTCAAAGTAGGGGAGACCTATGTTCTCAGTGACAAGAGCGAAGTTGGTGTGAGCGAAGTTCTCTACCAAGATTATGCTGGTGGGGTGCACTCGGTAACCTTCTTCGTTGGCGCTTCAAAAATGGAATTGCGAGACGACGACATTGGTGATGCCACGGGTGCGTACAATGTCAAAGTTGGTTCTGAAGACATTGATGGAACAACGGTAATCGTTACGGGCACTGATGATAACAGCACATTTACCGTAAGTACCGTTGAAGTGAACATGACGGCTGAAGATGACTTCTTTGTCAGTACTGAAGGAAAGTTAAGTGATGTTATTACTGCAGCTGGCGAAGAGAAAGAAGTTTTGATGGCAGGCAGTTTTGACATTGAATACAAAGGTTTGACTGATGAAAAAACGCACGACTTACAGTTGAAGACATCTTCTTCAAGAAGGTACAAGTTAGTGTTGTTTGATGGGGATGGTAAAGCTGTAGATATCCCTGTTGCTTACGCAGAAAGTGCAACCAACCTGAGTGCTGGTGAAGATACGCAAGTCGGTGCAACCAGGAATAATTGGAAAGCTCTGAAGTTGAACGAGACTGCCAATAACGTAAATGGTGTAGACATTACCAGTATACATAAAGACGACTACTTTGTTGTAACTGGTGGAACGGCTGGCGATGGTTCAGCTAAGTCTTACTTGTTGCAGTACAAGGGTGCGGATAGGCAATCAAAGTCAAGCCCGAAAATTAAATTAAAGAACCTAGGAAGTGCGGAAACATTGGAGTACTCTGTAACAACCGTTGCCGCTGGTACTACTGGTACAGTAGCAACGATTAAATTGGGCGGATATTCGTTCCTTGTTCAGAACGCATCGTCTGCTCAAGCTGATGACTTCAATATTGCTGTGGACATGGATGGTTCAGGTGCTGTTTCGACTGCGGCAGCTCCGGGTAGTCTAATTACCTTCGTTGATTCATTTGGTTCGCAGTGGACCCCAGGCGGAGGAGACGGACCTTACAGTGGACAGAATGGTTCTCAAGTTGGTACTGACAACTCTTCAGGCGGATCTGGTGCAAACTTTGGTCTTGTCTGGAATATGACCACACCAAATGCTGACGATTTTGACCAAGTGACACCAAGTGCCATTTCGTTAAACATCTCGGCAACCACCGGTCCAGAAGTACGTGCTGCTTTATCAGGTGTAACATTACTTACCCCTGATGGTGAAACAGAAGTAAGTTACGGCTATACTTCCATGGGTACATGGATCAAGTTCAGTGAACCAAGCGGGGACCCAGATGAGTTAACCCTAGGGTACCCTGTGAAGCAGAAATTGCCACAAGTGTACTTCACCAGTGGTGCAACAACAACGACATCCACGGCAGCTGGAGATTTAACAACTGTTGAAGGTGTTGTTGGCGCAAGCAAACTTGCCAGTGAAGTGACTGACACAAAAGCGCAGAACTTAATTTTGGTAGGCGGACCATGTGTTAACACCATTGCTGCTGAATTGCTTGGCAACCCAACTGACTGTGCGGAAGGATTCCGGCCTGGTGTAGCGCGTGTTAAATTGTTCGAACACGCAAACGGTAACGTGGCTATGCTTGTTGCAGGATATTCCGGAGAAGACACAAGACTAGCTGGTTTAGTTGTTGCAAAAAGATGGACAGACGCAAACTTCAAAGGTATGGAAGTTACAACTTACAGCGATGCAACCATCGGTGCTCCAACTGTAAAAACTGAAGCAGTAGTGGAAGAAACCACAACAGAAGAAACAACAACTGAATAAGCCTAAAAAGCTTTTTCTTTTTTTTTCTTTTTATTTCTCTTTTTTTTTACTGGATTTTATTTATCGTCGATTTTGGAGAAAATATCTTTGGAAAAAGATATACTATGGAAAAAAATATATAAAGGCGAATCGCTTTCTGAAGGACAAAGAGGTGACTACTATTACTTATAAGAAATATATCCCAATAGTATTGCTTGTATTTCTGGTTATCACTTCATTCCTCATATTAAAACCTCTTCTCCTGTCTATTCTGTTAGGGGCATTGTTTGCTTTTATTTCGTATCCTTTGTATAAGATCGTAAAAAGAAAACGTGAAATCTTACCAGCTCTTTTCGTATGTATCTTTGTGCTGGCAATTCTGGTTGTCCCTACTGGTTTCTTCATTAAATTTCTGGTGAAAGAATCTTTTGCTTTATTTCTGTTAGTAAAACAAAAATTAGCTGTCGGCTTATTTCAAAATTGTACAAACCAGTTCTGCCTCTATTTTCAAGAGGCAGGAACCACCCCTGCAATTCAATATCAAATTCAAGAGATAAGCAAGGCTATTACCAATACCATTATCAGCAAGGGGTCTGCTTTCCTCTTGAGCGTTCCTCTAATTATGCTTAATCTGTTCGTCATTTTCTTTACGATGTTTTATTTTTTGAAAGATGGTCACCGTTTTATAGAGCAGCTTCCTCGATTTTTAGGAATACAAACAGAAAAGTTTGTTCATATTATGCAGCGTTTGCAGGAAATAACCCATGGATTAGTGTACGGTTATTTCCTTGTAGCACTTGTTCAAGGCGCGTTAGGGGCTATTGGCTTCTTTATCTTTGGCGTTCCCTCTCCCTTGTTCTGGGGTTTAGTTATGGCTCTTTTTGCTCTCATTCCTCTTCTAGGAACAGGATTGGTGTGGGTTCCTGCTTCCCTTATTCTCTTTTTGAATGGTGTATTCCAGGATTCCTCTGGTTTGATGTTAAAAGGTATCTTACTCTTTGGATATTCTTTTATTTTTGTGGGATTTGCCGATAACCTTCTGCGGCCGAAATTGATAGGAAAGAAAGCAAAGATTCATCCGGCGATTATCTTGCTGGGCATTTTTGGCGGCGTGTTTCTCTTTGGCGCATTAGGAGTAATCATTGGACCTGTTGTCCTTGCTCTGACATCTGTTTTTTTTACGATGTATGTTGTGAAAGAAGAAATAGATATAAAGAATAATTTTTAGTAAGAAAAGAGTAAGAAGATTTTAGTAAGAAGAATATGATTTTTTTGAGTATGATATCAACTGCTGGAGATATGTCTTCAGGTCGACTTCTTGTGAAACATGCCGCACGTAAAACTCTGAACTGAGAGGAATGGAATACGTTTTAAACATTCTATCAAGAATATTCTGTTTCGTCGCCGTGTTTATAATCTCTGTGTATCTTATCTCTTTTTTGTTAAATCTGATTTTGTCGCGGAAAAATTGGTATGGAAGCCGAGACCGTTGAACTGCTGTAATTATGCCGATGATAATGATCACCAGCAGGAACAGTAAGGCGGTTGTTTTAACCGTTGTTTCTTGCGTGCCGCTTAAGTCCAGCAAGGCAATATTCAGCAGGATGCCTACATAGAAGAGGATTCCAAGCACCAGGAATGATGCAATTTTGGGAATAAGCGCCCTTGTTGTTCGCTGGTGCAGTTCGTAGATCGGTTGTTCCTGAGTCGCTTGTTGAAATGGCATATCTTTCAAATTACGTGTTAATTTATATTTTTTATGTACGTATTAAGTTCATTCTTTCGTGAGAATAAAAATAAATAAAAAATAAAATGGACCCAGCCGGATTTGAACCGGCGATCTCCCGCGAGTCAGGCGGACGTCCTGTATGGCGCATTTTCACTACTTTTTATGCGTAGCCACTAGACCATGGGTCCTCATTTTCTATGGATTTCATCCAAAAATTCACTTCGTGAGGTTAGCACCTTCAAAATTCTAGCTTGTTAAGGAGAATGCTGACGTTCCCCGGATGGGGCAGTCCCCCTTGTCAGCTAGCTGTTGTACTGTATTGAATTTTGACCTTAGGGTGCTAACCTTCATTTTTTGGATGAAGCCATTCCTATAGAAAAACTTATATTCTTTTATAAATTTTCTTGGTCATGCACAACAGGTTCTTCTGGCACGTGGCACGGAAAGAATTGATCCAAGTATACATTTCCATGGTTCTTCGTGATTTTGCCATTTCCCTTCTCAGCCTGTTTGTTCCCCTCTACCTGTACCGTGAATTGGGCTATTCCTTGCAGCAAACCTTGCTGTTCTACATCTTTTATGCCGTTATATTTGCGATCTGTACTCCACTTGCAGCCAAGTTCTGCTCAAAATATGGGGTAAAACATGCGGTTTTACTCAGCGTTCCATTGTACTTGGGTTTTGTATCACTGCTCTATGTATTGTCGCTGGTCAAGATCTCTCTGCTCCTCGTGGCATTGCTGCTGGGAGCGGCGCTGGCTTTTTATTGGATAGGCATGCATCTTATTTTTTACCATGCAAGCCATCGCGCGCATCGGGGCGAGGAAATAGGAAAGCTTACTTCTCTGACGAGGCTCAGCACGATGTTTGGGCCTCTTCTAGGGGGGATTATCATTACTTCCGTGGGATTCTGGATGGTGTTTGCGCTGGCCGCAGTTATCTTGCTCGCCTCTGCCGTGGTTCTGTTCTTCAGCAAGGATAATCATGTTACATATAGATTTACGGCACGTGCCCTTGCAGAGAGAAAGCAGTGGAAAAATTCATTATTTTTCGTTTCCAGAGGGGCCAGTGTCATTGCTGAAAGCGTGATCTGGCCGCTGTTCATTTTTGTCATTCTGGAAAGCTATGTTTCATTGGGCTTGGTGGGATTTTTGGTTTCAGGAATAACGGCGCTGCTGGTATTTCTCGTTGGGAAATACAGTGATCATGCCAGTAAAAGGAAAATCGTGCGCCTGATAACCCTGCCGGAATCCGCTGCGTGGATCGTTCGGGCGGCGGTTACCACGACATCCCATGTTTTTGGAGCGACAATTTTCGCGGCGCTTACAACAGGTATCAGGGAAGCTCCCATGGCGGCGTTAGAATATGACAAGGCAAAAGAAAACCCCGCCAGCTATTTTGTCACGCGCGAAATATTCATTAATTTGGGGCGAATCCTGATGCTCTCTTTTGTCTTGCTTGCCGACAGCCTTTCCAGCGGCTTTGTGCTGCAAGGAATTTTGAACCTTACGGCGCTGCTCTTCTGACCATGGACCATGAAACGGAATTCCTGTGCAGCCTTCTTGAATTGCAGTACGGACAGAAAGTAGAAGAAAAACTGCAGCATCTTGCAGCCCATGTTCCCTGGGCGCAGGGATGGCCTGCCCGCAAGGAGTCATTTTGGAATGCAGAAGCGTTCATGTGGCAGC
>Ga0209542_10011201_pt1 | contig 15949 bp, 13 predicted proteins | sample RifCSPhighO2_01_FD_184028 | JGI IMG/M metagenome (GOLD analysis project Ga0209542, IMG submission 184028) | Soil microbial communities from Rifle, Colorado - Rifle CSP2_plank highO2_0.1 (SPAdes) (version 2) | ecosystem: Environmental > Terrestrial > Deep subsurface > Rock core/Sediment ... | reverse complement strand
CACGGCCTAATTCCGAGTTTCGCAATTTGCTTAAAACTTCGAAAGAAAAAGCCAGCCAGTGGGCAGACGAAAAATTAGCTTCGAACAATGAGGGGCGGCTTGACCTAGAAGCCAAAATGAAAGATCCAAACAACTCTAAAGCCGATTTGCTAATAACCACGATCGGACGACTAAAAATCGAGGAAACAATCCTTCAACAGTTAAAAGATTCAATCCAATATTACAAAACTGCGACCACTGAAACAGCCTCTTCTGCTGTGTCTTCCTCAGAAAAAGCTCAGGAAGCTGCCGAAAAAGACGCGGAACAAACAATCGAAATTCGAGCCGAGAATACTAGCCGACTTAGCAAAGCGCAACTTGAAGGCGGTGGCTACCAATTTACTGACTGGGACATTAAGACTGAAGGACGGCCAGATTTAGATCAAGCTTTTGTAGATAAAAAGATAAAGCAGTTTGAGGAGCAGGGGAACGATGTGGTAGTGAAGAAAGAAGGTAAGACGTTATCCATAGGAAAACTAGAATATTCGGTTGTACCAATTGACAATTTGGTGGCCCAAGAGAATTATACCAGAACCCTTCTCTTGCCAACTAAAAACGAGCTGGTGCGACAAACCATAGATGAAGAAATTACCAAAGGCCATGAAATTGCCCTACACCGTTCCGGCGACGTAAGAAGACTGTTGGTTAAAGAATCCGCCCCAGCCACTAGCAAGGAAACCGGAGCGGCGCCAGAGGCTACCCAACCATCAATTGAAGAGCAGACTGCCGCTTTGGATGCGCTTCTGGCTAAAAAGACTGGACTCCTTGAGAGTGAAAAATATAAATCCAATTATTTTAAAAGAACTGAGAGCGAACAAGATAAATTAGCTTCATTTGAGGTCTATTCAGAACTTAAAGACGATGACCCACTCAAGATGCAAACGGATACAAATCGTAGGGGCTGGGCCTTAGCCGACAAACAAGCGGGTAAGACGGCCGACTTAAATGATACGCAAGATGACTACCGAGAAGGCACCGATCAATTTAAGTACCAAACCGGTGAGGCTTTGAAGCAAGTAACAGAACACCTACGAGCTGAGGCGGTGTCAAAACAAAAGGAGGCCGCTACCGAGGAAACACCTGATGTTATTACTCCAGATTCAGAAGACGTGGGCGGCGACGATGAGGCTGGAGAAATGTATGAAACGTATCACCCACTACACCCTGATAACATAGATGACGCGAAGAAAGAATCTATAAACCCAACTGAAGTAGTTAAAAAAACTAAAGAAAAGGGGGAGCTGGGGGAGTCAATAGTAGAATCCGAAAGTAACAAAGTGATCAAACAGCTATCTCGCGAGGAGGGAGAGAGTTTTGAAGCCTATAAAATAAAAACTGAAACAGCAATCAAGAAAGGTGAGCTAAACCCAACTGTTGATTTAGGAAAATTATTTGACCAGATAGTAGCATCAACCACCTTAAAAGCCGAAAGACCCCTAGCTTTAAAACATATTGTTGGCTCACTCATCGCCAATGGCCACAAGTCTACTGCTGAACGTTTCGTAATGGCTAATAAACTGAAACCTTTCGGGCCGGAGGCAGAAAACGCCTTAAAGTCTGCTACAAGGGGAGATAAAACTAGTGATAAACAACCAGCCCCTGAAAGCAACGCCCAACCTAATGTTGAAACCAAAGCCGCAACAACCAAAGAGGAAAATAAGCCAGTAATTGGACAATACCGACTCCACAAAGGACGGGTAGTCAACTTGCAAGGGAGTTCGGGAGAGTCCCCAGACCTGACCCAATATTTTACTGCTCAAGCCGTTGATTTAAACGGGAAATTTACTGGGGAGACCTTTGAAATTGCTGAGGACGAATTAGGGGATCTCATCCCCTATAATGAACTTAACGATCGACTGGCCGAGCAATCTTATGACCAAGCTGCTTAATTAAATATCCTTAACCTATGCCCAACTTCACACCGGAGGAAAAGGAGGTCTTGAAACCATATGTCACCAGTACGGAACGGGAGGTCTACGCCATTACTGGCATGAACGGAATTGTCGGAGCAGCGTATGCACGCTACTCCCGATCGAAACTCGGTTTCCGCGAAATGCTATTGGAGGAATTCATGAAGGATGGGGAAAAAATTGATTACAAACACGCCGATGAGCTTATCGAACGGGTCCTAATCGCTTATGGCGACGACTCGGTCGGTGAATTAGAGGGGGCCCATGTCTCTTTCGAAAATATCTCGATTCTCGCGACCAAAGAAATCGAGGATCGCCGTATTGGTGGCTCACCATTGGAAAAATCTACCCGCTATGTTTTCTTTGATGAAAAAGATGAGAACGGGAAATACAAGTATGTCCGCGAACCAAAAATAATGGCTTCGCCTTTTGCAAAGGAATATGAAGAAACAATGGATTTTATCTTTGATACCTACGCTGCCTTGATTGCACCAATGCAAGAGTTTTATAAAAAACGACTTCCTCTGGAAACAGCCGCTTACGACATCTTGGGTAGCGGCCAAAAACAAAAATATAACGAACTAAAAGAAGAAAAGGACCAGAAGGCTTTCCGTATTACATATAATATGGATATACGGACCAAAGCCTGCGATTCACTTCGCTGTCTATTGCCGATTAGTACCAAAACTAATATGGGGGTATTTGGCAACGGACGATTTTACCAGTACTTAATTTCACATTTAATTAGTTCGGATTTGGAGGAAGTAAAACAAATTGGCCAAGAAACCTTTGAGGCCCTGACCGACGTTATTAAACAATATGTCCGCCGCGCCAAGGTGAAAGAATACAACCAAAAAATTGATGCAGAAATGAAATCCTTAGCCAAAAATATTTTTGGATTTTTACCGTTTGGGTTAACTGAAAAAGTCCATTTAGTGCCAATGGAACTACGCGATACCGAAGACTACCTGGTGGCCCACATGCTTTATCCATTTACCAGACATTCCTTCTCACAGGTCTACGAGGTAGTTAAACATCTTACTCCCGAACAAAAAGAGAGGATCAAAACAACTTACGTTGGTGATCGCTCTACGCGACGGGACAGGCCGGGTCGAGCGTTTGAATCGGGCTATACTTATACCTTTGACATGTTAACAGATTTTGGTAGCTACAAAGATATTATGCGTCATCGCATGAACACCCAACTGCGCCAACCATTTAGCCCCATTCATGGTATGGAATTACCAAACGATTTGATAGAAGCAGGTTTTTCTCCCCAAGCCCTGGAGTGTCATGAAAAAGTCTTAAATTTCTATAACAAAGCTTACCCAGTAATTGGCGATGCGGCCTCCTACGTCGCTTTGCATGGTTCACGGGTGCGTTGGCTAATTGGTTTTAACGACCGCGAGGCGATGCACTTACTCGAAATTCGAACCGTGCCCCAAGGACACCCTCAATACCGCAAAGTTGCCCAACTTATGCATGATCAAATTGCCAAAGTTAACCCGTGGCGCGCGAGCATTATGAAATTTGTTGATCATAATGATTACTCCAGTGCTCGTGGGGACAGCGAAGCAAAACAGCGGATTAAGGAACAACAACTTGATGAAAAATACGGCCATTCCCCAACCACTGCCGACAAGTAAGATCGTCATCGTTGCCGCGATCGCAAAAAATAATGTCATTGGTTCTAACAATGCCTTACCTTGGCATTATCCGGAAGAATTAAAATGGTTTAAAGAAATTACCGAAGGCAAAACCATTCTCATGGGCCGACGGACCTTTGAAAGTATTCTAGCCAAGCAGGGCAAACCGCTCAAAAAGCGTAAACATATTATCTTGACTCACGATTTAAGTTACCGGGTACCGGATGGGGTGTTCATTTATCATGATTTAAAGAAAGCGCTAAAAGATTTAGAGGAAACTATCTACGTTATTGGCGGCGGGACAGTATATAAACAAACCACTGATCTGGCTCAAGAAATGTATATCACGCACATTGATAAAGAATATTCCGGTGATGTTTTTTTCCCTTCGCTTCACGAAAGTGATTGGAAAAAAGAAGTGATTCGACAAACAAACGAGTTAGTGCTAACAAAATATCTAAGAATTCATCTTTAAAACATTATGTTTATAATGATTGAGGGGACAGACGGATCAGGGAAATCCGTCCAAACAGAATTGCTACGTGACCATTTGTCAAAAATGGGCCGAGCCGTAGAAGTAATTAGCTTCCCGCGCTACGGGCAAAAAAGTGCAATCATGGTCGAAGAGTATTTGGCCGGAAATTTGGGTTCCTTAAGTGAGGTCACAGCTCGTCAGGCTTCGATTTTCTATGCGGTGGATCGCTTTGCCGCCAAAAAACAAATTTTACAATGGCTGGGAGAAGGCAAAATTGTTATTTCTAACCGTTATGTCGGATCAAACATGGGGCATCAGGGCGGTAAAATGTCTGATCCGGAAGAAAGAAAAAAATTCTTTGAATGGAATTACGATCTGGAATATAACATTTTTCAAATTCCCCGGCCAGATGTTAATATCATCCTACACGTTAAGGCTGAAACAGCCGAAAAATTGATTAACCAGAGAGCCGAAGTGCAAAACCGTGTCAAAGATATTCACGAAAAAGATCTGAACCACCTAAAAAATGCCGAAACAGCCTATTTGCATATGGCCGAAATATTCCCAGAATTTCAGCTGGTTGAATGTGAAGATGGCGAACGGCTATTGTCCACAGAAGAAATTCATGGTAAAATTTGGATGATAATTCAAAATAAGTTTAATTAAAACAAATATGTCAAAGAGAAATCTTTATGTACTTTTGTACATAATAGGCATCGTAGTATCAGTTGGTGCCGGAATGGGAGTCAAAAACTTTCCGATCGCCCTGCTCTTACTTTTTGTAATACGCTTTGGTGTTAATTTTTGGTACGCCAACCTCAACGGAGTAAGCCTGGCACCTAAAATTTTAGCCAGTATCTTTAGCGGCTGTGGCTTCGTCTATCTTATGGGTTTGGACAAGAACCTTCCGGGTGCCTGGGCCATCCTTGACGATACAATTAAAATTTATGAAAAAAATTTCAAAAATATTATTATCTATCCGCTGTGGCAATTCTTAGGTGTCGCGGCTCTTGTAATTCTTGGCGTGATAATTTGGATTTTGGCCTCCTTCTTGTCACTAATCCCCAGATATATTATCGTCATTGTTTTCAGCGTTATAATCTTTATCGCTATCATCATACTTAGCTTGCTTCTTACCATTGGTCTTTACTATACCATTAAACGGACTACCGACGGACAACCAAATATGCCGGTAAAAGAAACTTTGCGACTAGCCTGGACCAAGCTCTCTAGTTTTCTAGGTTCGGCAATCCTTGGTCATCTTTATGCGATTTGGCCTTTGCTCGCGGCCATAATCTTGGGGGCAATTTATGCCACAACTTCAATGGCCTACTCGCTGGGAGGATTAAATACCGGCGCTCTACTCCAAGGCAACTGGATCTTCGGGGCGATTGTCGCCGCCGCAGTTGTTTACGGAATAATTCATTTCGTTTATTACTCCATCCGCCTAATCTTCAACTATCTATCAGTACTTTTTGCTAACCAAAAAGCCACCGAGAGTTTGACTTATAGTAAAGCTCTAACCAAAAACCATTGGTGGGCAGTGCTTTGGAGAATGTATGCTCCGGCTTGGGTCGTCGCGGTGGTTGTTATAATCGCCTCTTTCGTCGTAGATATCTTTTCACTGTTCGGGCCAGTTGGCGAGGCAATTAGCAGTATTCTTTATTTAGTGCTTCAGGTTATTGCTACGCCGCTTGTCGGAATTATCCTAATAATCCTCTTTAATCATTTGGAACGACAAAAAACAAGCCCCCCTGTTCAGAGCTAAACCTTTTGATTAAACAAAGCCCCTCGCCAAACGAGGGGCTTTAATAACCAAAACAACGGGTAGATATTGCCAAAACCGCTGTTTAGAATTATAATGGCAGAAGTAGAAATAACCATTATTTATGCCGAATTATACCCCAATTATTGGTATGGAGGTCCACGTTGAATTAAAGACAGCGAGCAAAATGTTTTGTTCCTGTAAGAATGACCCGGACCGCGAGGCGCCCAATACCAATGTCTGTGAAATCTGCTTGGCACACCCAGGCACCCTTCCTCTACCTAACCAAAAAGCGATTGAATGGACAGTAAAAATTGCCAAAGCTTTAGGTTGTAAAATAAACGAACAAAGTAAGTTTGATCGTAAACACTATTTTTATCCTGACCTACCGAAAGGCTACCAAATTTCTCAGTATGATGAACCAATCGGGGAACATGGAGAAATTACTGTTGACTTAGTTGGTGGAAAAAATCCACGTACTGAGGCCACTATTGGTATTACTCGTGTTCATTTAGAAGAAGATACGGCTAAATTATCTCATGACAAAACCGGTAACACCTTAGTAGATTTTAACCGTGCCGGTGTACCTTTAGTAGAAATTGTGACTGACCCCGACATCCAAACTGGTATTGAAGCTAAGGCCTACTGTCAGGAGTTACAGACCGTCTTCCGATATCTTGGGGTATCGGAAGCAGACATGGAAAAGGGGCACATGCGCTGTGAAGCGAATATTTCTCTACAAGAAACGGACAAGTTTGATATTAAAGACGGGTTAGTAATCCCTAAAGATGGTTATGCTTTAAATCATAAGGTTGAATTAAAAAACATCAACTCTTTCCGGGCAGTAGAAAAGGCCATCGACTATGAAATTAAAAGACAAACCGAGATGTTAGAAAAAGGAGAAACCTGGCAACAACAAACTCGGGGCTGGGATGAGGATAAGGGCGAAACAATTTTACAACGTGTAAAAGAAACCGCAGCGGATTACCGGTATTTCCCAGAACCAGATATCCCACCATTTAACCCTCTGCAAGTAGCTCGCGACACTTCCTTACCAGAATTACCAAATGTAAAAAGAGTGCGCTTTAATACAGAATATGGTTTTTCTTTGGCAGATAGCCAGTTGCTAACTAACGACGAACACTGGGCAGATTATGCCGAGCACACTATGAACGAATTGGTTGAATGGCTCCACAGTCTACCAGAATCCAAAGAAGATACTGACGATTTACAAGAAACCAAAAAACAGCAGACTGCCCGTTTGGCCGGTGGTTGGCTAACCAGCAAGCTAATGGGGGCGATGGCTGAGAGAAAAATAGACATCCGAGTGTTAAAAATTAAGCCAGAAAACTTTGCTGAACTTATTGCCCTTATTTACACTAACCGGGTTAATTCTACCAACGCTCAAAAAATATTGGTAGAGATGTTAGAAGCCGGCACAGATAAAGACCCAACCCATATTATGGAAGAAAAAGGTTACGGACAAATAAATGATGAGGGAAAATTAAACCTAGTAATTGATGAGGTAATTAAAAACTACCCCGAACAGGTTGCCGCCTTCCGAGCTGGCAAAGAACCAATTTTACAATTCTTAAAAGGCATGGCCATGAAGGCCACTGAGGGCAGTGCTGATCCGGTGGTTATAGAAAAATTATTGAGGGAGAAATTGAGTCAATAAATTTTATTTAAAAAAAATAACTACGTGATGTAGTTATTTTTTATTCTTTATTTACCGGCTCAACATTCGCAAAGCTTCTTTCAAAAGTTGCTGGCTAGTCTTACTACCTGGCTCGAGTTTTTTTGCGACATCTCGGGCTTCGCTTGGTGAATAGCCAAGGGTAAGTAAACCATCAACCACATCTCCTAGAGACCCCTCTAAATTATCTGACTCTAAACCATGGCCGATTTGTTTGTTTACTTTGTTTTTTAATTCAACCACGATTCGTTCGGCGGTCTTCTTCCCTACTCCGCTAACCTTAGTTAAATATTCTACATCTCCTTTGCCAATGGCACCGGTTATTTCTTCAACACTACCCAAAGATAAAAGATGGAGAGCGCTACGTGGACCAATACCAGAAACATCTAGAAACTTTAGAAAGAGATCCTTCTCGCCGGGAGTTAGAAAACCGAATAATTCCATGGCATTCTCACGTACTGCCAGGTAAGTAAGTATTTCGACTTCTTCACCTTCTTTCAACTTTTCGCGGGTGGCGGGATTAATAAAAACACTATAACCCACCCCAGCAGAAGTCATTATTATCGTTTCTCCCTCGTAGAGAGAAACGATTTTACCTTTAAGCAGAGAAATCATAAATTATTTCTTGGTACTTTTTTTAACACGAGAAACTCGGATCAAACCACCGCACGGAACGATTTCGATTCCTTTTTTCTCGAGTTCGTCTAAGTAAAGATTCATTCCCAAAGAATCCGAAGAAATATGACCAGCGATTACTACATTCAAGTTAAACTCATTGGCTTTTTCGGTTGATGATTCGTTTATATGCATTCCAACAATCGTACTGATGCCGGCTCGCGACAACTCTTGGTACACCCGATGTGATGGACTAGTGCCACCAGTCATATCGACAATGAACCTACCAACTCGACGATTATTTGAACCTGTAAAAAGCCGAGGGCCAGAACCGCGACGTTTTGCCTCCTGGTATTCAGGAATTTTCAAAAGTAATTTTAATAATTCACCAATATTTTCTGGTTTTTCTTTAGTAATAGCTTCGTGGATATATTTTTCAACTAAATTATCCGTAAAAGTATGGGTATTAATTAGATTCGCTTTCAATAAGTTGGCTGTATCAATAATCTGAAAGTGATTAATCGGGTGCACCCCTCGACCGACTTCTTTAATCCTATCTTCAAAGACTTTTTCAGCAACATGAACCGGCACACCGTGGCCGACGTAAATGTCTATTAGCATTTCCATGACCGAGTGGAGATCGGCCAGGCTCTGGCCAATCGGATGATGGGCAATGATTAAGTCGATATCCTTGCCACGTTCGTTTAATTGGGAAGCCAAAAGGATCTCTTCGCTCCCTACGTCGATACCCGCCATCACCCGTTTTACGGGTGTCTTTGGATCTCCAGCATGAATACGGCTATCCGAATATGGATTTATAAGACGTTCTTTGTCAAAATACTCTTTTTCGTCGCTCTTTAATTCCTCATATTCTTTTTTTGCCCGCTCCAGGGTTTTCTTGGCAATTTTTTCACCTCTTGGGTCAGCCACCATACCCATCTTTAAACCCAGATCAAACACTTGTTGGACAGTCAACATAGTAATCTTAAATTAAGTAAGTTAGTCATTTAATCTTAACGCAAAGAACTAAATTCGTCAAATTTTAGCCTAAAAAACACGCTTTATTAGGCGTGTTTTTGGTTAGTTGGTTAGAATGTTATAGCAACTCCAGTTTTTTACCATTAAAATCTTTGAAGTTGCTTCGATCGAACTTCCAAAAATTTAGGGGAACCGGGACTTTACCACTACCATTGGGGGAATCGATGATATAGAGAGGCATCGCCAATCCACTAAGTCGTTTCCGTAAATTGGTCATCATTTCAATTTCTTTATCAAAATCCATAATAAAGTGTTCCGCTCCTTTTACTGGATCACAGCGATAATGGTAATACGGCTTTACCCCAATTTCGATTAGACTGGTAAATAGCTTGTAAAGAGTCTCTTCATCATCATTAACACCCTTTAAAGAAACCGACTGGGAAAATAACATGGTCGAAACACTTTGTAGACGTTTAATCGCAGCTATAACTGGTTTAGTCAACTCAGCGGGATGTTCGAAATGGACCATTAAGTACAATGGTTTGTTTTTTACTTGTTTTAAAGCGTCGATTACACCTTTGTTAACAGCGGCGGGATTTGAGAGATGCAAACGGGTTCCGACCCGAATAATTTTAATTTGTGGCAGGGCGGCCAACTTCTTAATTGCTTTTTTCAAAAGCGGAGGGACGGTTAAAGGATCGCCACCAGAAAAAATGAGTTCCTTAATTTGTTTATTCTTTAATAAATACTTCCGAATATTTTCCAAATCCTTGTCGGTGATTATGCCTTTTTCAATATCTGACACTTTACGGCGGCGAGTGCAAAAACGACAATAAGCCGCACAATTCATGGTCAGTAAAACTAAGGCTCGATTTCCGTATTTATATACTAAACCGCGGGTAACCGTATGCTCCTCTTCCATCAGCGGATCGTCGAAGACGTTTTCTTCGTCGGCAGTTTCTAATTCCGAAGGAACAAACTGCCGAGCGATAAACGGACAGTTGGCAGATAACTTTTTTAAGTTTGGTGACAAGCGTGTGGCAAGCATGGATATATAATCTATTTTGTATAGGCAATATTATACCTCTTACAAGCTGAGATTAAAATAGTCTCGAGCATTTGTGGATAACTAATCCCCGCTGTACGAGCGGCCAGAGGAAAGCGGGAGCTTTGTTTGGGATCCGGCATAATACCAGGCGGACAATTTATTTCAATAATACTCGGCTCGCCTTTGACATCGAGACGAACATCGATCCGAGCCCAGTCTTCCATACCAAGAGCTTGGAAAGCGCGTAGACAAATATCTTTAATTTTATCTCCGAGCGTGGTACCCTCTTCTGCTGGGCACACCAATGGCGACGGACGGTTGGGATTCTCATAAACCCACTTGGCCTCATAGTGATCAAATTTCGGCATGCCTTCGGGTAGATCATTAAACTTAAGTTCGATGATTGGTAATACCTTGACTGGATTACCAAGCATAGCAACGGTAAATTCTCGACCCGGTAAGTATTCTTCAATCAAGACTGCCTGTCTGTGTTCTTCTAGTAATTCCTTGGTTAATTTTACAAGAGAATCCTTATCGGCCACTAAATTTTTGGCACAAATTCCTTTGCTCGATCCCTCGCCTACTGGCTTGGCGATTGCGGGGAATGACAGGTTGGCGTTTGAAATCTCTTCTCCAGAATTTACCAATAACCACTTGGGAGTAGCGACTCCATTAGCTTGAAAAACTTCTTTAGCCTTGGCCTTATTTAGACCGAGGGCATAGCCTAAAGGCTTAGGTCCGGTATATGGGATGCCAAGCATTTCCAAAATGGCTGGGATATGGGCTTCACGGTCAACACCGTTTATTCCTTCGGCAATATTAAAAACCATGTCTATTGTCCCGCGGAGTTTCCTAAACTTTTCAAAACAATCTTCGTTCGCTTCAACAAAAATTACCTCATGGCCAAGTTCCCGCAAAGCGCTGGCAATTCCGTCGATCGTCTCTTGGGTATCAAATTCCGCCTCCTTTACATATTGAGGATTTTTGATGTCGGGCACTTCGATGTGGCGAACATTATAGGTGAAACCAATTCGCATATTGAATAAAATAATTACTTAGACTGTAGTAACCAAAACTTCGTTATTAACCCGCGTAACATTTTGAGTTAAACGTCGAACAATTTCGTCAAAATCTACACCATACAAACGTAAAACATGGCTAACTGCGCAATCGCTTTCTAAGGGGCCAAAGGCTGGATTGGCGTTGCAGTCAATAAAATAATAGCGGCCAGACTCATCGAGACGAACATCGAACTTGGCATAGTCGTCCATTTTTAAAACTTCAAAGGCAGTTCTGGTGTATTGTTCTAAAAGTCCGTGGCCATCGGCTTTTACTTCGTCATAACTATCTTCATTCCCCCAGACCGCTTCAAAAGTCGCCATCTTGTATTTCTCGTCACTGGGTTTAAAAGCTTTTTCAGCGACATATACCTTTTTCACTACACCCTCGAGTAAGAACACTGTTAATTCACGACCAACAATAAACTCTTCTACTATGACTGGTTGGTGATAAACTGACATCAAGGATTTTAAACGCGCACGGAGATGAGCCTCGTTTTCGCTGACGGCCTCGCGAGTAATTTCGACACTACCGTGGATTTCATTTAATTTTGAAATCAAGGGAAATTTAAGGTGTGGATCGATTGGGTCGGTCGGGTTACTAAATAATTGGAAACGTGGCAAGGGCAAGCCAGCCTGTTCCATAAGTGTTTTAGTTAGAAACTTATTGGAATTTATGGCGAGACCAAGCATGCCAGTCCCCACATACGGGATGTTCATGAGTTCAAGAGTAGCTGGTATCACTGGACAAAGGTATTCTTTACCACGGATGGAATCGACTAGATTTAAAACAAAAGCAAACGGCCCCTTGGCTTTAAGCGTATCTACCAAATCCTGGTTACCAGGAATAAGCTCGGTTTCGAAACCGAGCTTTTGAAAATACGGGGCAACAATCTTAGCGCGCTTATATACCTCTTCTTCGGTAATAAACTGCTCTTCAGTTGGAAAGTACTCACGTTTGGCCTCACTATAAAGAATCGCTATTTTTTTCGACGCAACTTCTGACATAAATAAATAAAATAAAAAAACCAAGCAAACTCATCGTTGACTTGGGCTCTTAATTGGTAGCTGAAAATTTTTAGGAAGCGGGTCCTCCGAATCTCCGCCAGGAGAATTCATATAGGGAGATGTGGTACAGTTAAAAGTACTTAAATTATATGCTACAATTTATCACTTTACAATAGCTTGTCAATGATTCGGTGCACAACTTACTCTTTTGCCGACAACAATTCCTCGACAATTTTCCGGTAGGCCACTTGGTTACTAAGACAGTCTTCTTTCATGGCGGAATAATAGCCTTCGACTGACTCCGGGGTTTCTTGGATTGCCTTGAGGGCGTCGGAGACTCCTACGGCTTCTTTTTCTAGCAGACAATACGGCTCGCCCTCTTCGTAAACTACCTTTCCAGTTTCTTCTTTAAACCAAAAAGGGAATATCTTACAAACCGAAGGCCGTTTGTCGCCTAAAACACAGCCTTTTTCATCTTTCAAGAAAGCACACTCGCCCCGAGTATCTTTCTTTACCACAATTTTATATATTTTATCTTCAACTTTTACCAAACCCTTTTTCCACCAATCGTCATAGTCTGCAATGTCGATGGTCGAGTAATCCTTTAATTCCAAAAACTCCTTGAGGTCAAAACCGAGTGACCGGATATTCTCAATATCTTCCACGGTTAATTGAATACCAAGTCGACAACAGTTAGGTTGCCTCTTTTTACACTCTAAACAAATATTTAAAGTAAATTCTTGTTCCATATTTTTAATCCCAACTTTTTCTACCATCCCCGTTAATGGGTATAGGGTAACCTCCAAACTTTGGTTTAACTTTGAAAAATACGTTAGTAAAAGCCTTACAACGCGCCAGGTTTTCTCTTAGTTCATTATATACCGCCGTGCGGTAAGTCTGTTTATCTGCCACAATCCCCTGTGTATCTAGCCCTAACTTCTGCCCGATATATACCGCCCGAGGCAGGTGAAAAGACTGAGTAGAAATAATTAGTTTCTTAGCTTCAAAAACGTCATGGGCGCGATAAAGACTATCGTAAGTATCAAAACCGGCATGATCTAAAAAGATGTCTTCGCCGGGAATTTTTTCCACGTCCAATAAATATCTCTTTACTGCGTTAACCTCGTCATAGCTTTTGCGGCCATGATCGCCGCTGACCAAAATTTTCTTCGCCTTACCATTTCTATAAACCTCAAGAGCGGTCTTGATGCGGTCGATTAGAATAGAGCTAAGACGGCCGTCCTCATAAACTTTTGCTCCCAAGATCATAACAGCGTCCGCCTCTTTCAGATCACTATGATTAGCGAATATTCGTCCTTGGCTGGCTTTCAAAACATGGCGACTAATTAGTAATGACCCAGCGGAGATTAACAAAGCGAAAACCAAAAGGATAAAAATGATCTTCTTAAGGAATTTCATAATTTTAAAGATTGGTCGTTGGCTGATTCAAAAATTATTTCGTTAATATTTTTTGCCCCGGTCAAGAGCATGACCAACCGTTCAACGCCAAGCGCGACCCCACCCGATGGCGGTAGACCAGACTTTAGGGCGGTAACAAAGTCTTCGTCATAAGGGTAAACTGGCAAACCAACGCTCTTTCGAAACATTTGGTTGTCTTTAAGACGCTCTTCTTGTTCAACCGGGTCAACGAGCTCGCCGTAGCCATTGGCTAGTTCGAGACCGTTAATGTATAACTCAAAGCGTTCGACATAACGAGGGTCAGCGTTGTTATACTGACAAAAAGCCGACATCTTACCGGGGTAATTAGATATTAAAATTGGTTTTCCCACTCCGAGCTGACCTTCAATTTCATTTAAAAATATTTTGTAAAAAATATTCTCGTAACTCTCTCCGACTTCAATAGAGTGGCCGCGGGATTCGGCCAACTGACGTATTGAACTAGGATCTAGGTAATCGTCTAGATTGACGCCCAGGTACTTTTGCCAGACTTCTTTCATAGTAAGCCTATCCCACGACTCGGAGACAACAGAGTCTTTCCCATTATACACTAAATTTTTAACATCTAGCTTGCTAGCAACATCTTTAAACAGATGCTCAATATCGTCCATAATGTCTTCCATGCTACCCGGGGCCCGGTACCATTCAAGCATGGTAAATTCCGGATTGTGGGTATGGCCAAATTCTTCGTAGTCACGAAAAACTGGCGCCAGTTGAAATAGTTTGTTCCAACCAGCGACTAGCATTTTTTTTAAAGCAATCTCTGGTGAGGTAATAAGTAAATAGTTGTGGGCTTCGCCATTTGGTTCATGTAGTTGCAAAGGCATGGGAGACAAATATTTTTCTTGGTCGCTCGAAGTACGAGCAATGGGTGTCACGGCCTCTTCAAAACCGGCTTGCCAAAAGAACTCGCGGATAAAGCGATAGATATCGTGCTTCTTCTGCAACTTACTTTTAGCTTCGGGATTATCTTTTAATTCCTGCCAAGTGACCATAACTTAAACAACGGTTAGTTTAATTTTAACGGGTTGCCCACCAACCTCAACCGGCTCTTCACCGACTATACCAGAATGTAATTCGGTGGCGAGAACAGATTTTTTAATCTCTTCGCCGTTATCTTGGAATACTTCCTGTAAATCTCCACCGGCAGTTTCGTATTCAACCACGACCCGATCGGCAATAGTTAATTTCATATTCTTCCGGAGCTGGTTAATGGTACGAACGATTTCACGGACTAGACCTTCTTTTTTAAGTTCAGGGGTAATTTCTATATCTAAAGCTATACGGAGCTGCCCTTGAGTATGCTCCAATATCTTTTCAATCCTATGTTCTGATACTAGCACACTAACAATAGTCTTCAAATTTAATTCTTCTGCTATAATAGAAAAATATTGTTCTTCTTTTAGACGACATTCCGGGACTTCTAAACTAGATAGTACCTGTCGCACAGGGATCCCAGCTTCTTTTCTAAGAAAATGCCCTGCCTCTACTATTTTTTGGACAAGTTTCATATCTTCTAATACACCATCTTCTTTTAGTTTTTCATCCACCTCTGGCCACATTTCCAAATGAACACTTTCCTTTTCACCGCCCACTTCTTGGTAAATCTTTTCGGCGATAAACGGAGTGAAGGGGGCCATTAGTTTGGAGAGGGCTAACAATACTTGGTTTAAAGTCGCCAAGGCCTTGGCCTTGTCTTCTTTGTCATCCCCTTTAAAACGATCGCGCGAACGGCGGACATACCATTGAGACAGTTCTGTAACAAAGTCTAAAATTGGCCTACTGGCACCCACCAATTTGTAACCTTCTAAACCAGAAGTAACATCTTTAATTAAGACTTGTAACTTGGCCAGTACCCAACGATCTAACACATGCTCACTCGTTCCTGGTACTCCAGAGGCATCTTCTTTAAAGAGGTTATAAAATTCAACCACGTTCCACAAAGTATTTATTAGCTTTGAGTAAACCTCTCTAACACCCGCCTCAGAAAAATTAAGCAACTCCGCTTCCATGATCGGAGAAGTAACGAGATAATAACGCATGGCATCTGCACCATACTTCTCTAAAACTAAACCTGGCTCAGGATAATTTTTTAAACGCTTGCTCATTTTCTTACCGTCTTCAGCCAAGACTATACCGTTGACAATAATGTTTTTGAAGGCGGGTACACCGTATTTATCCGCCGACATACCACCACTAGGAACAATGACCGGATGGTCGGCCTTAGTTAAAGCAGTAGCCAAAATATGTAGA
>Ga0209542_10011200_pt1 | contig 15952 bp, 16 predicted proteins | sample RifCSPhighO2_01_FD_184028 | JGI IMG/M metagenome (GOLD analysis project Ga0209542, IMG submission 184028) | Soil microbial communities from Rifle, Colorado - Rifle CSP2_plank highO2_0.1 (SPAdes) (version 2) | ecosystem: Environmental > Terrestrial > Deep subsurface > Rock core/Sediment ... | reverse complement strand
TCTGCCGCCCCGCAAGCGGGTCGCCAGCCACTTCGGATAACCGCGACCCATTATACGCAATAGAATTTTCACTTTTACGAAAGAGTCGGTAACCTTGAAAAAGCAAACCTTATAAAATCAGTCAATTTAATTATGAGTATGATAGTCAAAAAATTTCTTATCGCAGGTGGAAACTCAACCGCATTAATCTATGGTTGTCCTGTTGCAGATAGAGACAAAACCTCAAAAAAACTTCTCAAAGATGTTGAGCAAGTCGGTTTCGTTTCCACAAAAGCGACACTCCCCAAATTAACAATGATGGGTGGAGAGCTGTGTATTAACGCAACTTTAGCATTTGCCTCCACTTTAGATAAAAATGGAGAACTCACCACAAGCGGTTTGAAAAATCCAATCCCTTATTCAAATAATGGTTCTACCACTATTCAAATTCCTTTCAAATTCAAACAAGATGAAAATGTGATTTTATTGGACGGGATTGGATTTATTCTTTATGACACAAAAGAAAAATCTGAAATAAAAAAATCAGAACTTTCAGATTTATCAAAGAAATATAAACTCCCTGCTTTCGGTGGAATTATTTACAAGAAGAACAAGATAATTCCTTATGTTTATGTAGCAGGGGTTAATTCTTTTGTGAAAGAAACCGCTTGTGGTTCGGGGAGTGTCGCTTTTAGTATTTTCTCTGGAATTAATGATGTTGTTCAACCAACAGAGAAAATAATCAGCATTAAGAAGAAGACGGAATTTTTTGACATTTCTGCTAAAGTCACAAGCTATGAATAACGGTTACCGACTCTTAAATATTGTTGCTTCGCAATTATTGATAAAAGTGAAAATTCTACTCACTCCGCTTCGCTCCGTGCCACGCTGCGCTCTCCTCCTTTCAGTCGTCGGGGCGTATAACAAGGGATATACGGTTCGGGGCTCGGCTCGCCCCTCACCCAAATTTTTCTTCCACTTCGTTCCAGAAAAACTTCGTATATCCCTGACGTTATGCAAAATTCTTTTTCCGCCACTAACTTCTAAACTAAACGGCAACTCTCCATTATAATTATGAAAACAGACGAGGTAATTGTTAAACAATCAAATATTCACGGCAATGGTGTATATGCCACGCGTGATTTTAAATCAGGCGACATTGTTTTGCGGTGGGATAAATCAAACGTTTTGACTGTTGAAGAGTTTGAAAAACTAACGGATGATGAAAAACGTTATGTGTGTTTTGAGGATGGTATTTATGTAAGAATGCAGGAGCCTGAAAGATATGTAAACCACTCTTGTGATTCAAACACGACCGCAAAACAATTCAGTGATATTGCCACGCGTGATATAAAAAAGGGTGAAGAGATTACCTCGAATTATAATGGAGAGTCGCCTACATCGGTGAAATTTAAATGCGATTGTGGTAGTTTAAAGTGTAGTGATTCTGGCAAGTGTTAGTGTCGAAAAAAGAACATCGCAGAACACGGCATATCCGGTTCAGGAAATTGACTCATTTATATTTCAAGGAGTGTCAATTTTCTTCGACCCAAATTTTTGTTCCGTTTCACTGCACAAAAACTTCGCATAATGCCGATACGTTATGCAAAATCGCTCCGCTCTTTTGCATAATGGGTCGCGGTCCCCGCGACCCATTATAACCTTTGATTCAGAATTTACATTAATTGGCTACGGTGTCTATAACTCATTAAACAACACGAGGTACTTTATATAAAGATTAAAAATAAAAACCATTTTCAACATGAAAAACATAATTACCATTTTAATTAGACAGGTTACTTCATATATCCAATATACCCAAAGAATCCCTATGTTTATTGGGTTTTTTATTATGCTTGTGTTTATATTTCTTGGGTTCCAATTTAACAACTTCGATACAGTCACCCACTATCTATTAGGTCCTTTTGTTGACGACAATGGAAACGGCCGTTATAACACGTCTAGTTTTTTGTTGCTTTATGCTCAAGTATCTTTTATTTTTTATCTACTAGGCGGATTGCTTGGCTTAATTTTAAAACGTCTATACAAAAAAGAGATAGACCTTAAATTCAAAACAAAAATTAAAATTGCCCTGACCACAGCTATCGCCGGTTATGTCTTAGCCGGCATTCTCTGGGCGATTTCACCAACGGAAAAAATAATGACAGATTCTACTAATCCGTGGTTAATTTTGATTACTTTCTTTGTTTTTACTATCATTGTTAGTATCTACTCTTTTGCCGTCGATGCTGTTATAAACCTTTGCAAAAAACCTAAGGCCGTATGAAAGATCTAATTCAGACATTCCGAACCAGCGTAATTGAAGCCGCTCAAAATCCAAATTTTATCCACCACAAATGGTATGTTAAATACCATTTAGAGATTGTGGAAAAAATCTCTCGAGAACTCTGTGAGATATACACCGCGGCGGATAAAGACTTGGTTACACTCCTGGTTTGGCTCCATGATTACGGTAAAATGATCGACACTTCCAACCAGCACAGTTCAACGTTGGTTAACGGCAAAACCAAACTATTAGAACTCGGCTTTCCCTCCGACTTGGTTGAAAAAGCCATCTCCTACATTGACATTTTTGACAAAAAGCTAGATTTAGACAAAGAAACTACACCAATCGAAATAAAGATTGTTTCCTCTGCTGACGCCGCCTCTCATATTGTTGGCCCCTTTTATTACCTCTGGATGCACGAAAATCCCAACCGTGATCACGAAGAACTAATGCAAAGCACAATTCAAAAAACCACTATGGAGTGGGAAAAGAAGGTGGTTTTACCAGAAGTTAAAGCAACTTTTCGCGATAGACAAAAATTCACCCTGGAACTAAACGGACAGCTCCCCAACCGCTATATATAGCTTCCAGATAAAAACGTAACCTTTTGCCATCCTGGAGTGTATAAAACACCAGAAATTAGTTTAATTTTAACTAAATATAGCCAGATATGCGTAAAATGTATACTCTCGGGATTATCGGATTAGTCATTCTTTTGTCAGGTTGTGGAAATCAAAACCCAATTTCTGTTACCTCGACACCGGTTAATGACCTTGGGGAAGACAACATTACGACCACCCCTACCGAAAACAGTGTTTACCAAAATTGGAATACTTTTGTTAATCCAAACAATGGATACGGTTTCCTTTACCCGACTAATTGGAACGCCGCGATTAATGTCTACAATAAAGACTTTGCTCTTTTTGGCCCCGGTGCAACCGGTCAATCAGGAACGGGCGGGTTAGAGATAAGAGAAAACTTCAACAGTATACAAGCCTACTTAAACGCTATGGAAGATGAGGTGGGTGTTACACATGTCGTGACTAAAAAAGTAAAAATTGATGGCGTTGACGGTGTGCGGGTGGAATATAGCGGCTACCCAGTTAAGGGCCATGCCGTTGTCCTAAGAAAAGACAACAACATCTATAATCTCTACTTTAACAGTAACAAAGCCGAAGATGTTGAACTTTTCTACCAACTATCCGAAAGTTTTGTCTTCGCCGAATAAAAGATAATTTAATACTATCCATCTGCAACAAAGGCCGCTTAAATGTAAGCGGCCTTTGTCTTTTAATTTAAATTGCCCCCTTCGTCTAAAAATGGTATAATACTTTAAACCGTTATTTTTAACGTACTCTGCCTTATGCGAAGACACATTTTTTTGTCGTTTACCATATTCTTTACCCTGTCTTTAGTTTTATCCCCCCTTTTGGTTCGTGCCGAATTCAATCCAAACTTAATCATCTCGGATGCGGAGTTATTTGATAAAAACGCCATGAGCCGAGATGAGATTCAGCGCTTTTTAGATGCTAAGGGTAGCTATTTACGCACTTACCAAGCTCCGGACCCAAGCGGAATAACTAAACCAGCGGCCGACCTCATTTATGAAGCCGCCCAGGCTTACCAAATCAACCCTAAGTACATTCTCGTCACTTTACAAAAAGAGCAAAGTCTAGTGACAGACGATAACCCGACCCCCAAACAATTAGACTGGGCAACCGGCTACGCCGTTTGTGACGGTTGCTCTTTGAGCGACCCGAAGGTTATTAAATACAAAGGGTTTGGTTTGCAAGTAGACAATTCCGCTGGAATCATGCGCTGGTACTATGACAATAGCGACCGCAGTTATATTAAGAAAAAAGATATCCCCATTCGTATCGACAACCAAGAAGTTACTCCCCAGAGCTGGGCGACCGCTTTTTTGTACACCTATACCCCCCACCTACATGGCAACAAAAACTTCTGGCGGATCTGGAACACCTGGTTTAGCCAGCTCTACCCCAACGGATCAGTTATTAAAGGTGCTAGTTCAACCGAAATTTGGCTCTTGCAAGATGGTAAAAAACGCCAATTTAAAAACATGTCTGTCCTCATGAGCCGCATTGATCCCAAGATGATTATTACCATCCCCGAATCTGATCTTTCCAATTACCCAGATGGTACAGCGATCACTTTCCATAACTACGCCCTCCTCCAAACCGCTAATACCAAATACCTTTTAGATTACGACACCTTACGCCCCTTTGCTTCCGAAGAAGTAATCCGGAAACTAGGGTATAACCCGCAAGAGTTTATCGAGGTTACTGACGCTGATCTGGTTGGTTTTACTGTCGGAAGTCAAATAAAAGAAGACACCGTCGCTCCCGAGGGTATTATTTACCAGCTGGCCGAAACTAACCAATATTTCCTTTTAAAAGACAACGTCCTCCACCCGATCATTGATCAAAGGGTAGTCGAAGTAAACTACAACAAACTAAAAGTTGAAAAAAAGACTAAGGCGGAAATCCAAAAATATGAGATCGCCTTTGTCCCGCTGTCTTTTGCCGATGGCACGCTTTTAAAAGCCAAAAACTGGAACCAAACCTTTGTTATTGAAAATGGCAAACGCCGCATGATCGCCGACGAAGAAACGTTCCTCGCCATGGGTTACAAAAAAAGCAATGTTACAACCATAGATTTTTCCAAGCTTTTCGGCATCCCCCAAGGTGAAACTATCTATTTAAATTCCAATCTGCTTTCTTCCAAAAGTAAATTCTTAGGCGACGTGGCCGGACCGATCGATGATCTTTTTAAAAGCAAAACCCCGATCTACTTGGTCGCGGAATACCCGAGTGGCCGTATTCTCTCCGGCAAAAACATTGACCGGGTTCACGCGATTGCTTCAATCACCAAGCTCCTGACAGCCTACGAAGCCCTTGATCAAACCGTGGATTTTAAAAAAACTACCACCTTCTCAAGCACCAAACACGGCTCTTACGGCAACCCTCTAAAATTAGTAAACGGTGAAAAACTAAAAAACGGCGACATCTTTAACGCCATGTTAGTTGGATCAATTAACAATACTGCCAAAATGATTGCCACCGCAACGGGGTTATCCGAAAAGAATTTTGTGACCGAGATAAATAAACAACTCGAAGCCTGGGGGACAGATAATACCCACGTCGAGGAAGTCACTGGTTTGAGCGCGAAAAATGTTTCGACCGCCCGTGATCTTCTAAAAATTTTCTCCAAAGTCCTGGCTAATAAGACAATCAAGAATGCTCTTTTTCAAACCGACGTCACCTTTAAAGATGTCCTGGATAAAAACAAAGTTATTACCCATAAAGTAAAAAACACCAACCTTTTAATCAACAAAACCGGTCGAAATTATCGCATCCTAGCCAGTAAAACCGGCTATATCGATGAATCTGGTGCTAACCTTCTCATGCTAGTTGAATCTAAAAAAGACAAGAAGCAGTATGTCATAGTAACCTTAGGCGACAGTAATTACACGAAACGCTTTAACGAGCCACATGCTTTAGCCGAGTGGTCAGTTTCTGGTAAGGCTGCTTTGGCCGCCGCAAAAAAATAACTTCAAATTTTAACCCCAATCTTTATGTCCCTTGTTTTTACGGCGATCACTCCGCACCCACCGCTCCTCATCCCGACCATTGGCAAAGAAATGTTGCCAAAAGTTGAAAAAACTAAAAAGGCCATGGAACAATTAGAAGAGGAACTGTATTTGGCCAAACCAGACATCGCCGTTGTCATTTCGCCCCACGGCAGTCTTTTCCCCGACGCTTTTACCATTAATGTTCATTCCGAATATACGACCGACCTTAAAGAATTTGGCGATCTGACCACTAAACTTAAATTTAAGGGCGAGATGAACATCTCTTCACGATTGCGCGAGAGTACCAAAGAAAAAAATATTCCCACCGCTATGGTTTCCGAAGAAAATCTCGACCACGGCAGCGCCGTTCCCCTCTTTTACCTAACCCAACATTTACCAAGGCTCGAAATCTTACCGATCGGCTTTTGTAATCTGGATTGGAAGACTCACGTTGACTTTGGTTATGTACTAAAAGAGCACATCATGGATACCACCAAACGTGTCGCGATCATCGCTTCCGGTGATCTATCCCATGCCCTTTCAAGCGACGCCCCGGCTGGATTTCATCCCAGCGGTGCTAAATTTGATGAAAAAATCCAAGAACTCCTTATGAACCACAACACTGCCGGCCTGCTCCAAATGGATCCAAACTTGGTTGCTGAAGCATCGGAATGTGGTTTCCGCTCTTTTCTCATACTCATGGGTATTTTGAAAGACGTTAACTACAGTTTTAAGTCTTTGAGTTACGAAGCACCTTTTGGTGTGGGGTATTTAACTGCGAATTTCGCTCTCTAAACTATGCGGGCAAAGATTGTCTTACCAAGGAGAATGCCTCGGTCCTTGCCCTATTTGGATTATTTGGTTCCCAAAAATTTAACCGAAAAAATTGAAGTTGGGCAATTAGTTTTAGTACCGTTTCGACGCCAAACCGTGTTTGGCGTTGTTTTTAGTTTAGAAAATGGAAAATCCTCGGTGCCAGAAAAAAAACTAAAAGAAATCCAGGAAATCGTCATTACCGCTCCTCTATTGTCTAACCCTGAACTTAAATTTTTAGAAGAAATTTCTGCTTTTTACGCCACCTCCCTTGGTTTCATTTTAAAAAGCAACTTATTACCTCTAAAAAAACGCAAACTAAAAGATCTGACACTTCAAACATTCACTAAACCCAAACCTAAAAAACGAGAATTTTCCGCTCCCTTACTCCAGCTCTACCAAAGCCCAACGGAAAAACAAAGCTTTCTTTCTGCTCTTAAGAAAACCACTGGCCAAATCCTTATTCTGGTGCCCAATGTCAGGAATGTTGAAGAATTATATACATTATTGCCCCAAACCTTACAACCAGAGTGCCTGCAATTTAGTAGCGAGACCAGCGACAAAGACTTCTTTGAAGCTTGGGTTAAGCTGTGGCGGGAAGAAAAACGAATTGTCATTGGTACTCGCCGAGCCTTGTTTCTCCCTTGGAAAAATTTAGAGACAATCGTTATGGACAACGAGGCAAACCCTGACTACAAAAGTTGGGATATGGCGCCCCGCTTACACACCAAGGATGCTTGTCTGCTTTTAGCCCGTCAACATGGCAGCCAATTAACTTTTCTGGCTTTTACCCCCTCCGTCGATACTTACTACTTCGCCAAACAAAAAGTTTACCGTTCCAACGGTTTAGAAATTGGTAAGGGCCAAGGCTTACCGGAAATTGTCGACTTCCGCAACGAAAGAAAAATGGGCAACTATGGATTTTTAAGCGAGGAACTTAAAAAAGCTTTGGACAAAAAACCACAAAATGTTTTTGTCTTCTTAAACCGTAAAGGTAGTTTTAACTATGTCGGTTGCCGGGATTGTGGATATGTTGAACGTTGCGAAACCTGCCGACGAACCTTGTCTTACCACCAAAAAGAAAACCAACTTGTCTGCAATTATTGCCACTTGGTAAAACCAATGACTACACTTTGTCCCAGTTGTAGCAGTATGAATGTTGCTATGTATGGTGTCGGAACCGAACTGGCGGAAAATACCCTACAGAAAGATTATGGAAAAAATTACGCCATTTTTCGTCTCGACAGTGAAAACCCAGAAGAAAATGAAAAGTATTTGAGCCAAGCAGGACCAAAGATAATAATCGGTACGCAAATCGCCTGGGATGTGATAAAATGGAACAAAATAGATTTATTGGTATTTTTAGATGCCGACACTCCGCTCTTTGTCCCTGAATACAAGACTAATGAAAACCTTTGGTTTCTAATTCGTGATGCCATTTTCCGCCTTAATCCCGGGGCATCTTTCATCCTCCAAACCAGCCACCCTGACCACATGGTTTTCCGTTCAATTTATGCCCCAGGAGCCTTCTACGAGGAAGAACTAAAGAACCGCAGTAGTTTGGACTATCCACCGGTTTCCTACCTCGTACGGCTCTTCTACGGGGCTAAAACGGCCCCGGAAAGCGAGCGCGAAGCCTTAAGGCTGACCACCAAACTGAATACCTTGACGAAAGACCTAAAAGGGCTTAAAATACTCGGTCCCCTTCCTATGTATCCAGTTTACCAGGATCTTCAATATTGGCAGGTGATTATCGCCAAAATACCTTATTCTAATTACAAAAAATATACCAAACTTCTAGCCGAACATACCCCAGACACCTGGAAGTTTGATCCCAATCCTAACACGCTTTTAACCAAAGACTAAATATGGTCTTACCTATTATCCTCGAACCAAACGAAATTCTCCATCTAGCAGGGAAAGATTTGGGTTTAGAAGAAATTAAATCTGAAAAAATCCAAGAGCTTATTAAGGACATGATCCCGACGATGTACGCCAAGGACGGGGTTGGTTTGGCCGCTCCGCAAGTAGGTGAATCCGTTCAGCTTTGCGTCATCGCTAAAAATTTTACTCCGGATCAAAAAAAGGATCTGGTCCTTATTAACCCCAAGTGGCAAAAAGTTTCTGTCTTTCGCGAATGGGATGAGGAAGGCTGTTTATCTGTCCCCGAGATTTATGGCCAAGTGCGACGCTACAAAAAAATTAAGATAGTGGCGCTAGACGAAAAAGGAAACAAATTAAATTTTACAGCCGAAAACTTTTTTGCCCGTATCGTCCAACACGAGGTTGACCATTTGAATGGAATTTTGTTTATTGAAAAAGCGAAGAATCTTCGACGCGAACAGCCGTTATAAAAATATGTTAAGACCGCGAGAATACGAAAAATTTATTAATCCTACCGATGAAGAATTTCAAAAACAAATTCGATTTAAACATGAGGGCAAACGACGCTTAAATGAACTAAAGCTCCCAGAAGAGAGGTTGCATGTCGGATATGAGAAAGAAATTGATATAGCCGGCGACGTTTCAACTATACATGGGTTTGATTTTATTGACGGAGTAATACCAGAAAAAAAACAAGAACTTCAACAAAGAGGAATAAAAAGAAAAATCCGAATTTGTGACATCGGTTCTGGTCTGGGGTTATTTTGTGATCAACTTAAACACTATCACGGATTAGATACTAAAATATTCGGCACAAGTCTAAGACGAAAAGGAGACCGCGGACGAAAAAAAAGCAGCACCGATGCCTTAGATAAAATGGGTCTTGAACGATCAAAATCCCGGAGAGAAGAAATAAATAAAATTACAGATAAAACAATAAACAGAGAGTCTCGCTTGGTTGAGAGCTTGGCCGAATTACACAATTTTCCAGAATTTGATATCATGTTCGATACTTTCGGAGAATTATATTACAGTGCACTTGATGACGTCGAAAACAAAAAAACTGACTTCCCGCATTTTTTTGAAAAACTAAAAATGGCTCTAGACAAATTAATGCCGGGTGGAACATTATACATCGGTGCCCTAGGGTTCTTTAGACTCGATAGAGATAAGCAGGATATTTTATATCGCACAATCTGGGATAACGCTGAAAATTTAGAAAAAAAATTAAACATAAAAATAACCTTCGTCAGCAAAACTAAACAAGAGCTTATTAATCTTGTAAAAAACGTACTAAAACCATCCGCAGACGGAACAATTGCATATGAAAGAATATGTCTCGGCTTATTGGAATTATTAAACCCAAATCACAGGCAAATAGACATAAACGAAAGAAAAAAAATGTCGAAAATATTTTCTTTGATGTGCGGTCATCAAAGTGTCCAATTCACTAAAAACTAACATGATCAACATTGTCTATTTCGGCACCCACGAATTTTCTGCCACAGTTTTGGAATATTTAATCCAGAGCCGTGAATTTAATATCCAAAAAGTTATTACCCAGCCCGATCGGCCAGTTGGTCGGAAACAAGAACTACAAAAGTCTCCGGTCAAACTAATCGCGGAAAAACATAACCTAGAAACCAAAGAGCCAGAGAGTCTTAAAAATTACCAACTGGAGACTCGTGGCCTGGATTTAAATATTGTTTGCCAATACGGTTTAATAATTCCTGAGTCAATTATTGAGACACCGAAATTTAAAACACTAAATGTCCACACATCACGCTTACCAAAATACCGTGGCGCCTCCCCAATCCAGGGCGCTTTAATCGCGGGTGAGGTTGAAACAGCGAACACGATCATGCTTGTGGATAAAAAAATGGATCATGGTCCTATTCTCGCGGAAGAAGCGATTAAAATCGCTCCGGATGATACTTATCTTACACTCTCCGAAAAAATGAGCAAGCTGGCCGGACCACTTTTGGTTAAAACGGCACTCAACTGGGTTAATGGAAAAATTACCCCTATCATCCAAGATGACAACGACGCTACCTATTGCAAACTTTTGACCCGTGAGGATGGGAAAATAGACTTCCAAAAATCCGCTAATGATATTTACAACCTCTACCGTGGTTTAACACCTTGGCCAGGAATTTGGACCATGTGGAATAATCTACGTCTAAAATTATTACAAATTAAGCCAGTAGACCGAGCAATCCCGTGGGGACAAATAGTTTGGGACAATAACAAACTACTGGTTGGCACTTCAAAAAAAGCACTGGAGATTACCGAACTGCAACTTGAAGGCAAAAAACCCATGGATGCTAAATCATTTGTAAATGGTTATAAAGATTTCATTGGTTCGATACTTAAGTAAATTATGATTCCTTACGTTTTAATCGCTCTCTTCCTTCCGGCTATTTCCTATCTTTTTCCTCCGGAGACCAACCACCTAACTGGCAGTGTTTTGAACACCGCCATTTCTATACCAATCGTATTCTTAAGTGCTTATTGGCTTTTTAAAAAAGATTACCGCGGCTGGTTAATCATCCTCGGTGAATTTGTCCTTGGTGGTAGTGGTAACTACTTTAGTTTAAACGGTGTTTCTTTGAGAACCACCCTTCTTATTGTTAGCTTAATTATCTATACTTTCAACTTTATTAAGAATGACTGGCAAGACTTTAAAACCAATCCACAATTTCGATACGCTACCCTTGGCATTCTTATTTTACTTTTAGTCGCCGCTCTAGGAGTAGTAAACGGGTATTTAAACCAGCACAGCCTCACTTCAGCAGTGTCTGACATAATCCCCTATGCCTACCTTCTTTACTTTTTTCCTTTACGTCGCCTTTTAAACAATCCGAGCTTTATTCCAGTATTAAAAAAGATGCTCCCTGGAGCAATCATCGCCTATTCAATAATATATTTCTTTACTTTTGTCGGCTTTAGCGCTGGTTTGTTCCAAGTTCATGATTTGTACTACTGGTGGTGGCGAGATGTGGTTTTGGGTAAAACAACTGATCTAGGATTTAATTTTTATCGCTTGGTCATGGATCTACAGCTTCTACTTGTCCCACTGGCTTTGTATTATGTATATAACATAATCCAAAAAACGGCCAAAAAAATTGACTACTATCTCTTAGCCCTGCTACTCATATCTTTGGGCATAAACCTAACTAGAGTATACTACTTAGCTTTTGTTGTTGGCCTAGTTTTCTTGGCCAATAAAACCTACTGGAAGAGATATCTACTAACTTCGGCTACTACTTTATTATTTATCTTTTCATCTTTTACCTCGATTCACCTCGCGACCAGTCTCGGAAAAAGTTTAGGTTGGGAAATATTTGGTCTTCGCTTGCAAAGCATTGCCTCGCCACAAATTGAAGAAAGCTCTTTAAGCCGGATGATGCTCCTCCCCAAAATCTGGGAAAAGATTAAAACTAATCCAATTATTGGCGAAGGTTTGGGGGCCACAATTACTGCCTTTAGCCCGATTGCTAAGACCACGATTACTACCCCGCATTTTGACTGGGGCTATTTAGAAATCTGGACTGAGCTGGGAATGATTGGCTTAATTATCTGGATCACTCTAATTGTTTTAATTGCCCACTTAATTATTAAAAACAAAAAGAGCCGTTTTCTGCTCTCTGCTTTAGTCGCGTTATTAGTAATTAACCTAACCTCTCCGGCCCTGTTCCACGTCCTTGGTGTAATGCTGTTAGCCTATCTATTATCTACCTCCTTTACCGACCAAACTAAATTAAGCCGTGCTTCTTAAGCACAACCTCTCGGGCTTCTTCGTACGCTCGAACGGCTTTCGTCTTCCACGGCAGTTTATATACAAACCTAGGAAGCCAGGCACTAATATTCTTTCTTCCTTTTACAATCTTACTAAACAAGACTTCCGGAATATTTATCCCGGTCTTTTTTTGTTCCAACATCGTAAGCCAAAGATCCCAGTCCTGAAAACGTTTTAATGATTCATCCCAAGGAATTACGTCGGCGCGACGAATTAAAGAAACACCGTCGATATAATTAAATTTCTGAAGAGTTACTGGATCAAACTCTTGGCTTTTCATTACTTTCCAACCAAATTTGAATTGTGAATAGGCGTAACTAAAAGCCGCATTATTTTCTAAAGTCTCAACCATTTTTTCAAGCATAAACGGCTCACCAATCGTGTCCGCATCCCAAAATATGACATAATCCCCCTTTGCTTCTTTAAAGCCACGATTACGAGCCGCTGGCGCGCCTGAGTTATCTTGATTAATAACTTGTAAATCCAAAGTGGGATAATTAATCTTTATTTTATCCATTACCTTACTAAAATTGTCCGTACCGCCATCATTAACAATTACGACCTGCAACGGTCGATGGGTTTGGTTAAAAATACTATCCACTGCTCGCTCTAGAGTATGGGCGTGGTTATAGACAGGGACGATAACTGAAATCAATTTACTAGACATATTCTTATAGCAACAACCTAATATTCTAACTCGTAACTATTTTTGGTTAATTTTAAACGAAATTTAATCTTCACAGTCTTGACAGAAACAAATAACAATATTATATTGTTATTACAAGTGATAGCAGTGTCACTTGTAATAAACTGCAAAGTCTCCCTTAGGGGAGATTTTTTGCTTGTTTTAAAATTATAGCCATCTTTTCCCAACTAAACTCATTAAATACCATTTGTCTACCGGCCTCACCCATTTTTTTAGCATATTCGCTCTCACGTAGTAAATCAGAGATGGCCGAAATCACACTCATGTCTTGGTACGCATCGACAATTAAGCCAGTCTCTAAATTTTTCACCACCTCATCCACCCCCGGTGCTTGGCCCGCCACCACCGGTAATCCAGTCGCTGCCGCCTCAAGAAACACGGCTTTATTTGCTTCTTCAACCTCTTGGTCCTTATGAGTTAACAAAACAAACAAATCTGCCAATTGCATATATTTTGGCAATTCGTTTTGTGGTATTGTACCTAAAAACCGAGCCACATTTTGTAAGTCATTTTTAACAATTAAATCTACTAATAATTTTTTCTTGGGCCCATCGCCCACGATTAACCAAACTAAGTTCGGCACCTTTTTCACTACGTCCGGCAACAATCGAATTAAATGTGGATAACCTTTCCCCTCTTCCATATTGGCGACAGTTATCATCACTTTCTTACCTTGTAAAGCTAGTTGATTACGTAGTGTCGCAATAGCTTCAGGATTAGCTTTAGTAAAAAACATCTCATTCGGCGCCGGATAAACAATGGTAATTTTCGTCTCTAATACTTCCACCACCTGTTTTAATTTATTTTTCAAACTGTTACTCGTCACAATTACTTTCTCCGCTTCCTGACACAGCACTCGCAATCTCTTAATTTCTTTTAGCGCTTTCTCATGGAAGCTCTCCGCGCTTATTAACAACCAATACGGCACTCGGTATTTCTTGGCATATTTACGCACTGCTTCACCGACCACGAGTGGCGGATAAGCAATAATCCTCTCTGGTTTGCTCCCTTTCAAGGCCCGCTTTAATTCTCCATAAATTTTGCATTGATCAGGCAAGATAAAAGATTGGAAATTAACTCTTTTAAGCTTTTCATCTTCCGCTGCATTTTCGGCCTTTTTCTCAAGTAATGGTGCTAATACCACAACATCACCCGACAGATGATGGGCTAAATTATGTAAAAAAATACTTTTACTATTAACTTCGGGTGGGTAGTGTTTGGTGACAATTAAAGTTTGCATATTAAGCAGTTTTAAATATTTTCTTTTTAGCTTCTTTCAACAACTCAAGCGAAATACCTTTAAACAAAAACAGAAACACAAAATATATGACCGCACCAATTGGGATGGTAAAAATATAATGGACACGGGTTTTTAAGGCCATTATGGTTAAAGCCATAATAACCGCCGCGCCTAAACTCTTTAATAAAAAACCCATAATCCTCTTGTGATCTAATTTAGCATAACGACTCGAAAAATAATAGCCAGACAAACAGAGAGTCACATTACTACCCAAAGCGGCTAACGCTGCTCCAACAATGCCCAACCGTGGTAATAACAAAAAATTTAAAGATAAATTTACCACCAATGCCAGGCCCACTAGGGTCGTTTGTACTTTTTGGTGGTTGGTGGCGTTAATAAGAGCAGTGGTAATAAAACTTAGATAGCCAAAGATTAAACTGACCATTAAGATTTGCAAGACGGGAATTGAGGGAGCAAAGGTCGGTTTGTAAAGATGTAAGATAATCGGTTCCGCTAAAATAATAATTCCTAAAGATAGCGGCAATACCAAGATAAGCAAATAACGCCAAGACTTTTGGAATAACTCTCCGATCTTACCTGGTTCGCTAACATGCAACCCGCTCATAACTGGGTAAACACTAGTCGCAAGAGCAATCGGGATAAACTGAAAGGCAAACGTAATTTTGTAAGGTACACTCCAGTACCCCAACGATTCCGGCGACAAAAATTTGCTCATGATGATTGAATCACTATAGGAATACAATCGACCCAAAAGGCCAGCCAAAGCAAATGGCAAAGCCATTGGCAATAACCACTTTAATATATCTTTAGATAACGAAAAATAGTATTTTAATTTGTAAACCTGGTGAGCAAAGTAACTGGAAAACAAAAAGTTTAAAAATGCTGGTATGGTATATGCTCCAATTAACCAGATCAACGGCCATTTTAAAACCAGGGCAATGGTGCCGATAACTAAAGTTAAAAATTGCGATCCGACTAAACCAACCGCCTCATATTTCAGATTCTTTCTCGCTCGAAATAAGGCATAATACCCCGCGTGTAAGTTGTCAAAGAACATCGTAACCCCGGAAAGATAAATGAGGTGCTTGGTCAAAGCCGGATAATTCAAAAGGTTGGCAAACAACACCACTAACAGATAGGCCGCGATTCCAAACAAGATCTTACTGGTTATAACCGTATTTAAATACTTTTCCGACTTTTCCGGTGCCCGCGCCGCTTCACGCGTAAAGACTGGCCCTAACCCAAAGTCAGCCACGACCGTGAAAACGGTTGTAAAAGCAATCGCAAAAAAATACTGGCCAGTATTCTCGACGCCAATAATCCGGGCAATGATCGTAAAATATACAAAAGAAATTATCTTCTGCAAAACCGAAGCAACAGTTAAAAATGAGGTATTTTGGGTAACGGTATAAGCCATAGTTACCACATATTTTACCTCAAACAACGGTAAAAAGCAATTAAAATAATACAAAAAAACCGCTGATAAGGCGGTTTTGTTTTGAAGTATATATACAGATTAACGTTTGCTCCACTGTGGTGCACGACGGGCTCGCTTTAAACCAGGTTTCTTTCGTTCCTTTACTCTAGCATCACGAGTCAAAAAGCCGAGGGTCTTTAAAGTTTTCTTGAAA
>Ga0209542_10011196_pt1 | contig 15956 bp, 18 predicted proteins | sample RifCSPhighO2_01_FD_184028 | JGI IMG/M metagenome (GOLD analysis project Ga0209542, IMG submission 184028) | Soil microbial communities from Rifle, Colorado - Rifle CSP2_plank highO2_0.1 (SPAdes) (version 2) | ecosystem: Environmental > Terrestrial > Deep subsurface > Rock core/Sediment ... | reverse complement strand
ATCCCCCGTTTCGATTCGATGGAAATGGAGGGAGGAGTTGCTCAGAAAGTTTTTGAGAGCTTTCTCTGCGCGGGTTTTGACCATGTCGTTTGGGACAAGGAGATGAACTTCCTCATGCGGCAGAAGTGCTTCGATGAATTTCACAAAGGCTTCTTCGGCGCCTGCAAGATGATCTTTCCACGTCGTAGGGTTATACGGCCACGCGAGCCATGTGGCGCGGTGCGGCTCCCACTCGGCAGGCATGCGGTAGCCGGAGGTTGATGGGGAAGGTGTCATGCTGAGCGGAGTCGAAGCATATCATGTGTTCTTAGAGCCCTCGACTCCGCTCGGGCTGACACTGTTCGGGCTGACACTGAGTGATTTGTACATCTCCGGGCGGCGGTTCCGGAAGAATCCCCATCCTTCCCTCGTTTTTGTGATGCGGGAGAGATCGATCTCTGCGAGCACGATTTCTTCGCCCTTTCCTCCCCGCGCGAGCACTGCGCCAAAATCGTCACACACAAACGATCCCCCGAAGAACGAGAGTGCATCTTCCGTTCCCACGCGGTTCACCGCAGCCACAGAGACGGTGTTTGCGATCGCATGGCCGCGTTGCACTCCTTCCCATGCTGCCTGCCAATCCCCTTCCTCCGGATCCTCATCGGTAAAGTTTCCGATGGCGGTGGGGTACACAATGATCTCCGCACCTTTGAGCGCCGCGATCCGCGCTGCCTCGGGGAACCACTGGTCGTAGCAGATGAGCGGGGCAATGCGGCCGAACGGAGTTTCGAAAACTCTGATGCCTGTATCCCCCGGAGCAAAGTACTGTTGCTCATGGTAACGGGGATCTTCGGGAATATGCGTCTTGCGGTAGGTTCCAAGGAGGGCGCCGTCGGTGCCAAACACAGTGGCGGTGTTGTAGAACTTTCCATCGGATCCTTTTTCAAACAGCGAACCCCCCACAAGCACAATGCCGCGCCTCTGAGCCGCCTGAGAAAGGAGAGCGGTGGTTTCGCTCGGAAGAGCCTCAGCACTTTCAAACGCAGCGCTATCGTCCTTTTTTTGGCAAAAATAGGGGCTGAGGAAGAGTTCAGGAAGACAGACGATATTGGCACCCTTTGTTGCAGCCTCCTCGATCATAATGAGAGCATGCTGGAGATTTTTAGAAGCATTCTCTCCACAGCACATTTGGATGAGACCGAGAGTGACCATAGGTGAAAGTAAAAAGGAAAAAGGCAAAGGTGAAAAGAATTCTTTTGCCTTTTGCCTTTTCACTTTTGACTTATACCAGTGCCATCACCCGCTTCCTCGTCGGTACGCCGAGTGCAAGACTCTCGATGATCCGGTCGCCCTTTCCCTTAATAAGAAGGGAGACGCGGTTCTTGGGATCAATCGTGCGTTCGACGAAGTTGCCCGTCCACTCAGCGAGGTCGAAGTGCTCATGGGCCACGCGGATGACATCCTCGTAGCTAAACGGAGCGCAGCTGTAGAGATCAATGTGGACGTTCGGGTTCTTCGTGCGGGCACCAGGTTCCCAGAAGTAATGGAAGGAAGTGTGCGACGTGGTGAGTTCCTGAACCCCCGAGAAGCCGGGAGCCTCCAGATCGGCAGCCGGAGAAACAGACATCGGCGCCAAGGGCTTCATCTGAATCGACTCGAGGAGCTTTCCGAAGTACTTCTCGCAGAAGCCTCTGGGATCGTTCTCGTCGATCAAACCCGCAAGCTTTGCGTCGAGGAAGAAGATTTTATGAAGAGGAACAAAGTGGGCGTTTGCCATCTCTTATAAGGAGGGGGGGTAAGAAAAAAAACAAAAGTAACAAGCGCGAATTATTCATCCCGCCACCGCCGCTGTCAAATGTTATTTTCCTTTTTTTCCTCACACTCCGCCCGTCACCCCGTCTCCTCTCCGCGGAGAGCGGAGCGCCTGATAAGAATTTTTTTTCTGATGAATGAGGTCACAGGAAAAATTTTGTCCGTCGGTTTTTTTTATCTCTCCAGTGCCGGCAACACATCTTCGGGAGATTGAGGAGTTACGGTAACCAATGTTTTTGGCTTCCAGTAAGCCACTTCCATGATTTCGGAATGTTTCTCTTCCTTTTGATTTCCTTCTCCTTTGGAGAGGCAGAAAATGGAAACACCATGAACACTTTGGAATCTCCAGCATCGGCAGAGCCGTTCACAACGGAGGCAGTCATCAACCGGACGCTCGGTCGGGAGACCGAAGGCGGGCGGAAGACTTCCGCAGGAGATATTGCAGAGTCCCTCGAAAGAGTTTCTGAACTTCTTCCGGAGGAGGAGCAGGCGAAGGCGAGAGAGTACGTCGCAGGCCTTCAGACTCTCCATCGCGATACCATCATCACGACGCTCGATCCCGGACTCGGCGGACTCTACAACGGATCAGAACGATTTGTGGCAACCTCTACTCTTGAAGTGGATGGCAGGGATCCGATGGAGGCGATTGAACAGGCGAAGGAGGCCGATAATCATGAGAAGCTCCATGAGACAGGAGATCACACAGGGATGTATGAGACATATGAAAGCCCTGATGGCTCCTCATCAGAGTTCCTCATTCTTGGTGGGGCAGTACTTGATCAAACAGCCCTGATCGAAGGGAGGACAGTCCGCGGAACAGGAGATCGATTCGTTTCTGAACAGTACAAGGCATTTAAGGAGCAATACATTGCGGCAATCGCATCATCGGGCTTCAGTGAAGAGGAGGTCAATCGGGCGGTGGATGACACTCACGATCTTTCGGCAATTGACGATCGGGAGCGTCAAAAGGACGCACAGGATAATCCCACCGCAAAAAATGATGACACATGGAACGAGCCCGCACCGGAAGGAACCGAGACCATTGCGCTCTGATTATTCCCGCAGCATCACCTTGATGCCTCCGATCCTCTGTGCGACGAAGTTATAGACGTGGCAGCCGAGGAACCCTGAGAGCGCTCCGCCGATGAATCCACCAAGGACGCTCGAAATGAGGGTGCTCACAGCGAACGCAGGCGGGAGATCTCCCAGATCTTCCCCAGTAAGGAAGACAGCGATCACGACGCCGTTCAGAATCCAGCCAAGCAGCGCCCAGAGGACTCCGAGGAGAGCAGCGATTTTGGTAGTAGAAAGGGGATCGATAGAGAGGATCTCTTTGGAGGTTTGCATGCCTACCATCATACCCTGCCTTTTACGTCCCTCAAGGTCTTTCGTGTCACCCTGAGTAGCATGGCTCATTGTGCTTCGATACGCCCTCCGCTCCGCTCCGGGCTACTCAGCATGACACAGCCATGCGTATCGAAGGGCGGGCAACACTACTCATGACACTAAACTCAGGAATTCGCTCCGGACTGCGATATCGGTCTCAAACGATCCCCGCATGTGGGTCGTGACTGCCCTGGATCCTTCCTTCTTTACTCCCCGCATCGCCATACAGAGGTGGGAGGCTTCGATCACAACACCCACGCCTTTCGGCTTCACCGCTGACTGAATGGCATCCGCAATCTGGTGCCCGAGGCGTTCCTGCACCTGCAGACGGTGTGTGAAGATCTCAATGATGCGCGGGATCTTGGAGAAGCCGATGATTTTGTTATTGGGGAGGTACCCGACATGGATGACACCGAGGAATGGCAAAAGATGATGCTCACACAGAGAATGGAAGGCGATATCTTTGATCACGACCATCTCACTCTTTTCTGCGGGGAAGAGCGCGTCGCCCACGACGTCCTCCACCGTCTGGTCGTAGCCCTGCGTTAATTCCTTCATCGCGCTGATCCAGCGCTCGGGAGTTTCGAGCAGCCCTTCGCGGTCGGGGTCTTCGCGCAGGGACTTGAGGAATTGGCGGAGGAATTCTTTCATGCGGAGAAACAGTATCACACGAGTCGTAGAGACGCGCCATTGGAATGGTGTCAGTCTGAGTAGCGCCGCCCGCCCTTCGATACGCCCTCGCAGCGGCTCAAAGCTACGTCAGGGTGACACGGCGGCGCGTATCGAAGACTCGCGAGACGCGTCACAAGAAGAAATCGATTTTTCTGCACTCTTGGTCCTGCGTCTTTGTGAGAAGCTCCTTCCACGATGTCTCGAGGATCGGATGCTTCGTATTCACATCAATGACATCGCAGAGCGGCTCCAGTACAAACCGCCGCCCCTGCATACCGGGATGCGGCAGTTTCAGAATGTCCGAGTCCATCACGCGATCATTGTACAGAAGGAGATCGAGATCGATGGTGCGTGGACCAAAGCGATACGGAGGATTTTTTTTGAGTGCCTTTTCGATTCTCTGAAGCGCCTCCAGCACTTCTTCCGGCGCAATTTCGGTTTCTATCTGAGCGACCGCATTCAAAAAATCTTCCTGTTCCTCCACTTCCATTGCCTTCGTCTGATACACGGAAGAGAAATGAATTTTGGAGAATTTCTCACGAAGCATCGCTGCAGCCATCTTCAAATGCTTTTCTGCGTCGATATTGCTGCCGAGGGCGATGAAGACGGTTGCTATGGATGGGAGAGGGAGATCGTCACTCCTTTCGTTCCGGGGAGGACAAACTTGGTGAGATTCATGGTGATCTTCTCTACACGATCAAACTTCAGGATCGTTGCGATGAGTTCCTGTCCGAATTTTTCGAGCGTCTTTCTTTCCCCCTTGGCGGCTTTTTTCAGAGCCGCGACGAGAGAGGTGTAATCGAGCGTATCTCCCAAGGCATCGCTTTTGCTTGCTTCTTCCCGCACTTCAAGCATAAGAGAAACGAGGATTTGCTGCTCCTTTTCGCGTTCCGCATCGGGAACGCCGATATGGGTCCAAAGCCCGAGGGATTCAATATGGAGGAGCACCCCATAATCCTCCCATAGACCTGTACTTGACACAATTTAATATATATGTCACCATCTTCCTCCTCTCATGGAGACCCTCTCCCCCACCACCGTGCCGATCCGTATCACCTTTCAGGTGAGCGGTCTCGCGGATGGTCATCGCATTCTCGATCATTTGGTCGAAGAGCGTTTGGTAGCCGGCGGAACAGTCGTTCATGCGGAATCCCTCAACTGGGTTTCGGGTGAGGTGACGGCGAAAGACCGGAAGGAAGTCACTGCCTATACGACCTTCGACCGACTCTCCGCCATCAATGGACGACTCCAAGTTCTCTGCGGTGCCGATGCACCGACAATTTCCCAGTATGTGATTGCGGGGGAAAAGGAGGAAGTTGATGGATGGATCATGCGGAATGTGCGCGAGAGCTGAAAGTTTTTTCCACAACCCCCCGAAGCTTCGAACGGAACCGCTCCCCCGAAAACTGTTTCGCATGTTCCCGTAACACCGAAGAATCAAATTGCATCCCTTCAAATTTCCTGAGCGCTGCCTGAAGCGCCTCCACCGTTTGTTGATCGAAGAAGAGTCCCGTTTTCCCCTCCATCACCGTATCGAGCGCTCCTCCTTTGCGAAGCGCGATCACAGGCGTGCCACAGGCCTGTGCTTCCAGCGGAACGAGACCTGCATCCTCATGCACAGGGAAGAGGACAGCGCGCGCGCGGGCATAGAGAGCGGGGAGATCGTCATCCGAAACTCTGCCGAGGAACTCCACTGTGGGACCCGCCATCTTCCTCAGCCTTGTGCCCCCGGGTCCTTCGCCAGCGATTTTGAGCCGGAGACGCGATGCGTTTGCCACCTCGATGAGAAGATCGAATTTTTTATAGGGCACGAGCCTCCCGACTGCGAGGAAGTAGTTTTCGTGAGGGAGGAGCGGCGCCATCAAAAATCGATCATGAATCGGAGGAGTGAGTACGATGCTCTCCCTGCCGTAGATTGTTGCGATGCGGTCTGCGATTGATTTGGAATTCGCGATGAAGAGATCCACACGCTTCGGGGTGCTCAAATCCCATGACCGTAACTTCTTCAATTCCCGCTTTGCGAGGAAGCGCAGTGGTCCACGGAGACCAAAATCTTTGAGGTATTCCTCTTCCATTGCCCACGCGTACCGCATGGGAGTGTGGCAGTAGCAGATGTGGAGTGCGTTGTCTTGGGGGATGCATCCCTTTGCGACCGCATGGGAAGAGCTCAGAATCACGTCGTAGCCGCGGAGATCCCACGACTCCACTGCCTTTGGCATGAAAGGAATAAGGAGCCGGTGTTCAGGAAGAATGCGGTAGAGCTTCTGGAGCCGGCTCACGCGGACATCCGGAGTGAGGGGGGCAAGGCATTTTGCGCGCGCAACAGTGGTGAAGAGAGGGGCATCTGGCCAGAGCGTCAGCATCTCAGCGATGACACGCTCGGCGCCGCCTTTGGTAACGAGCCAATCTGCAGTGATGGCGATTCGCATATATGGATGATACCGTGGATACCAAAGTGAGACCTTCCCGAAGAATCCCAAAGGCCTTTCAGAGAACGGCATCGCCGCTTGCGCGGCGCATTGCGCAGAAAACTATGGGAGTGGGGAGATCGAGGAGGAGGCGCTTTGCTCATCTCCTCCCCCGTTTCTCCCGCCATCTGCACCGGCTTCTCCACGGGTCTCGCGGCATGTTCCACCATCTCACATTCTGGATCATCGGTTTTGTCTTCATTGCACTCTGCACGGGGTTTCTCTACTTTCTCTTCTCTCCGACGTTCAAGATTTCCTCCATGCGCGTGAGCAGGGAGGATCGACGTATGGATGTCGAAGAAATCCAGACGCTGCTTGCCCCCAATTTCGGGAGGCATATTCTCTTTGTCTCCCCTCTTCTTCTTGCAAATCACCTCGAGTCCGCTTTTCCGGAGATATCCTCGGCGACGATTCGCCGCGTTTTTCCCGATGAACTCCACATCCTCCTCAAAATGGATCCCATCGTCGCAACGGTGTTCCTCGGAGCACCTGACGATACCGAAACGAATCTGACCGCTCTTGCCTCACCTCCCGCCACAACTTCCGGAAGTCTTCACCGGTACGTGAGTGGGAAGGGGGTGTACCTTGAGTATCCCTTCGAAATTCCGGAAGGCGCAAGCCCCCGTCTCAGCCTCCATTTCGTGGACTGGGCGGCGAGACCAACGCACCGCCAACAGCTCCTCTTGCCCATCCTCCTCGAAAACATGCGCCAGACCCGTGCGATTCTCGAACAATCATTCGGTCACAGCGTTCCTTCGATGACCGTCTATCTTCGGGCACGGGAATTCCATGTGGAAACGGTGCACCCCGGAAGGCCGAAAGACCGTGAACGTATCATTCTGTGGTTTGATTTTTCCACTCCGCCGCTGGCGCAAATTGAGAAGTACCGGGAATTTCTCCGGACGGTTCCGGCTGAAGAACTCACAGAATACGTTGATCTGCGGCTTCACGATCGGGTGGTCTACCGCTAATGACCATTGCTCATTGTTGAATTTGGTTTCTGGTTATCTATCCTCCTCTTCCCTTTTCAGTAGAATGGTTTGGAATGTTTGGAGCCATTGCATCACTGATGCTTTTCGGGACTATTTCCTCTCTTTCTGTTCCCTCCCGAACAGCGGAAGGAATGCTCCTTGCTGTGACTCCTCCGGCGGTGTCTTCGCGCCTGCAGATTGGCAGTTCCTTTAGCGCGAGTGGCGCCATCGTGGTCGATATGCTGAGCGGCAAGGAACTTTTTGCGGTGGATGCCGATGCTCCGCGGCCCATGGCGAGTCTTGCGAAACTGATGACGGCAATCGTTATTCTTGAGACGCATGATCTTTCGGAAATTGTGACTGTTCCACGGAGCGTGCTCGGTGTGAGCGGGAATGTGGTCGGTCTGCAGCCGGGGGACCGCTACACCGTCCGCGATCTTCTTGCGGCCTCGCTCATTGCTTCCGCAAACGATGCTGCCCATGTTCTTGCCATCGAACACAGTGACAGTGTGGAGCTTTTTGCAGAAGAGATGAACGCGCGCGCGCTTGCGCTGGGGCTGAATAAAACCACCTTTACCAATCCCGTTGGGTTTGATAATCCCGATCAGCTCTCCACACCAAGAGAACTTGCCTGGCTTTCCATGTATGCGCTTAAGAATGATTTTATCCGGTCGATGGCGTCCCGCAGCAGCGTGACGATCCATGATCAGGCGGGCAGAGGACCCGTCACGCTCTACAACACAAATCGCCTCATCAGCTCTCACCCGGAACAGTTCTTCGGTTTAAAGACCGGAACAACAGATGCGGCAGGAGAGTGTCTCATTTCCCTCACGTACAACAACGGCCGGCCGTACCTTTTTGTTGTTCTCAAGAGCAGCGACCGCTACGAGGATACGCTTCAGCTCTTTGATTCTCTCTCTCATATCGCCTCATAGAGCAGGTGTTCCATAGAGCTGGTATACTCCCGCCTCCTCCGTTTCCATGCGCGCCCTCCAAAAATTCCGCACCACGATCCGGCTCCTCAGTATCACCATATTCTTCATCTGCGCGCTTGTCCCGGTGTATATCCCTGCAAGCGCTCTCGGTAGCGGTGTGGAGGAAAATGAGCTCGTGAGTGACCAGTTTCTCCTTGTGGAGGAGGGGTTTGTCATGAAAACCGCCTCAATTTCGGAGGCGGGGCATCGCCTTGCCTACACGCAGGGGATCTCCCACGATGTCGCGCAAAGCGAGAGTCTTCACTCCATTGCGGATCTCTACCACATCTCTCTTGATACTCTCCGGTGGGCAAATGATCTGCCGGAAAATGCGACTCTCCATCCGGGGGACAGCCTCCTCATCCTGCCCGTTGATGGCGTACTTCACACTGTGCAGAGGGGGCAGAACCTTTCCAAAATTGCCACCCTCTACGATGTGGATATCGGAGCGATCATGAACCAGAACCAGCTCTCGGAAGAACGGATCTTTGCCGGCCAGCAGATCATCATCCCCGGCGGGACTCCGGTGATTGCTTCCGCCAAAGAATCGCCGAAGCCCATCGCACGCGTGCTTTCGGGAGAGGAGGATCCCGCGACAGGCAGACCGCGGCCGACACAGCCTCCTGAGGATGCCGTGCCGCCCGCTTCCTATGGTATTTTCCAGAAGCCATGCGATTGCTCCTATACCCAGCAATTCCACCCGGGTCATTATGCCGTTGATATGTCGCATAACGGCGGCGGGACGATTTTCGCCGCAGAAGACGGGGTAGTGCTTCGTGCAGATTATGGCTGGAATGGAGGATACGGAAATGTCGTTGAGGTGGATCATGGCAACGGTCTTGTAACACTCTATGCTCATAACAAAGAGATCCATGTTCGCGAAGGGAATGCCGTTCGTCGCGGAGACGCCATTGCTTCCATGGGAAACACCGGCCGGGTCTACGGACAGACCGGCATCCATGTTCACTTTGAAGTTATTTTGAACGGCGTGAAGAAGAATCCACTCCTCTATCTCCAGTAAACCGGAAGGACAGGTGTCCTTCCATTCCCGTCACTCTTCGTCGATACTCACTCACCGGAATATGTGGCTTCTTTTTGCACTTCTTACACCTCTCTTCTGGGCAGTTGTTCATGTGATGGATGCACGATGCGTGGACGATATTTTTGAGAAACCGTGGATGGGCGCAGTGACGGGAGCTGTTGCTTCCCTTGTTGTGTTTATCCCGTTGCCGTTCCTCCTCTTTTACGTCGATTGGGCGATACCGGATATTTCTATCCTACTTCTGGCGCTTGCTGCGGGGATGCTCATCCAGATCAGTCAGGTGTTTTATTTTCAGTCTCTTGCTTACAGCGAAAGCGGCATCGTGGCGGCATATTGGAACATGGTGCCCGCGATGCTGCCCCTCGCGAGCTTTCTCATTCTGGGGAAGATTTTTCCGCCGGGGAAATACATTGGCATTGCCATTCTCATTGTTGCATCTGTCGGCATGTGCCTCGTGGATTCCAACCTCAAAGCGCGCTGGAAATCTTTCTTCCTCATGTGCATTGCTTCCGCTCTACAAGTGGTTCTGTTTCTCATCGAAGATCATGTGTTCGCCTCCATTCCTTTCCTCACAGGATTCTATCTGATCACTGCGGGGCTTATTCTTACAGGTATTATCCCCCTTACCTCTCCCAAATTTTTCTTTCTCTTTCGCAGGAATTTCACCGTGCTGCGCCGCAGCGCCGCAATTTTTGTCGGCGTCGAAATTCTAAATCTCTGCGCACTCTTCACAAGCCAGAAGGCCGTCGATCTCGGCGACCCCCCCTTTGTCGCAGCAGTCGAATCCACTATACCGGCGTACACGTTCTTTTTCTCCTTCCTCCTCCTTACGTTCTTACCGGCCTATGGCGATCCGCTCGCCCGAAAGCATCTCACAACAAAAATACTCTTCGTAGGCATGATGGCTATGGGTGTCTACTTTGTCGCGTAGCCGGACTGCAGAGGCAGATCCACACGGAAAGTCGTGCCGCACTGCAGTGTGCTTTCAAAACAAATTTTTCCTCCCTGCGCTTCGACGGCGTTCTTTGCGATGTATAAGCCAAACCCATTGCCTTCGATATCCTTTGTATTGCTTGCCCGGAACAATTTTCCAAAAATTTTATTCTGATCCTGAGGAGGAATACCACACCCTGTGTCTTCCACTTTCACGCAGAGATGCGATGCATTACAGGAAATGGAGAGTGTGACGGAGCCGTTCCTCGGCGTGTATTTCACAGCATTGCTCAGAATGTTTTCTATGGCCATATGCGTGAGACGCTTGTCGATGCACGCGTGCGGCAGCGTCTCCGGCTGATGGATAATAAAGTGCACGCCCTTCTCTTTCGCTTTTACCGATATCACGCTGGTGATTTCACGGAAGAAATTCTGCAAATCCATATTTTGTGGCTCTGTTTTGACGCGGCCAAGCTGCACTCTGGAGACTTCCAGAATCATATAGACAAGATCCACGAGGTTCATGACCGTACCGTACACGGTCTCCAGGTGTGTTTTTTGTTCTTTTGTAACAGCGCCCATGTCGCCATCCATCATCATTTCGATGTTCCAGCGGACAGAGGTAATCGGTGTTGCAAGCTGATGGCTGACAGTGCTCAGGACTTCGTCTTTCTGCCGGTCAATTTCTTCCATGGCTTCGACTTTCTCATTCCAGATTCTTGTGAGGAGAATCGTGAGCAGGAGAATAAGGAGAATGAGGAGGAGCGCAAGAAGCAGGAATGGTAGGAGCGCTTCCTGTGTTTTTACCTGAAAATCACTCACGAGAATATCCATGCCGACAATGGCAATAGCCACGCCGTCTTCATCACGGATCGGAGCGTAGGCTGCCATCATCAGTCCCCACTGATCGGGCTGGAGTTCATGATCGACTGATGGGTGCACAAATGCTTCATCGCGCAGAACCGGATACTCGCCAACAGGGTAGGGGTCACCGGGCTGCGGGGGGATTTCTTCCTCATCAAGAATCCCGTTGCCGTTTTCATCTAATTCCTCCCTTACTGCAAGAGTGTCTGCATCAGCGATGAACTCGAAAATATCCGGATCAGCCGTTTTCCGCATCAGGTAGGCATAGCGCATGTTGCTATTTGCTTTGCGGAGTGCCGCGAGTGTCGTTGTAAGGGTCCGGAATGATTCCTTCCCGGTGTCATCCGGCGTATGTATTGCGTGAATATCCTCCGGATCAAAACTGACCGCTGCCGTGCTCACGATGGCGATCATCTGGCTCTGTAGCCGATCTTTAAGGAGATTCTCCGTGAGTTTGTAAAGGACAAAAATCGTGAGTACGGTTATCGCAAGAGCTGCGAGAAGAATCCATAGCATGTGCGTGCGTATGAGCACCTTCCCGAGTCTGGCAGTACCGAGTTGGTATTTTTTTTGCGTCATAAGGTTTACTTAAGTGTCTTCCTCTGTTTTTCGCATCGCGCGTGGTGTCGTAAAAAAGAAACTCGTGCCTTTCCCTTCCCTGCTCTTGAACCACAGTTTCCCTCCCCACGCCTCCACAGTGCTCTTGGCAATATAGAGACCGATTCCTGTGCCTACCGTATCCGATTTAAGCACGTTGTCGGCACGGAAGAGCTTTTCAAAGATGCGTCCCTGCTGCGAGTGCGGGATACCAAGCCCCGTGTCTTCCACACAAAACCGCAATTCTTCTGCATCGGCGACAACACTCATTTCAATGGTTCCGCCTTCCGGAGTGTACTTCACAGCGTTACTGAGGAGATTTTCGACTACCATGCGTACAAGATCCGGATCAAGAGAGACGGAGAGATCGGGGATGCGCTGGAGGAGCGCCTGATGCCTCTGCTCGATCTGGGGTTTCAGATTTTCAAGGGGAATGCGTAACAGTTCTGCGATAGTGAGGTCCTTCGGGTCGATTTTGACATGCCCAAGTTCGATGCGTGAGACGTTGAGGAGAGAATTGACGAGTTCCACCATCCGGCGGTGCGATTCCAAAATCTGCGCTACGTATTCTTTTTGGTCGGTACTGAGTGTTTCTTCCTCCGTTTGGAGGAGCTCAATATACCACCCGATGGCCGTGAGGGGGGTGCGGAGCTGGTGGCTTGCGAGCGAAATGAATTCGGATTTCATGCGATCAATGCGCTTTTCCTCCGTGATGTCGCGAATAGTGACAACAATCCCCTGCATCTCCATGCCAAGCAGGAACGGCGTTGCGCTCATACTGATCGGGAAACTGGTTCCGTCGCGACGCTCGCACAGGAACGTTTCTGTGGGAGAGGTGTTCATGGTCATCTTCTCCGTGAGCGCACGCTGGATGATGTGCTCATTCGGAGGGATCGGTTTTCCGTCCCTGCCCTTGAGATGGAGAATCGATTCGAAGTGATGATTAATGATTTCGGAACGGTTCCATGTGAGCATTGTTTCCGCGGCGCGGTTCGTCGCAAGGATGGTTCCATGCATATCGATAGCGAGAAAACCTTCACCGATGGATTCGAGAAGTGCTTCATCTTTTGCATGTCCCGCCTGCAGTTCTTCGGTTCGCTCCTGTACGCGCTGCTCGAGAGAGCTGTACGCCTCATTGAGACGGACTGCCAGTCTCCCTACTTCATCATCCAGAACTTCGAGCTCGTCCCCCGTAAATACATTCTGGTGATGCGTAAAGTGCCCGGCATTCAGTCGCTGAAGGTCTCCGCGCAATTTCCAGATGGGGAGCACGATCTCCCGTGAGAGCCGGAATGCGATGAGGATCACGAGGAGGAAGAGGATGCAGGTCGTTCCAACGAGAATGACGACGAGGAGCTGCATCGGAGCGAATACTTCCTTCTCATCCACTTTGGCGATCACCCCCAGTCCTACATCCTTGAGTTCGTGGTATGCCGCGAGAACATTCCGTCCATTCGCGTCTTTTGCCCGCAGGATGCCATACCCGCTCGTGACGGCGAGCGTGCAGAGCGGCGAAGATTCGTTCTGGAGAGGCTGGCTTTCATCATTTCCCGCGAGTGCACTTTCAATGAGCCCCTTGGAAGAGAGGACACTGTGACGGGGATTGATGCAGGCGTCATTATGCTCACGTGGTTCCAGAAGAAGGTATTCCCCCGTGTGTCCCACTTTCGTTTCTCCTGTGAGGAGTTCATAGAGATCGTTCACTGGAAATTCGAGGAGGAGGATGCCTGCGAGCACACCATTCTCTCCGCGGATTGGACTGGCGATTGCGTACGTACGTTTTGTGCGGAGAATATCGAGGGAGCCAATGTACGTGCCGCCTTCTCCGCGACGAATATGTTCAAGGGCAGACAGATCCGCACCTTCCCATTTGAAATCCGAAGCTGCTCTCACAATTCCATCGGTGTCGACAAGAAAGAGATCCCCGATCGTTTGGAGAGCTTCCTTCTGCCTGAGAAGATACGACCGGATTGCAGAAGGATTTCTCTGGCTCCCCGCCATGTGTCTGACAATCTCTCCGTCGGCCGCAAGGAGGCGCGCAAGCGATCGATTTCGATTGAGGTGATCTTCGATGGAGTTGCTGCGTTCCACCACAAGGAAAACGAGATCCTCCGTGGCTCTCTGGCGGATAAGGGAGCGCGTGGTCAACACTGAGAGCGAGCCGGTGGCGACGAGCGCGAGGCCGACAATGCTCGTGAGCCGCAGGAAGATTTTGCGCCTGAGCGAGGTCCTTACAGGGTGGGAAGCCATAAAATCCCATCATTATACCATTTTTTGCGGGTTTATGCCTCCCCTTCCCTTCCACAATTTTCAAGGGATTTGCCCACTATCTGACGATTTCGATGATGGATTCGGTGGATGGCTCCCTGTCGGGGGCGGTATAGCGCAGGTGTCCTGAAGATAGTCGTTCCACGAAATAGCGGGAATGCTCGTCATCGGTTGCTTTGGGATCAACCGGCACTTCCTGAAGGTAGGTTCCAAGAAGCGCCGTGAGGTTGAGGAGGGAAGTGCAGCTTCCGGTTTTTGAATCACCGCAGATCTCGACGGAAGAGGGTGCGGTCGGGATCAATGCAAGGATTTCCATCCCTTCGTCCCGCGAATATTCCGCCACTGCGTCGGCAATGTGCACCAGATCCATTCTGCGCACCTCATTCCGTGATTTCTGAACATTGGCAACGGGGCGGAGCGCAATGAGGATGATGAGCAGGAGAACAGCAAGCACGGAAACCACAGGCATGATTTCAAGGAGCGTGAATGCTCTGCGAATGGAGAAAGGAGAGATGCGCATGTCCCTATCGTATTGCACCGATATCGATCTCGCTCTCCGCATTCTCGGCATCGACACGGAATCTGCCGGGGGCGTTGGAGGAAACGTAGTAATCCACCGTCGCAAGATCTGCAGCGGAATCTTCCGCATCCCACGGATCATGGGGGACTCCCGCGATGTATGCGCCCGTGAGATGCCGGCTGAAGGCACACTGGATTGTCGCATCGCCGCACATACCGGATCCTGACCCATGGAGGGTGGCGGGCTTGCAGAGTTTTTTGGGGCTCGTGTTCACTGCACAGCCTGCAATCAGAGGAATGCCATCCACTCTTCTTGGCTGGAAGAAACCACCGCTGTCCACCGAGTACTGACCGAACGCATTCAGGAGGGTGTTGACATCGAACTTGCGCTGCGTGTTCCTTGCGTCTGCCATCTGCTTCGTGGGGTTGATGGCGACGATGACAAGGCCGGCGAGAATCCCGACGATGGCCATAGCCATGAGCAGTTCCACGAGGGAGAAGCCCCCCTTCGCTCCAGTCTTCGCCCCGTCCGACCGCAGCCGGGCGGGCAAGGCTACGACCGGCAAGGAAGCTATGGGGGGCAGGCCGGCACGGGTGGAAGAAGAATTCATGAGGGACCCTTTCCGCCATTGTAATGATCTTCCCGACAAACGAAAAGAGGGGCGGGGAGCCCCTCTTTTTCATTCACAGTGAGAAGTTTCCTCTTAGCGCGTGACTTCGAACATCGCAGCGCCTCCTTCGGTGTAGCAGCCACGGACCGTCACACGGTTACCGTCGTTCTTCACCACATAGAGACTCTTCGAGCTTGCCGTATTGGAGTTGCCGCTTCCCCAGCGCGGATCGCCCGGAACGCTCACGACGTAGGTGCCGGAGAGTGAGCGAAGGTTGAGACAGTCAGGATCGATCGCCAGAGAGCTGCAGTTGTTCGTGGCGCCCGTGGGGGTCCCGACTGTATCGCAACCCGTTGTTGCGCCGCCAAGCATGCGCCACGTGGCGTCGACGCTGTTCGCTGTAGAGTCGCCTGTGTCCGCGAATTCCTTCGGCATGCTGCCGTCGTTATCGATGGCATACTGCCAGATGGCGTTCAGCATCGTGTTGACATCGGAATTGCGCTGAGCGTTCCTTGCCTGACCGAGCTGGCGGGTCGGGTTGATGGCCACGATGACGATCGCAGCAAGAATCGCGATGATGCCGATCACGAGGAGGAGCTCAATAAGCGTAAATCCTTTTCGGGGGGTTGTCATAAAACGTAGGGAAGAAGAACGTAAAAAGGGACGTTAGCGTGCAATGTAGCAGCATTAAAAAGGATCCGTCTAGGTATAAGGAAAACAACAGACATTGCCCTGAGTATTTATTAGTGTTGCAATATATGTTTTTGGAACAAAAACCGGTGAAAAAACGAAATTTTATCCTTTACTCCGCTCCGCAGTCACTCGTAATAGGCTGAGAAAAGTTAATGCACTCATTCCAG
>Ga0209542_10011195_pt1 | contig 15957 bp, 14 predicted proteins | sample RifCSPhighO2_01_FD_184028 | JGI IMG/M metagenome (GOLD analysis project Ga0209542, IMG submission 184028) | Soil microbial communities from Rifle, Colorado - Rifle CSP2_plank highO2_0.1 (SPAdes) (version 2) | ecosystem: Environmental > Terrestrial > Deep subsurface > Rock core/Sediment ... | reverse complement strand
ACTGTCCTCAATGCCAAATTAAACTATGATTGAACTCATATCTATTATTGTTCCGGCACACAACGAAGAAAAATATATCGCCAGCTGTTTAGAAGCACTTCAGAAACAAGATTTTCCAAAAGATAATAAACCGTCAAGGGACCAATCCCCCCGGGAACAGGAGAAACAAATGAGGCTTTTTCATAAGTACTCTTATCAACATCACCTTCAGGTGAACCCACATCAATAAGGACTACTCCTTTTTTAACCATATTTCCTTTAATTAATCCAGGAACACCCGATGCACAAATTAAAACATCAGCATCTTGCATCCTTTGTTTCAAACTCCTGTCTCCTACTTCTAAATCAAGTTCAATCACACTCTCATTTCCCTTGCCAGGAATAGTCTCTTGTATCAAGGGATTATTCCTCCTATTGAAAAATCTAACGAGCTTTCTTCCCACAACTCCCCTTGCTCCAACAACCCCCACCTTTAAGGGTGCCACCTTTAAAGGTGGGCGCACAATATTTAGTGCTTCACTCGAAACATAGTTCACTGCTTGTACTACCGGTGCGGTGAATGGACTATCCTCTCGCATTCCGTCAATGTCCTTCTCAGAAGCAATCGCATTTATTAAATCGTCACGACCTTCTGAAGAAAAACTTGCAGGCAAAGGAAGCTGAATCATTACTCCGTGAACAGAAGCGTTCTTATTTAACTTCCGGATCAACTCAATTAACTCGTTTAGCTTTATATCTTTCTTAAATTTCCTAATGACAAATTCCACTTCAACTTTCCTTGCCGCCTTTTTCTTTTCCCGCAAAAAAATTCCACTTGCCTTATTCTCCCCCACCCGAATGGCAACCAACTTTGGAATTATTCCCGTCTTCTTGACTCGCAGGATTCTTACAGTCAACTCGTCCAACTTTTCAGAAGCTAATCTTTTACCGTCAAAAATATGAACCATCAAGAAGTATTTTACGCCACCGGGAATTTTTTACAAAGTTCCTTTACTTCTTCAGCTATGTTAAGTAATATCTTATCTTTCACAATTTTTTTCTTCAAATCCTTTATGAAATTCGGTCTTACCTCTTTCGCTCTTGGAAGTTTGTAAGGGTTAACATGTTTAATTACATCAGCAATCCAGATGGCAATGCGTTTCATTTCTTGGTTCCCCATCCCGCGAGTTGTCACGGCCGGAGTTCCAAGCCTAATTCCCGAAGGATAAAAAGGAGGCTGGGTGTCGTTGGGCACCGAGTTTCGGTTAGTAACAATTCCTGCAACTTCCAAGCCTTCCGCAACGACATTTCCCGACAATCTTTGATGTCTTAAATCAATAAGCATAAGATGGCACTCGGTCCCGCCACCCACAAGTGTAAGTCCTCCCTCACACAGGGCACTGGCTAGTGCCCTGGCATTTTTAACCACCTGCCTTGCATAACTTTTGAACTTGGAGCTAGCTGCTTCCTGCAAACATATTGCAATCCCTGTGGTGATATTATTATGAGGACCTCCCTGCATTCCCGGAAAAACTGCACGGTCAATTTTTTTTGTCAAATCCTTATCCTTTTTTAGACCTTTCTTTGTCACCATAATCATAGCTCCTCTTGGACCGCGAAGGGTTTTATGGGTGGTTGTAGTAATAACATGCGCGTAATTAACCGGGGTTGGATAGATTCCGCTCACAACGAGTCCGGCTACATGAGATATATCAGCAACAAAATAGGCACCAACTTCATCAGCAATTTCTGAAAAAGCCTTCCAGTCTAGTTTCATCGGGTATGCGGTTGTCCCAACAAACATCATCGAAGGTTTCTCTTTTTTTGCCATTTGCCTGATCCTTGTAAAATTGAATTTCTGCTTTTCATCTAAACCAAATTGAATTGATCTGAAGAAAGTACCGGAAAAAGTTACATCTGGGTGTCCATGGGTTAAGTGCCCTCCGGCTGAGAGTTGCATACCCATAATAGTTTCACCGGGTTTGCAAAGTGCAAATAAAACTTCGGAGTTTGCAGGAGAACCGGAGTAGGGCTGAACGTTTGCATATGGAATTTTAAAAAGCTTTTTGGCTCGCCCAATTGCTAAATTTTCAATCTCGTCGACAATTTCATTTCCCTGGTAATACCTTTTTCCCGGATAGCCTTCCGAGTATTTATTCATTAAAACCGATCCCACGGCTTCCCGTACGGCTTTACTTGCATAATTCTCCGAAGGAATCATCATAAGCGTATTGCGTTGTCTGGCTTCCTCTTTTTTAATCAATTTCTCTATTAATTTCATATAAATTGCAATTGACAAGCTCTGCTTATTAATTCGAATATCTTATCTTCTTTTTGCATAGTTACCAATTATAGCTTGGCACTGCTTCGCATTGCTAAAGTCTCAGACTGTCTTTTTTCTTCCTGTTTAATTAAACTAATTACTTTATCCATTATCTCAATTATAATAATTAAATCCAATTTAAGGATATCTAAATATTATCATGTGATGATACCCAAGTTTATTGGAACCTAATTACTAAAGAATTTTTTCAACAATTTCCCAAATATAATCAGCTACTTTATTGGGAGCTTGATTTGCATTAACTACTTTCCAACCATATCTTTCCGCAAGCATCAAATGGACTTCTCTTGCTTTTTGCCAATTTGCATAATCTTCATAGCGATGACCTTTTTCCACTCCTGAAGCGAATCTTTGTCCGTCAAGCAGTATTTCCAAATTATTTTCTAAAAGATCTCTATTTATTTCCTCCATTTCGTCTAAAGATGCACCTTGTGTAATCCCCCAAGCAATACCGGTTCCTTTATAATCTTCTGCCACTACCCAAACATCCTCGCCCAGAACCCTTTTAAGCTGAGGTTCAAAGTCTCTTCTATTTTCTGCAAATTGTTTTTGGAGCTCAAGATCCGAAAGTTCTAACCCTCTCCGTAACGCCGCATTAATTATTGGACCTGTCGGCTCAAGATCATAAACCGGGTATTTTAAATAATTTGCTTTTATACCTTCTTCTTTTAATCTTGCTATTAATCTATTCGCTTGTTCAGTTTTTCCTAAATTATTTGCTCCATAAATTACAATAAACTTTCCCTTTTCAACCATAACTCAATGTCCTTCGTGACCGTCGGAAGATATTCCTAGAGTCCGATCACTTAGTTGAAAATCACTCCTCCTACCGTGATCTTCCGGAGGATACGGACAAACAAAAACTCCTGTTCCAGGTGCTTTAACAAAGTGTGTAACATCAGGATGAATCGGACATGTGGAAGCAATCTCTACTAACTCCCTGCTACCTTTCTCAACAGCCTTTCTTTCCTCTGTCATAAATTCATATCTTCTTAAAACAGCTTGCAAGTCCCCAAAACTCACACCTTGGGATAATCGGTTTTAACAACCTTTGTTCCGTCGGCTAAATTGACAATTTTATAGTCGCTAAATGCAAGCAGGCTAACTTTCCTCAAACATAAAAAGACTTTGAAGATTGCCTTTCTTATTTCTATTTCGGCATGATCGCTTACCCGCATGGTGATAATATGCCTCCATGCCCTTAAATTTCCGGTTGCGATGATAATTGCTTCAGTTTCGTTGGTTAAAACAGCCCGGGCTGCTTGACGAACTTTCTTCCTCTGGTCCGTAACCTTCTCACCGGAGACAATGTCTAAACCTTCCTTCTGAAGCTCTTCGAGCTTTGAGGTATAATTTTCGTATTCCGCAAAAACTCTATCTATCCTTTGTTCAAATTGTTGATGAAGAAGTCTATCCTTTTGAAATTCAGGTCGCTCGACAAAACGCAAAACAGGCCCGCCCACATACCTTTGGCTTTCTTGAGAATAACCCATTCCGGCTCTATGACGCACCAGTTCGTGAGTAAGACTTCGGGAAACTCCGTATAAAAGAAAGGTAAAATTTGCATGCTCAAGTACTGATCCATGACCGGAAGAAACAATATTTGCTAAATACCTATCCGCGTCTTTGTTCCAAGTTCTTTTCGGACCAAAACTCATGTAACAAGTTTGTCCGGCAAACTTGGACAAAGAAACTGCAGGGTCAAGCTCCACTCTATCCCTAAGATAATCAGGAAACTCCAGCCGCTTATTAAAACCTTGAAGAAATTTTCTTACACCCAAATAGTCAGGGATACTTTGTGCAACAAGGACTACTCCTGCCTCTTTCAAATACGAAGTTCCTTTTTTAGTTTGATAAACTTTTGTATGATAAGAAGGATAAAAAGGTTCCTTTATTTTCACTCCCCACCCCTGAAACTTTTTATCAAACTATAAGAGGCCGTGTCAACTAGCAAGAAGGTTTTCGCTTCGGAAACTCTGCATAACGCTGGGTATCATCCAATAGCTTGGTTACTTGATAGTTGAACCGACCGCGATAAGGGTCAAAAACAACATCAACGGTTGTCATTCTGAACTTGCTGCATTTGGTTTCCTACTTGCTCTCCCACCTACTACCCTAATAGCCATACGAAGCGCTTTATTAGCAGAAAAACCTAAGTGCTCGAGTTTCTCAGCCTCCTCCAAAACTCTTGTACGCGGCAATCTTTCCTCCTTAAAAGCTTCCTCAACTTCCGCCGGACTAACCATTCTGTCAAGGTGTACGGGAACACCAGCTTCTTTCAAAACCTCCAGTACCAAAATTACCACCCCCTTTCAAATTAAATAATTATAGGTAATTTAATATGTCAATGCGGTTAGTGTCAATAGTTATTTTGCAAGATTTTGTAGGGGGGGTTCGCACATTTCATCCAATGTCGTTTCTAAAGCATCTGCAATTATTATTGCGTACTCAAGAGAAACACGAACTTGCCCATTAGGAATCCTGGGATCTCCTCGATCAACAATAGCACGTAAATAGGAAGGTGATATTCCTGCCTTCTCGGCTACATTTCTAAGTCCTCGCCTCATGCATTCTCTTCTCAAATTATCATTAAAATTTATAAGCGCCTCTTCAGTATCCTTTAAAACTTCTTCTTTTGTAGGAATTCTACCTCTTTTACCTCGGCGTTCCATACCGACTTTATAGCAAAATCAGACTACCCTTTTCTTGACCTTAAATTTTTTATTTATTTGACGTATCTTTGACATCTTTTGACTTTATAAATTCTTCCTGTTATAAACCATCTAAGTTAACCTTTTTAATATTATTTTTGACAAATTATGACTCAAAGTTATCACGAAATTTTAGGAAATGATTATTTTGGAAATCTATATCAGAAAATCATAGCTAGCCTAACTCGTGGAGAAAATGTCTGTATTTCAGTAATTTCCGGTTTTGGAACTAAAACATTATTTAATTTTTTGGATTTTAATATAAGGAAAGACAGACTGTTTGAGCAAGTACTCGTTTTCGACCCTGAAATTGAAAAAGACAATTTAGTTGAATTCACGAGGAAGGCAATTTTAAAATTCCCAAATAAAAGTAGACTTATAATCGTCAGGTTTTTTGAGCAGAGTGAACATAAAAGGGAAACTTTGGAAAAACTTGATAGTCTGCGTCGCCGTACTCCCAAGTCATTAGTATTTTTAGTATTTACTGATCACTCCGCCGTTACCGAAACGGGTGAATATCAGGCAAAATCGACTATTTTTTTCACCGGAATTTATTACATGGAACCCTTTTCCAAGCTTCAGTGTGAAAAAATGATCAAATCATTAAACTTTTTTTATGGATGGCACATCAGCGAAAAATCATACGAAAAAATTTTTAATCTTTCCGGAGGCATACCAAGACTTGTAAAATATATCTGTAAAGAAATTTATGAATCGAAAACTCCCATAGATAATTTGGAAAAATTCATAAACTCTCCACAAATATCCTTCCAACTTGAACTTCTAACCAAACTTTTAATTAAACTCTCAAAAGAAAATCTTGAAAGATTAGGACTGACTGAAAATGGAAAAATCAAATCAAAGATCTTAAAAATCTATTTTCAAAATTACCAAAACGAGATAGTTGTGCAAATTTTTTCAAATTTAAGCAAGAAAGAGTCAAAAATTCTAACATTCTTTTTAGAAAATCTAAGTACAGTTATCTCGATCGACAAAATTGCAGATCTCATAGAAATGGCTGATGAGGATTTTTCTCTTTGGGCGATTTATAAAACCATTTCAAGATTAAAAGTGAAAGTTAAAAAACACTTTAATATAAAAAACTTCAAAGGGCAAGGTTACTTGCTCCAAAAGATTGATTTTTAAAGGAAGATCAATCATTGCAAGGTGCATATAGTTTACTCAAGGTCTTTTTTTTTATCTCTTTATCTTTTTCTGTAGCTCCTTTGATTTCTGGTTTATTCCAACTTGCCCATTTGCAGGTTGGGTAACTTGAACAACCGTAGAATTTTCTGCGGCGTTTTGTGGTCTTAACAATAACATCTCCTTTTTTGCAATCAGGGCATTTCATACCGATTTTCTCAAGATATTTTTCTTTATAATCACAATCTGGAAAGCGCGAGCAGGAAACGAATTTTCCGAATCTGCCGACTCGAACGACTAATTCGCCATCCTTGCATTTAGGACATTTTTTACCAAGTTTTTCGACAGGAATCTCAACACGTTTTGCTTTCTTTTCAACGCTTTCAAGTTTCTTCTCAAAGGGCGAGTAAAACTCCCCCATCATCTCCTGCCACTTCCTATTTCCTTTAGCGACATTATCCAAGTCATCTTCCATTTGTGCCGTAAATTGATAATCAAAAATACTCTCAAAATTCCCAATTAAAAAATCATTTACTGTAAGTCCGACCGGAGTCGGCTTAAACTTCCCTTCATCTTTTTCAACATACTGCCGAACTTGTATTGTTGAAATTGTCGGTGCGTAGGTTGATGGTCGACCAATTCCCAACTTTTCCAGAGTTTTTATCAATGAAGCTTCATTATATCTTGGTGGAGGTTCGGTAAACTTCTGCTCAGATAAAACCTTCACAAGATCAAGCGCTTCATCCTTCCCAACCATTGGCAGTCCAGGTTCCTCATACTTCGATAATGGAATCACTTTTCTCCAACCATCAAATTTCATTACCTGCCCGGAAGCTCTCAAAACATACACCCTCGAGGTGGGAAGATCTTTCACCTCAGGGGTGGTTTTTGCTTGCACATTTATCACTGTTTCGTCAAAAATTGAATCAACCATCTGGCAGGCCACAAATTTCTTCCAAATTAAACCATATAAAACTTTAGCATCACTAACAAATCTACCATTCGTCATTTGAAATTTGTCATTTGTCATTCCGATATTAGTCGGTCGTATGGCTTCATGCGCCTCCTGGGCAACTTTTGAACGCACTTTATAAAAACGTGCTTTATCGGGCAAATACTGCCCTCCATATTCTTTCTCAATAAATTTTCGAACTTTATCAACCGCAGTTTGGGCTAAATAAGTCGAGTCAGTTCTGTGATAAGTGATCAATCCCTGCTCATACAAACTTTGTGCCACACTCATTGTCTTTTTGCTCGACCAGTGGTATAGCCTTGCGGCAGCTTGAGCCATAGTTGAAGTCGTAAAAGGTGGATATGGATTTTTCCTAATTTCCTTTTTAATAACATCCGCTATCTTGTAATCTGACTTTTCAAGATCAAAAACAACAATACCTGCTTCTTTTTTGTTCTTTATTTCAGCTCTTTTATCATCAAATTTGATCAACTTAACTATAAATTCCTCAGTTTTGAGTTTTGAGATTTGAGTTTTGAGATTGCAATATATTTCCCAATATTCTTCCTGTTTAAAAGCCGCAATTTCCCTCTCGCGTTCGACGATCAAGCGCACAGTTACAGTTTGCACACGTCCAGCAGAAAGACCTCGACGAACCTTTTTCCAAAGAAGTGGTGAAAGTTTATAACCGACCAAACGATCAAGTACTCGCCTTGCGATTTGAGCGTTAACCAAATTTTTATCAACACTTCTCGGGTGTTCGATCGCCTCCTCCAAAGCTTCCTTTGTAATTTCATGAAAAACAATTCTTCTTATCAGTAAGTTAGAGCTTAGAGGTTTGAGCTTAGACTTTGTCTTTTTATTAACCTCTGGTTCCTGACCTCTAATCACTTCTTCAACGTGTTTGGCTATTGCTTCGCCTTCGCGATCCGGGTCTGTTGCTAAATATATTTTATCTGCCTTAGTTGCCTGTTCTCTTAATCGTTTAATTTCTTTCTCCCTTTTTTCAACAACCACGTGTTCAGGTTTGAAGTTATGTTCAACATCAACCCCTAAAGTGCTTTTCGGCAAATCCTTAATATGCCCGTAAGTTGCTTCCAGAGAATAATCTTTCCCTAAGAAACGGGATAATGTTCTTGCCTTGGTTGGTGACTCAACGATAATAAGGTTCATGATAAAAAAAACACTTAAAACTCAAAATCTTAAGATTTTCTTGATTTGTGTTTGCATTTTTAAGCCTGAATTTTGATATTTAAATTTTCTTATATATTCCATTGCCAACATTTTTTACCATTCCTTTAAGTTCCATAACAGATAAGTTAGCAGAAACACTACTTACTTTTAAAGAGCTAATTCTAGCAATTTCGTTAAGATGAAGCGGTTCATTTGCTAAAATTTCCAATAATTTTTTCTCATCAGGAGTTGAAGGCATGAGATTTTCAAGAGTTTCTAAATCTACCTTAAGCTGCATGTTCAGTTCCTCCAAGATATCCTTAGAAGAGGTGGCCATTTTAGCACCATTTTGAATTAGAAAATTTGGAGCTTCGGACAAAGGCGATGTGATTTGTCCTGGAACGGCGAAAACAGGTCTTCCTTGTTCTGCTGCTGCACTGGCTGTAAGCAGCGTTCCACTTTTCTTAGCTCCTTCAATTACAATGACAGCCTTTGACAAACCGGAAATAACCCGATTTCTGTTGGGGAAGTTAGTTCTTAAAGGGGGGTATCCAAGCGGGTATTCGGAAACAATCGCGCCCCCCCTTCTTATTATTTCTCTTGCCAAAAAAAAGTTACTTTTAGGTGTTATTATATCCAAACCAGAGGCAAGAACCGCTATAGTCCTTCCCCCATGTTCAAGACAAACTTTATGAGCCATAGCGTCAACTCCAAATGCTAAGCCAGAAACAATTGTGACTCCTAAACTAGCAAGTTCAGAAGCGAACCTGGTAGTAACTTCTCGTCCATAAGAAGTCATTTTACGACTTCCTACAATGGAAACAGCGTTTATGTCAGAAGGTAATATTTTACCTTTTATATATAATACCAAAGGTGCATCATCTAAGTCTTTTAAATTTTTTGGATAATTTGAGTCGTTTATTGTAACAAATTGGTAAAAACCTCTCTTCAATCTACTGAAGTAATTCGCTAGGTCAAAATTTTTTCGATATTGGATAAAATTATCAACAACCACGGTTTTTATACCTGTCTTGGTTAATTTTAATTTGCTTGCCCCCCAAACACTTTTGGCGGATCCAAAAAAAGAGATTAGGAGTTTTGTTCTAGCTGGGCCAAAATAGGTATATGTGTAAAGAACAACTAAATATTCTCGTTCAGTCATAAGATTTGGGCAATGGGCTACTTAGGCATCAGGAATATAGGTCCTTCTAGCGCCTAGCAATTAATTGCTACTGACTATTATTTTCGAACCAATAATTAAATATTTCCCTGGCAATGGGTCCTGCAATTTTCGATCCTTCACCGCCATTTGCGACCAAGAGAGTAAGAATAATCTTAGGATTGTCAGGAGGAGCAAAAGCAGTAAACCAAGAATGAGGATTTTTTATTGTTCCTGTCTCCGCCGTACCGGTTTTACAGGCAACATCGATACCAAATTTTTGTTTGAAATCAAAAAAGGGAAAACCAGTGCCACCAGAACTGCAAGCGGCGATCATACCTTGCTTAACAACTTTAATATTCTCTTTACTAACATTTAAGTTTTTGCATTGGAAAATTGCTAATTGTCCGTTCGATTGTTCGATCGAAGAGACTACTTTGGGTTGACAGTACTTACCGTCTGATGCGATAGCTGCAATTGCGCTATGGATTCCTATAGGAGTAAGTGCAATATCACCCTGACCGATAGCTAAATGATAAGTATTTCCCAGGAACCACTTTTCTCCTTTCTCTCTCAACTTCCATATTGGAGAAGGAACAGTTCCTACTATTTCAGCAGGGAGATCTATACCGGTTTCCTGATTAAGACCAAACTTATGTGACCATTCATTCAGTTTTTCCACTCCTATTATCTCGCCCAGCTTGTAAAAAAAAGTATCAGTTGACCTGGCAATTGCACGGACTAATCCGATTTTGCCCTCGGTTTTTCCGTATTGAGAAAAATACCAATTTTTATATGTGAAATTTCCGTACAAAGTATTGATTGTGATAACTCCCCTATCATCAAAAGTATAATTTTCATCAATTATTTTTTCTTCAAGTGCGGAAATTGCGACAATCGGTTTGTAAATGGATCCGGGAAGAAATCTACCAGATATTACTCTATTGATCATTGGTTGAGTTTCTTCGTTCAGAATTGAAGATATTTTTTCGGGGTTTCCCTGTTCGAAAACGTTGGGATCAAAAGAAGGAAATGAGTATAAAGCCAAGACATTTCCATTTCCGTCTGTAATTACCAAAGCGCCACTTTTAGTTTGAGTAAACTTACTTTCTTTTAGGACTTCGGCAACCTTTTTTTGTAAGTTTATATCAATTGAAGTTTTTATATCATTTCCTTTTTTGGGTTCTCTTTTTCCAAGTATTCTTACTATACTCCCATCAGCATCAACCTCGATGAATTCTTCACCTGAAAATCCTCTTAAGCTACAATCATATTTTTCTTCCAGGCCGCCTCTTCCCACCAAGGCTCCTAGTTTTAATGGTCCTTTTTCGGGACATTCAGCTTTAACTCGATTTAGTTCTTCAGCTTTAACTTCATTTAGAAAACCACTTAGATGAGCAAAATCATCTTTCAGATGATATTCTCTTATCCACTCAGTAACTATCAGATCTTGGTTTTTTTCATCAGGAAATATGACTTTTTGGAAACCGGTTTTGTCATCGAAAACAATCATTTTTTTTATATCACGGTTTCCGACTAAAACTTCGCCTCCTCTGGCTAAAATTTTTCCTCTCGGAGAGTCAATTTCAATCCTTCTTATCCTGTTTCCTTCTGTCAAACTTCTATAATAAGTTCCTTCAATAATCTGGAGATCGATTAGGCGAGTGATTAAAATAAAAAAGCCTGTGATTAGTAAACCTTTTAAAAAAAAAATAAACAAACTTTCTTTCTTAGATTGTGAAAAAGTTTGCATAATTTTTTACTTTTTGTTTACAGTCCTTTAACCAGCCTAATTTTGTAAAGTAAACTTTTGTCTTCCAGTATCTTGCCGCAGCCTCTAACTACACAAGTCATTGGATCATCGGCGACAACAACTGGCATTTTAGAAGCGTCAGAGATGAGACTATCGATTCCTGTCAAAAGAGAGCCTCCTCCTGCCATAACAATTCCTTTTTCCATAATATCACCAATCAGCTCAGGGGGGGTTTCTTCTATGGTATTAACAATGTTTCTAACGATTTCCTGAACTGTTTCCGCTAAGGCCTCTCTGATCTCTGTACTTGTAAGCTTGATTGACTTGGGTAGACCCGATTCAAGATCTCTGCCTCTTACCACAAACTGTCTCTCCTTTTTTAGTGAGACGCAGGTGCCAATATTAATCTTGACCTCTTCAGCGCTAGGTTCGCCCAAAAGAAGTGAGTATTTTAAACGTACATAATTAATAACTGCCTCGTTCATTTCATCTCCGGCAACTCTTATTGATTTTCCTATATCGATAATAAAGATTCCTTCAGGCTCCTCAACTGCAAGTCCTGCCCCAAGTGCTGCTGCCATGGGTTCTTCAATAAGATGTGCTTCTCTTGCACCGGAGGCTAAAGCTGCATCAGCAACGGCCCTCCTTTCAACTTCAGTTACTCCGGAAGGAATCCCGATAACGACTCTTGGTTTTGGAATTTTGGGAATTACGGTACCTGATTCATGAACTTTTTTAATGTAGTATTTAAGCATGGCTGATGCTGCATCAAAATCAGCAATCACACCATCTTTTAATGGTCGTATCGTTTCTATGGTTTGAGGCACACGACCAATCATTTTTTTGGCCGATGTGCCAATAGCCAATACTTCTTTAGTCCTTTTATGTCTGGAGACAACTGAGGGTTCGCGGATTACAATTCCTTTGCCATAAACCCAAACAAGCGTATTGGCAGTTCCAAGATCAATCCCCACATCATGAGAGAATATTCCGAAAATTCCATTTAACGGAAATTTGGGAATTTTAAGATAAAATTTTTGGATACCTGAGATTATTTTTTTCACTCTAGTTTGTTTCCCAGTATAACTTTTTGAGAAAATCTTGCAAACAGTAAAAATCTTTTAAATGACCTAATTTTGTTGTAAATTTTATATGAAGTGGAAAAATTTAACCAAAGGGGATTGTCGAGTCTATTTTACCTTCTTTTCTTTCTAGTACCTTTGCTTCTTTATCCGTACACTTCGGAAATTTTTGAATTTAACAAAATGGTTGCTGTTTATATTTTTACCCTTTTAATTACCTTTAGCTGGCTAACGAAAATAATAATTTACAAAAAAATTATCTTTAAAAGAACACTGCTTGATATACCCCTAATAATTTTTTTCCTAACTCAACTGCTTTCCACTTTGGTTTCTATTGATAGAAGAACGTCTTTCCTCGGATATTACTCGCGCTTTCATGGCGGGCTTTTATCAACATTTTGCTACTCTCTCCTTTATTGGGCGTATGTGTCTAACCTGGGTCGTAAAGAGGTAGTCAGATCTGTCTATTTTCTTTTATCCTCAGCTTTTCTCGTCTCTATCTATTCGGTCTTTCAACATTTTGGAATCGATAAAAATGTTTGGGTTCAGGATGTTCAAAGCAGAGTTTTTTCAACCCTGGGGCAGCCCAATTGGTTAGCCGCCTGGTTGGTTGCGCTCATACCAGTACAATGGGCGTTTTATGTTAGCTCAAAGCCTAAAAGAAAAGATGAAAAATTCAGTTTTAGAAATTATTACCTTTACAACTGGAGCAACTTCTTTGAGCGACCACTTCTTTCTTATTTTTTCTTCGCAACACTTTTGTATACCAAATCAAGATCAGGAATATTAGCTTTTATCACCGCTTTCATCCTCTTCTGGGGATACTCGTTTTGGCTATACAAAGACAACTTAAAACCCTTTTCATTAAAGTTTATAAGATTAACAGTCTTTTTTTTAATACTCGCTTTCTATATCGGAACTCCGTGGACAATAGGCTTGGAAATGAGATTAGGCCAGAAAGCAAACGACCTATCACAAGTAACCGGTAACCAACCACCGACAACTCTTTCCGCCCCAGCTCTTGAAGTAGGAGGAACAGAATCAGTAGAAATCAGAAAAATTGTATGGAGAGGAGCGATTGATGTTTGGAAAAATTATCCTGTGTTAGGAAGCGGAGTGGAAACATTCGCTTTCTCCTATTATAAATTTCGTCCAGTTGAGCATAATTTAACTTCAGAGTGGGATTACCTTTATAACAAGGCACATAACGAATACCTGAACTTTCTCGCAACCACTGGTTCTTTTGGATTACTAACATATCTTTTGCTGATAGTTGTAATTTTATATCAGTTTCGAGAAAAAGCCACCCTTTCAGGGAGGGGACGAATCGAACCTGATATGTTATCCTCTTTTAGAAGGAAACTCCGCGCTATCAGCGCGGGGAGGATGTCATTAACACTTGTCAAATCACTAATCACTAATCGCCAATTGCCAATTAATCCTAAAAATTCAAAATCAGAAAATTCCAAAGACTATTCATTGTTCACTATTCATTGTTCACTGTTTGCTGGTTTTACCAGTATCCTAATCACCAATTTTTTTGGTTTTTCTGTTGTGCCTGTCGCAATCCTTTTTTTCCTTTATCCTGCTTTAAGTGTGGGTTTGCAAAATGAGAGTAAAAAAGTGCTAAAGTCCAAGTTTGGAAATTTATCAGCGATTCAAAAACTAGGAATCATTATTTCAGGTTCTATCACTTTCTTTTTCTTATACTCTATCGGTAAATATTGGTATGCAGATATCCTTTTTGCCAAAGGTAAAACGCAATCCGATTCATCAAACTATTCTCTGGCTGTTGGAAATCTACAAAAGGCAACAAAATTATCTCCAAATGAGGCAATTTATTGGAATGAACTGTCTCAGGCTGAGATAGAAGAAGCAGTTAAATTGACTGAAGATGGAGATAAGGTTATAGCTAAAAGATTAGCTCTAAAAGCTATTTCAGATTCAGATAAGGCCATTTCCTTATCTTCTTTCAATGTAAACCTAAAAAGAGACAGGGCGTCGATGTTTATCAAACTATCCGTTTTCGAATCACCTTACTTAATTCTAGCAAGAAAAACTCTTGAAGAAGCCGTAAGTTTGGCTCCGACTGATGCAAAGCTTTTTTACAATCTCTCCCTTTCTTATTTGAGAACTGGGGATACTGAAAAAGCCCTCCAGATTTTGCAGAAGACGATTAAAATGAAACCTGATTATAAAAATGCTTACTATGCGCTGGGTCTTATTTATATCGACGAAAAAAAATATGGCCTTGCAAGGGAACAATTTGAGTATATATTAGAACATCTTGATCCGAACGATCAAGATGTTATACGAGAGCTCAACGAACTTCTCCCTTAATTCCTCCAATTTTAGTCAGCTTAAGTTAAATTAAATTAGGCAAATGCGCTTAAGCACGTGATATAATTTCAAAAAATGATTAGACAGGTTTTAAAAACAACCGAACCCAGATTGCGTGATAAATCAAAGCCAGTTAAAAAAATCGACAAAAAAATAAAGTTGCTTGTCCGCGATCTTAAAAATACTCTTTCAGCTCAAAGTAATCCCGAGGGTATTGGATTGGCGGCGCCGCAGATTGGAAAAAATCTAAAGGTTTTTATTATTAAACCAGCCAAGGACATTAAAACTATAATCAATCCCAAAATAGTAGAAATCTCTGCAAAGAAATTTTCCAAAAAGAAAAAAAAGGAAAAGATAATGGAAGGTTGTCTTTCTTTACCACATTTTTACGGGCCTTTAAAACGTCCGCCTAAGATAAAAATTGAATATTTAGATGAGGATGGAAATAAGAAGATAGATACTTTCGAAGGACTTGAAGCTCAGATAATACAGCACGAAATTGATCATTTAGAAGGAGTACTTTTTATAGACAGACTTTTAGAGCAAAAAGAGAAATTGTATGAATATGTCGATGGCGAATGGGAAGAGGTTGATCTTATAATTTGATCTTTAATCTTATGAAGATAGTTTTTTTTGGAACGCCTGACTATGTAATTCCTATACTGGAGACTCTTCATAAAAAATTTAAGAGTCGTGCGGAAAAATCCCCAATTGTTGCGGTGGTTACTCAAGCGCCAAAACTAGTAGGTAGAAAAAAGGTACTTTCATACTCCCCAGTAGATAAATGGGCTTATGAGAAAGGAATCACAAAATATTCTAAAGCGGTCGATTTGCTTCAAGACCCGGTCTTGAGAGCCAACCATGATCGGGTCTTAGGAATTCTAGCTGCTTATGGGGAGATATTATCAAAAGAAGTAATTGATTTTTTTCCCAAAGGCATTATTAATCTACACCCATCGCTTCTTCCAAAATTTAGAGGCGCATCGCCTGTACAAGCCACCATATTGTTTGAGGAAAAAGATACAGGACTTACCTTTGTGAAAATTGATGCTTCTTTAGATAAAGGACAATTTATATCGAAGTTAAAAGAAGAAGTAAAAGACAGTGATACAGCAGGAAGTTTGAGAGAAAGATTATTTTCAAGAGCAAGTGAAGTATTACCATCTTTATTAAATGCGTTCATGGCTGGAAAAATTAAACCAAAACAACTTAGCCACTATCCGGGAACCTTTACTTGGGAGATTAAAAAAGAAGATGCTTTCATTCCTCCCCAATATTTAAACTATGCCTTGAATGGAGAAAACATAGAAGATGAATGGAG
>Ga0209542_10011194_pt1 | contig 15957 bp, 12 predicted proteins | sample RifCSPhighO2_01_FD_184028 | JGI IMG/M metagenome (GOLD analysis project Ga0209542, IMG submission 184028) | Soil microbial communities from Rifle, Colorado - Rifle CSP2_plank highO2_0.1 (SPAdes) (version 2) | ecosystem: Environmental > Terrestrial > Deep subsurface > Rock core/Sediment ... | reverse complement strand
ATTGAGCGTGTTGTCCATCGTGACGGCGAGAATGAGTATCTTTTGAACGGCACTGTCGTTCGCCTTAAAGACGTTATTCGGCTCTTGGCGGGGGCGCACATTGGCGGCTCCGGGTACCAAATTATTTCACAGGGTGAAGCGGATCGCATTTTGAACGCATCTCCGAAAGAGCGCAGAGAGATGGTGGAGGACGCGTTGGGGCTCAAACTCTTTCAACACAAAAAAATTGAAAGTGAGCGGAAGCTCGAAGAGACCGCGATTAATATAGATAAGACGAAGTCCTTGCGGCGGGAGATTGCTCCGCACCTGAAATTTCTTGGAGCGCAAGTTGAAAAAATTGAAAAAGCGAGAGCTATGCGCGTTGAGTTGTCCCACACACTTACCGAGTATTTATCTCGCGAGCATGCGTGGATTCGAGCCGAGGAAGCGCGCGTGTCGGGAGATGCCGAACACACACGCTCCCGTGTGCGCGAACTTGAAGAAAAGCTAAAAACAATACACGCGCATACGGGCGTGTCTCAAAAAGAGGCACCTGGTCGTGTGCGCGAACTTGAAGAAAAACTTGCCCGCGCGAGAAGTGAGCGCGAGCTGGTAGCTCGCGAGCTTGGTCGTGCCGAGGGCGCGGCCGAGGCGCATTCCAGAGAACGTGTGGTGCCAACATCTCTCGTCCGCGAGTTTACGGATACGCTGCAGGATGAGCTCACGAAGGCTCTCGACCTCTCGGATGCCTCTTCTCTTAGAGAGTCTGTAGGGCGTCTCCACATACGCGTACGTTCCTTCGTTGAGAAAATATTTGGCGCGCTGCACACGTCGTCTCACACGGGGGAGGCGGAGCGACTCTCGCACGCGCTTGAAAAAGCACAAAAAGAAGAGGTGTCATGCGTTAAAGATGTTGACGAGGCGCGGCGCGAAGCGCTCTCCTTGCGTGAGGCAGAATTTACCAGAGAGCAGGAAGCAACACGCATTGAGTCAGAGATACGCACCTGTCGCGCTTTCGAGGCGCAAGCAGGAAACGCGCGCAGTGAACTATCGCTTGTGCGTCAAAGATTTGAAGAGGAGGTGCGTGAGGGGGTTGCGCTTGTGGGGGCTGGTATTCGCGACTATGAAAAAGCGGAGACCCCGAAAGGGGCGCTTTCTGAAGACAGGCGGGAACAAGAAAAAAGACGGCGTGATATAGAGCGTCTCAAGATAAAGATAGAAGAATCTGGTATTGGGAATAGCGACGCGGTTACACAGGAATATACGCAGACGATGGGGCGTGACCAGTTTTTGGGCAAAGAGGTCGCTGATCTGGAGGCGTCTGCCGCAAAACTCAAAGATATCATTGCGGATTTGGAGGAGACCATGGACAAAAAGTTTACCGAGGGGTTGGGGAGTATTAATGAAGCGCTTACGTTATTTTTTACAAAATTGTTTGGTGGTGGTTCTGCAAAAATGCACGTTGAGACACCCAAGCGCGTTCGTCGTGTGTCTTTATCAGAGAGTGAGGAAGATGAGTACGAAGCGTCCGAAGAAGATGAATTGTATGCGGGACTTTCTATTACCGTTCACTTGCCGCGCAAGAAAGTGCGGGGGCTTGAGGTGCTCTCGGGTGGCGAGAGGGCGCTCACGTCAATTGCGCTCATTTTTGCCATATCACAGGTGCATCCGCCACCGTTTTTGATTCTTGATGAGACGGACGCGGCGTTGGACGAGGCGAATAGTCGTCGCTTCGCGGACATGATTAAAGAGCTTTCTAAAAAAAGTCAGCTTGTGGTTATTACGCACAATCGCGCAACGATGGCGGCGTCCGGTGAATTGTACGGTGTCACCATGGGGAGCGATGGGGTCTCTACACTATTGTCTGTAAAACTAGAGGAAGCGGAGAGAATCGCTAAGTAACGACCTGTTGATTTTTGTGGAGAGAGTTGCTAGAGTACTCGGATGTTAAAAATAAGGATGCAACGCATCGGCCGGACGAACGACCCGGCATTTCGTATTGTCGTTATTGAACATACAGCAAGCCCTAAAGCGGGAACATTCGTAGAGAAGCTCGGCACCTATAACCCAAAAACAAAGGAGCGTACGCTGAACGCGGAGCGCGTGAAGTATTGGCTTTCTGTCGGGGCGAAGGCGTCAGGGACCATGCACAATATGCTCATCAGAGAGGGAGTTATTCAGGGAAAGAAGATAAATGTACTTCCGCGCAAAAGTCCCCCGAAGGTAGAAGCACCTACGGAAGTCACAACAAAGGAAACTTCCAAAGAAGAAAGTGCTTCGGCTGTTGAAGCTCCAGCACCGGAAGAACAAAAAACAGAGAACACAGAAGCTCCGGTCGCGAGCGCCTGAAGCCATACGCGCACATAACGGACGTACGAAGTTGTTCACTTTCTTTTCTCGCGCGTTCTTGTCCGCTTTGTTTCAGAGTGCTAGAGTGCACGTCAGAACAAGAAGTGAGGGAGGTGTCACACGTGCGCACACTATTGTTTGAGAACCAGCACGCCCTTGAGTTGAGGCGTTGTTTCAATAGACGAGACTCTGGATATCGACCTATATTTTCGACAATCCGTTTTCACAAGCTTCCGGCACATGAGTTTGATCCAGGTGAAGAGGTTCGCATTGCGGTTCAGAGAGCAAACGCAGACCTTGAGGTTGTCGGATTCGCGCTTGTGGTAGCGACGGAAAAGCGAGCTTTTTACAATATATCCAGGGAACATAACGGCATTATGTCCAATGTCGGACCAAAAACTCGTGAAGAGTTGTTCGATAATTTGACTTCCAAGAATATAGAATTATCACGGGCGGAGTGTCAGTACCTTACTGTCAGCATCATCACCCTTGAGCAAAAGTAGAGACGACTTCGTTTCACTCGCCCTCTATATTGGGCCAAGAATGAGGGAGGAAGCACTAACCGCGCCATACATACATGGGGCGGTTTTCTCTTTTCCGTGTTCCATTGACGAATAAAATGTTTTCTTGTACTATGTGCACCATTACAAGGTAAGTATATTCAGACTATGGAGCAAGATCAGAAGTTTTTGGAATATGTTGTGAAGGCATTAGTGGATAATCCCGATGACGTAAAGGTTATAAGAACGGTGGATGAGATGGGGGTGTTACTCACCCTCACGGTCAATAAAGACGATATGGGGAAAGTGATAGGGAGAAGTGGCGCGACCGCAAAGTCAATTCGTACTGTTTTGCGTGTCGTCGGCATGAAAAATGACGCGCGAGTGAACCTAAAAATTGAAGAACCGGAGGGGAGTGAGCGTGTGCGGGGGGTAGAAGGTGGAGCAGCCGCTTATACACCTGATCGGTCGGTTGACGAAGTCATCAAAGACCTCAAGTCGGAATAGCTATGTTGCGGTTCCACGTGATAACTCTTTTTCCGGAGGCTATTCGGTCATACTTCGAAAGTTCAATCATTGGGCGCGCGCAGAAAGCCGGAAAAATAAAAGTTTCATTCTATAATCCGAAAGAGTATACGCGTGACCGCCGTGACCGCGTGGATAGAAGACCCTACGGTGGTGGGCCTGGGATGGTACTGGAGCCAAACGCAGTGTTACGTGCCGTTTCAGCTGCCGTGGGGAAGAAGAAAGCAGAAATTATTTTTTTCTCAACCGCGGGAAAAGTTTTTGACGAGGCGCGGGCGCAAAAACTATCAAAAAAGAAGGACATTATTCTTGTGTGTGGACACTACGAAGGAGTGGACGAGCGCGTTGTCACAATTCTCAAAGCAAAAAAGATTTCAGTCGGTCCGTACGTGGTAACGGGCGGGGAATTGCCGTCCGCGATTGTTGTGGACGCCGTATCGCGCTTTGTCAAAGGAGTGTTAGGAAAAGAGGAATCTCTGGAAGGTTCTCGCGTTTCCAGTCCAGAGGTGTATACGCGTCCGGAGGTTTTCGTGTGGAAGAATAAATCTTATAAGGTTCCGAAGATACTTTTGTCAGGACATCATGCCAAAATTAACGAATGGAAAACGGCGAAGCGAATGAAATGAGCGGAGTCCTACACCAAAACGATCGGCGAATCCGAGGGAAGTTTTGGTGTGGGAGACATCACAAAAAAATCAACGAGTGGAAGATGAGGAAGAGCATAAGGGAGTAAAGGTATCGACAAAAAATAGGAAGTATAGAGGGAAAACGCTATCCACAGTACGATGTGCTTGACAAGAAAATGTGCGGGTGTATACTTTCGCGCGTATTTGCCAATACCGATTTGATTGAGTTACGGCTGTTAAAACCCTTTCTGTGAGCAAACAAATACCTGTGTCATTTTAATACAATCATAACGCAGGTCGAAACGCCCGATTGAGAGTCGAGCAGGTGCACTTGTTACTGTGTGGTACGTATCTTTCCCTACCAACCCAACATTACATGGCAAAAACACGCGCTACCAAACCTCAAAAAACATTCGGCAAGTTTACGAAGCCTCTTGTGGAGCTCCCGAACCTCGTGGAATCCCAGGTGGCCTCTTTTCATACATTCGTGAAGAGTAGCGCGGAAAAAGTATTCAAGGAATTTTCTCCCATTACCGATCACTCAAATAAAAAATTTGAACTCAAACTCACCTCCTTCACGTTTGGAGACGTCAGGTGGGATGAGCAGTATGCGAAGCGCACCATGCGCACTCTCGAGGCGCCGCTCTCTATGGTTGTAAAGTTGAAAAACAAAACTACGGGAGATGAAAAAGAGCAGGAAATTTTTCTTACCGATTTTCCGTGGATGACAGACCACGGCACCTTCATCATCAATGGCGTTGAACGTATTATTGTTCCGCAGCTTGTCCGTTCGTATGGAGTGTTTTTCTCCGGAGAAATACAGCGCGGTACGATGTACTTTTCTGCAAAAGTTATTCCGTCCCGTGGTGTATGGATTGAATTTGAATCAGACACCGACGGGGGCATCTATGTAAAAATAGACAGAAAACGCCCATTTCCCGCCTCATCTCTTTTGCGTGTTTTGGGTGTCGAGGGCGACGAGGCCATGTCCAAGCTATTTTCTGGGGCTGCGCGGGAGACCATCCTAAAAACAATCGCGCTTGACCACGCAAAAACAAAAGAGGATTCCTTTGTGGAGATATATAGAAGGCTACGGGATGGAGACATAACGACGCCGGAGTCTGCGCGCGATCATGTGGAGACCATTCTTTCCGCCGAACGGTACGACCTTTCCCGTGTCGGGCGATTTCATTTTAATCAAAGATTTAACCTGTCGACGAGTGAAAAAGAATTGGGCGGCGGAGTCCTCACGCTGGCTGATGTTGTGCGTATTATTTCAAATATCGTCGCGCTTAATCTCGATCCGAAAGCGGAGTCGGACGATATTGATCACTTGGGATTTCGGCGTGTTCGGTTCGTAGGTGAGCTTTTGGAACAGCGCATGCGCGTCGGATTGTCTCGCATGAAGCGCAATATTCAGGACCGTATGGCGATGGTGGACGCGGAGACAACGCTTCCCGTGTCTCTCATCAACCCGCGCCCGTTTCAGGCGGCAATCCGTGAGTTTTTCACCACGGACCAGCTGTCTCAATTGATGCAACAGTACAATATTTTGGACGAGATTGAACACCTGCGCACACTTTCTACTCTCGGACGGGGAGGCCTTGTCTCTGAGCGTGCCGGTCTCGAGGTGCGCGACGTGCACCCTTCACACTACGGACGCGTGTGCCCTATTCATACCCCAGAAGGAAAGAACATCGGGCTTGTGCTCCACATGTCGCTCTATGCACGACCAAATGATTTTGGAGTAATAGAGACACCGTACTCGGAAGTGAAAGATGGAATTGTGACAGGGAAAATTCGCTATCTGAACGCGCTTGAAGAAGAGCAGAGTACAATCGCGCACGCGGCGGTCAAACGTGAAGAGAGTGGTCGTATTGCAGAAAAAATGGTTGAAGCGCGCCAGCACGGCAAGCCGGTTTTGGTAAAGCGCGAAAGTGTTGATTTTATGGAAGTGGCGACGAATCAATTATTCTCTGTTGCGACGGCTCTCATTCCGTTTGTTGAAAATGATGATGCAAACCGTGCACTCATGGGAAGTAACATGCAAAAGCAGGCGGTTCCCCTCATCGTTCCGGAGTCCCCCATTGTCGCAACAGGCATTGAGCGTATGGCGGCTCGTGATTCAGGGCGTCTCGCGCTTTCTTCCGAATCTGGAGAAGTTACATACGTTGACGCTCGGAAAATTGTGGTCAAGGGATCTTCAGGCAAATCAAAAGAATATCCGTTGGTGAATTTTTCACGGACAAATGGTTTTACGGCATTTCATCAGCGCCCGATCGTTTCTGTTGGGGACAGTGTAAAGCGCGCCTCGGTTTTGGCGGATGCGTCAACGTCCGTAGACGGTCAACTCGCGATTGGACAGAACCTTCGCGTTGCGTTCATTCCGTGGTTTGGCGCCAATTATGAAGATGCCATTGTTATTTCAGAACGTCTAGCGAAAGACGCGCGATTTACATCGGTTCACATGGAAGAATTTGTGTGTGTCGTGCGTGATACAAAACTGGGTGCCGAAGTAACGACGCATGACATTCCAAACGTGTCTGAATTCAAACTTCGCAATCTCGATGAGGAGGGCGTTGTGCGCATCGGGGCCGAAGTGCGCCCCGGTGACATACTGGTTGGAAAAGTGACTCCAAAAGGGGAAACACAGCTGACTCCGGAAGAACGTTTGCTTCACGCGATTTTCGGCGAAAAGGCGAAAGACGTGAAAGATACATCACTGCGCATGGAGGGCGGAAAACGGGGTCGCATTGTTGGCGTCAAAGTGTTTTCTCGGGAAACAGGGGACATGCTGGAGAGCGGTGTCATAAAACGAGTACATATTGAAGTGGCGCAACTTCGTACGATTTCTGTGGGTGATAAGCTTGCTGGTCGTCACGGTAACAAGGGTGTTATTTCAAGAGTGTTGCCTGAAGAAGATATGCCATACGACGCAAACGGAGAGCCGGTGGACGTTATTTTGACACCGCTTGGTGTGCCGTCTCGTATGAATTTGGGGCAGATTCTTGAGTTGCATCTAGGGTTAGCGGCATCCGCGCTCGGGTATCAGGCAATCGTTCCGTCGTTTTCGGGCGCCACGGAAGATGAAATTAAAGAAGAGTTGAAGAAGGCTGGGTTTGAAGAAAGTGGTAAGCGCATTTTGTTTGATGGTAGGACGGGCGAGCCATTCTCACAACCGGTATCTGTCGGAGTTATGTATATGTTGAAATTGCACCACATGGTGGAAGACAAGATCCACATGCGTTCAATTGGTCCATACTCTCTCACGACGCAACAGCCGCTTGGTGGTAAGGCGCAAAATGGTGGTCAGAGGGTTGGGGAAATGGAGGTCTGGGCATTTCTTGGGTATGGTGCCGCGCACAGCTTGCGTGAAATTCTGACAATCAAATCAGATGACATTGTCGGTCGTTCCGCCGCGTTTGACGCCATTGTTTCAGGAGAAAGGATTCGGGAGAGTAACACCCCCGCAACATTCAACGTTCTTGTGCGACACTTGCGCGGACTCGGTATTGATATTGAATTTCACGATAGTTTGGGACGCCAACCCGTTGACACCAGAGCAAGAAAATCATTTTCGTAAACTATGATAAAGAAAAAAGATTCACTTCCACAATATTTTGATTCAATCGTGATGCGTCTCGCGTCTCCCGAGCGCATTTTGGATTGGTCGTATGGAGAAATAACAAAACCGGAAACTATTAACTACCGTACGCAACGTCCAGAAAAAAACGGACTTTTTGACGAGCGCGTGTTCGGGCCGGAGAAAGATTATGAATGTTACTGCGGTAAATATCGCGGTGTTCGCTTTCGCGGAGTTGTGTGCGAGAAATGCGGAGTTGAAATTACGCGCTCTATTGTACGCAGGGAGCGCATGGGACACATAGATCTCGCGACCCCCGTTGCACACATTTGGTTTTTGCGCGGCATTCCCTCCCGCATTGCACTTATGCTCGGTCTTTCATCTGCAGAAGTTGAAAAGGTTGTGTACTTTGCGGGGTATATTGTCACAAAAGTGGACGAACAGGAGCGCGCTCGGCTTCTGAAAGACCTTGAGAAAGAGGTACAGACGAAAACGAAATCTGCAAAGGAACAGACAGAAAAATTGCGCCTGAAAGAGCTTGCCACAAAAGCAAAAAAAGATATCGCGTCAATTCAGCAGGGGATCGTTTTGGATGAAGCCTCCTATCACTTATTCGCGGTGAAGTATGGGGCAATGTTTCGGGCGACGATTGGGGCGGAGGCGCTCTATGCCCTTTTGGAGAATGTAGACATTGCGGCTCTCATTGAGAAACTCAAAAAAGAGTACGAGGATTCTGGAGCAGCGGAGAAAGATAAGCTACGGAAACGCCTCGCGCTTGCGGAGAATTTACAGCGCGCGGGGGTGCGTCCTCAATGGATGTTTGTGACGCGCTTGCCGGTGGTTCCTCCCGCACTTCGTCCCATGGTGGCGCTTGAGGGGGGCAGGCATGCATCATCGGATTTGAATGACCTCTATCGCAGAGTTATCAACAGAAACAATCGCCTGAAACGCTTGCTTGCGATTCATGCTCCCGAAGTTATTTTGAGAAATGAAAAACGTATTTTACAAGAAGCGGTGGATGCGCTTCTCGACAACTCTATGCGTCGCGGGAGCGGTATTCTTGGAATTCTGGGTGGGCGCAGGAGAGCACTTAAGTCACTTGCTGACTACCTCAAAGGCAAACATGGCTATTTGCGGCAAAATCTGCTCGGTAAGCGTGTCGATTACTCCGGTCGTTCTGTCATCGTCGTTGGGCCGGATCTCCAGCTTGATGAATGTGGATTGCCGAAGCATATGGTTTTGGAACTATTCAGACCGTTTGTTATACGCGGGCTTCTTGAACGAGAGCTTGCATACAACATTCGTGGCGCGGGCCGTCTTATAGAAGATGGGGCGCCTGAAGTGTGGCCGATTTTGGAAGAGGCGCTCAAAGACAAGCACGTACTTTTGAATCGTGCGCCAACACTCCACCGTCAGTCCATTCAGGCATTTCGACCAGTGTTGATTGAGGGCAATGCAATTCAAATTCATCCGCTCGTGTGCGCGGCGTACAATGCCGACTTCGACGGCGACACCATGTCCGTCCATGTGCCCCTGTCGGAGGCGGCGCAGTTTGAGGCGGCGAATATTATGTCTGCAAACAAGAACATATTAAAGCCGGGATCAGGAGAAGTGGTAACGAACGCGGGGCAAGATATCATTCTCGGATGTTTCTGGATGACGCAAGAAATCGCGGGTCTCCATGGCGAAGGAAAGTCATTCCCGTCCACGAATGCGGCTATCACAGCATTTGATTTTGGCGCGGTGGATCTGAGAGCAAAGATTTCCGTATTGCCGTCTGACAACAAAAAGTATGCATTCTACAAGGGGGAGCGATTTGAGACGACTGTGGGACGGCTTCTTTTCAATACAGTGCTCCCGAACGACTTTCCGTACATTAACGAGGAAATATCAAAGAAACGAATGAGCCGCTTAATTCGCGAGCTTGTGCATCACTACAGTTTGGATGGCATTCCGAAGATTTTGGACCGTATCAAAGAATTTGGATTCAAGTACGCAACGCACGCAGGAATTACATGGAGTGTTACAGACATCGCTATTCCGAAAGAAAAAGATGGCATTGTGCGTGAAGGACAGGAGGCCGTTGCGCGTGAATGGGAGAACTACAATGGTGGGTTGTTAACTGACAGTGAACGAAGACGTCGCGTGCTCGAGATTTGGGCGGGAGTGTCAGACAAAGTCAAATCTCTCCTGACTGGCGGACTAGACCCGAAAAGCTCCGTGCACAACATGATTATTTCAGGCGCCAGGGGGTCTGTTGTTCAATTGCACCAAATGGCGGGCATGAAAGGCCTCATCACAAACCCTCGAGGAGAAATTATTGAGTTTCCCATCATATCGTCTATGAAAGAGGGACTGACGCCTGTTGAATACTTCATTTCAACACACGGCGCTCGCAAGGGTTTGGCCGATACGGCACTTAACACCGCGCGTGCAGGCTATTTGACGCGTCGTCTCTTTGACGTGGCACATGATGTTGTTGTGCTTGAGGAGGATTGTGGCACGAAGATGGGTGTTACGATCATGCGTCCAGGAAAAGAAAATATTGGTGGCACGTTTGCGGAGCGTATTTTCGGACGTGTTCTTGCGGAAAGTGTTTCCGACGAAAAAAACATATCAAAAAGACGCAATCATCTTTTGAGTCGTGAAGACGCGCAGGCGATTGAATCCTCGTCCGTTGGTTCAGTCGTGGTGCGTTCTCCCATGACCTGTACGGTAGCGCGTGGTGTATGCCAGATGTGTTATGGAGTTGATTTGACGAATAGTGAACTCGTTGACCTCGGAGAGGCGGTCGGGGTTGTGGCGGCGCAGGCAATTGGAGAGCCCGGAACACAACTTACTATGCGTACGTTCCACACAGGAGGGGTTGCGTCTTCGGGTGGAGACATCACCATGGGCTTACCGCGCGTTGAAGAAGTATTCGAGTGCAGAACACCAGCCACTCCGGCTGTTTTGGCTCGCGTGTCAGGAATCATCGCAACTATTGAAAAAAATGGAATTGATACAATCATGACCGTCGTGCCGGACACTGCGTCAGCAAAAACGGGGAAGGCGGCTAAAAAGGAAACCGAATATACCGTTCAGTCAACACAAACACTTCTCGTAAAGCAGGGCTCATCCGTGGAGAAGGGTGACTTTTTGACGGATGGCGTAGCTGATCTTGATGATCTGTATCACCTCATCGGCAAGGAGCGCACGCAGGAGTATGTTATCAACGAAATTACACGTATCTATGAGTTGCAGGGCGTTTCGACTGCGCGCAAACATTTGGAAATTATAGTGAAGCAAATGTTCTCACGCGTCTCTGTCACACACTCGGGGGATTCTGTTCTTTCTGCCGGCGCGATTGTTGCTGACTTTGAATTTGAGCGAGTGAACAAAGAAATGAAAGACGCGGGGCGCGATCCCGCGCGCGGGAAGCAGTTGCTACTTGGTATTACAGAAGTGTCTTTGACGCGCGCGTCATTTCTCTCTGCCATTTCTTTCCAGAACACACCGCGTAAACTTGCCGAGGCGGCGGTGTCTGGAGCGGTAGATCGTCTTGTTGGGCTCAAGGAGAATGTCATTGTCGGGCGCCTCATTCCTGCCGGAACGGGGTTTGTCGGAAGTAAAAAACACGCGATGGTGGAGGAGCTTGAGAGCGAGCTTAAGAAAAAAGATGCTTCTCTCGGGATAGGCGCCTAGGTGTCATTCGCGAGATGGTGTTTTTTCGGGAGAACTTTTTATGAACGGCAACAGGGAACCTCTCACCGGTGTACGTAAACGTTTGCACACGATTGTGTTTGAGGCGAACACTCCCGCGGGGCGTCTGTTTGACGAGGTGGTGCTCTGGAGCATAGTCGCAAGTGTTCTTGTTGTTATTTTGGACAGTGTTGGGCGCATACATGGCGTATATGGAGACATTTTCTATGTTGCTGAATGGGTGTTCACGGTTCTATTTTCTATTGAGTATGGGTTACGTCTTTGGCTTTTGCAGAAGCCGCTTCTCTACGCCAAAAGTTTTTTCGGCATTATAGATTTGCTTGCGGTTGCGCCCACGTACCTCGCCCTCTTTTTTCCGGGTCTCCAGATCACCATTGTTCTTCGTGTGTTCCGGTTACTCCGCGTGTTTCGGTTGCTCAAGCTTACGCGGTATATAGTCGAGGGTAATTATTTAAAACAGGCGCTTGTGGCAAGTCGTGAAAAAATAGTCGTTTTCATATCTTTTGTTGTGTTTACAGTCGTTGTAGTCGGGGCGCTCATGTATCTTATCGAGGGGCCGGAGAACGGTTTCGTGAACATTCCTGCAAGCATCTATTGGGCGGTTGTGACGCTCTCAACGGTTGGGTTTGGCGATATTGTTCCTCAAACTATACTCGGCAGGGCAATCGCGAGCATCCTGATGATTCTCGGTTACGGACTCATTGTAGTTCCGACGGGTCTTATTACCGCAGAATTTATGAAAATACAATCAGGTGTGAATCTACGGGCATGCGACCACTGCGGCAACACAAGCAACGAACCTGACGCGCGTTTTTGCAAGTACTGTGGTGGCACGTTGTAGCGTTTTGGAAAAAGTTGACAGCAACCAATGGTCGTGATATATTCACGAACAGCACAGTGTTTGTGCGACTGATCCGGCAGAAACCGGACCCTGTGAGCAACGGGGAACTTTACTGAAAAGGAGCAAGCCATGAGGAATGGCAACCTAAGTCCATACGAAAGACTATGGAAGCTGGAAACTGCAGTTAACAAGCTGGTCATAGATGGTCGGCGCGACCCAGAGGTCGTCATAAAGACACTCCAGCGTATTGTTGACGAGCCGCAAGCTCGTCGCTGGTTTGAAAAAGACGGTGTCGTCTACTTCAGCGTCACCAGCGACGGTGTTACGACCAATGTCGGCGTTCTCAAGGGCATGCTTTTCCAGGACAACGATCTGATCACGAAGGAGATCCGCGCTGAGGCTGCGCGTCGCGCTCTTACAGAGCCGAACGCCGAACTGACCCGCCTCATCCGTGAGAAGTTCACGGAAAAGGAGATCGAAGCCATGGGTCTGTGGCACATCGTTGTCATGCACGAACCTGTGAGCGACTCCGGCGGCATTCCGGGCTTGCGGCGCGCTGGTCGTGACTGCTTTGGTCGCTGGCTCTACGAGTGTTGCGACGGGCATGCCTTCGGGTGGTTTCGTGGCCTCGGGTTCGCGTTCGCCGTGTCGTCTGCGCCACCTGATAAAGATAAAAATATAGCGACGAGACAGGGTCTCGGCTGCGCAAACTAGGCCCAGAGTTGTTTCTCGACACATGCCCCATTCCGAGCTTGGAGTGGGGCTATTTTTTTATTACAAGTAAATAAGAATATCGGGATGGACGGAGGGTGTGACATTCTGGTTCCGCGTGCTATAGTGTCGCGATGAAAATACTTTTTAAACTTTTAGTGGTCATTATTCTAGTAGGAGTTGGGTACTTTGTATACCAAAGTGCTACTGAAAGTAGGGAGACGACAGAGATAAAGCTAATGCCTACACTCGCGTGGGCGTTCGAAGAACTTCCTGAAAACCCTGAAATTTTCACGCCACAGACAGCAGTAACTCTTAGCGTGAATGACTCCAAAGTGTATACGGATGTTTTTACCGGTTCATGCTCCACAATTGACGGGTCAAGCTGGACTCTTCAGAGTGGGGAGGTGTCTGGAGTTATATGTTGGTGGGCAGGCGGAGGAAAAGAAATTGGAATATTTTCTGAACGGGATGACCTTGTTCTGAAAGTTGGAGATCTTGACGAGGGTAGTGCAGAAACGCCTGGATTTCGTGGGAACTTTAAGACAATACTTGAATTGCAGCAGTAATCAAAATATGGCTCTGTAGAGCCGTAGTATGGCGCACGTACAAGGTCTATATTTGTTGCATGTAATCTCACTTTGGTTATCCACTGAACTCTAAAAAGGATAGCGTTTCTTTGGATAAGTATTCTATACTGTACGAGAAATGGTCGATGCGTTAGCCAATGTCAAGTAACATCACACACATACTATGAAAGCATTGCACATGGTGGCGTTCATCCTACTCGTTGTCGGTGGCCTCAACTGGGGTTTGTCGGCTTTTGGATGGAACGTCGTCAACATGGTAGTCGGTACCTGGCCTATGCTCGAGAACCTTATTTACGTTTTGGTCGGTCTCTCAGCGGTCTATGAGCTTGTCGCTCACAAGAAGTCCTGCAAAGAGTGCGCACCAGCGGGGATGTAACGTATCGGCAACATTCCACAGATCGTGGAGGCAAAACATCCGCCGAGGGGCGGATGTTTTGCATGTATGAGATACTGAATGAATGAAACGAAACTCATGGGATTCTGCGTGTTTGCAGTTGCGTGAAGCGGCACACTACGTGAGCGTGCCATCGTCACTTATAGAAATTCTTGAACATCACGATCGCACTGTAGAGGTTTCAGTCCCATTTGAAACTGGGGGACAGGTACGCATACTTCGTGGGTATCGCGTACAACACAACAATATCCGAGGGCCATACAAAGGAGGTATTCGTTACCACCCGCGTGTTGATATGGATGAGGTGCGCACGCTTGCGTTTTGGATGACGATGAAGTGCGCCTTGATTGATGTGCCGTTTGGCGGAGGCAAGGGGGGAATCGAAGTAGATCCGAAACAACTTTCAAAAAAAGAGATTGAGCAGATAACGCGTGAATTTACAAGGAAGATTACTCCTTTCATTGGCCCCTCGAGCGACGTGCCTGCTCCAGACGTTAATACCAATGCGGAAATCATGGGTTTTATAGTTGATGAGTATAGAAAGGAACGCTTGAGGCGTGGCGGGGGCATGGAATTGAAAGAGCACATTGCGGCGACTGTCACGGGAAAGCCTATCAGCAAAGGAGGAAGCGAGGGGCGTATGGAGGCAACGGGCCTCGGCGGGGTGTACGCGCTTGAAGCGCTGCTTTCCAAAGAGGGGAAAAGTTTAGACGGATGTACGGTTGCGGTGCAGGGTTTTGGGAATGTCGGTCAATGGGTGGCGCGCTTTTTGGAAGAAGCGGGAGCTTCTGTTGTCGCGCTTTCCGATTCTTCCGCTGGCATTCATGAACCCACCGGGATTGATATCCAATCGGCTATGCGTTGGAAAAAACGGAACGGAACGCTATCTGGTTTTGGCGGGCGTGCCGTTGCTCCGGCTGATGTTTTGACGCTTCCTGTTGATATTGTGGTGCCCGCCGCTCTTGAGGGAGCACTCACGAAACAGAATGCGCGTATGGTACGTGCGCGATACGTGCTCGAGATGGCAAATGGCCCGACGACGAAAGAGGCGGACGCCGTGTTGCGCAAAAAAGGAATACTCGTCGTGCCTGATATTTTGGCGAACGCCGGCGGAGTGTTTGTAAGTTACTGCGAATGGTACCAAAATATGCACGATGAGGTGTGGAAGAAGGAGAAGGTGTTTACGGAACTAAAGTCGGCGATGGAAAAAGCGACTTTCGAGGTATACGGAATGTCACACAAAAAACACATTTCTTTCCGCGTTGCGGCGTACGTTGTTTCTTTGAGGCATCTTGCGGAGAAGTATAAAGAATAGAACAGGGTATATACAATAAAAAGAACACCCCTGTGACGTGGGGTGTTTCACCTTGGGGAATTGAGGAATTCCAAAATGCTTTCAAGGTGTGAGAAGAGTGCGATATGAGACACGCCCCCCAACATGGCTGCCGTAACTCCCACAATCTCATAATTTTGATTATGGAGGCCTCCACCAGAGTTCCCAAACCACACGGGAGCGTCCGCTATGAGGTATCGCTCGTCGTCTCCGGGGACATCATGGTACAAGATTGAGACAAAACCTCGTGTGACCACGGGTTCAATGCCGAACGGAGATCCAACCGCGAATACGCGATCTCCGCGTCGCGCCGGAATAGTTCCAACAGCAGCTACCGTGGGGAATTTCGACCTCGATTCCATGCGTACGAGCGCGAGGTCGTACTTTGTTGAAACCGCAAGAATTTTTCCGCTCTGCGAAAACTCTACCGGTTCAAACGAAGGATTTTGAAAGAACCACCATGTAACGGTGATTGCTATCGCAAGCCCCGTGTCTTCTTGTTTGACTTTTGGCTGCGCGAGGACGTGTTTTGCGGTCAAGATATCGATTTCCCACATTCCGTCTTTTCTTTGGCGAGACGCTATAACGGTGCCGGAGCCATTTTTACTGTCTGCTTGTATGCGCACTGCCGAGGCCTTGAGGCGGTCGTAGTCAACCATGGCGTCGTCTTGTGTGTGCGCACCCACTTCGCACGCTATGGCAAAAGAGAACACTATGGCCACCAAGAGGGCCGCGCGTTTCGGAAGGGTTCTATCCATTGTGTACTCCTCTATTTCCTAGGTAAAAGAATAACATACGCCCACTCCTCAATTCTGTGGACACAC